>TARA_R110001606_G_scaffold13742_8_pt1 | contig 75779 bp, 68 predicted proteins | sample TARA_R110001606 | Tara Oceans TARA_R110001606 (sample SAMEA4398315) | marine metagenome | biome: Polar Biome; feature: [SRF] surface water layer (ENVO:00010504); material: water (ENVO:00002006), including particulate matter (ENVO:01000060) such as... | depth 5 m
TGTCTCCACCACAGCGCCATTGGCGTTCAGCCAGATAGCCAGCAGGCTACCAATAACGACTGCCGGAAGATGTGGCGGCACCGGCGTTTTCAGGCGCGGCCAGGTCAGCATGACCGCAAGCGTAACCACAGCAACCAGCGCGCTCATTGTATCCAGCGCAGGAAAGCTCTGCGCCAGCACGGCCAGCTTGTCCCAGTAATGCTCCGGCATGGTCTCAACCGACAAGCCAAAAAAATCTTTTACCTGCAGAGTAGCGATAACCACTGCAATACCGCCGGTAAACCCGAGGGTGACCGATTCCGGAATGTATTCGATAAAGCGGCCCAGCCGCATGAGCGCCATAATAATCAGCAGAACGCCGGACATCAGAGTAGCCAACAACAAGCCACCCAAGCCATAAGTCTGGGCAATGGGGTAAAGAATAACGACAAACGCCGCCGTGGGGCCGGAGACACTGAAGCGGCTCCCCCCGGTCAGAGCGATAATAAAGCCCGCGACAAACGCCGTGTACAGACCGTACTGGGGCGCTACACCGCTGGCAATCGCCAGCGCCATCGCCAGCGGTATTGCAATAATGCCCACCGTAACACCCGCCATTAGATCGCGCAGAAAGCGACGGCTGTTGTAAGGCTGGTCAATGCAGGCTTCACGGAAAGCGTGGGCAATCCGGAGTGAGAAAAGATGGGCGCGATGGGACATAATGGCCTCGTGTCTAAGAATGCTTACAAGTAGCGAGGCCGTACATCATATATAATTTTGCCATGAAAGAATTGTTCATTGCCGTGCTTGCTTTATTAATCAGCAACCTTTCCGGGTGTGCAACCATGATCCATGCCAGCGACAGCAACTCCGCGGCCAGACCACAAACCCTGTATGAAACGCACCTGATTGACGCCGAAAACGGCACAGCGCTGAGCGTAGAATCGCTTGTTCAACGCATCGCTTCGGCCGATGTGGTTGTGATTGGTGAATATCACGGCCACCAGGCTGCGCATCTGCTGCAATCGCAGATCCAGTCCGCGCTCTACCGCCAGCAACCGCTGCAAGTTCTGTCCATGGAGCAGTTCACCTTCGACAATCAACCCGCCATTGATGCCTACCTGAGCGGTAAAACCGGCGAAACCGAAATGATTGAAGACAGCAGCGCCTGGGACAACTACCGCGCTTCCTATCGGCCGCTTGTGGAATTTGCTCGCCAGCACGGTCTGCCGGTGATAGCAGCCAACGCGCCTGCAGCCATCGTGCGATGCGTGGGCCGAACAGGGCCGGGTTATCTGGAAAGGCTGCCCGCCGCTGACCGGGCGCAGTTACCGGACAATGCGTTTATGGACACTCCGGCCTACCGTGAAAAGTTCACGGCCGCTATTTCCAGTAGCCACGGCGCGGCGGATGACGCCATGCGCAAGCGCATGAACAACACCTATAAAGCCCAGTTGCTACGGGACAACACCATGGCAAGCCGAATACTCGCTGCCCGTGGCGCGCATCCCGGCCACCAGATCGTCCACACCACGGGTACGTTCCACAGTGAAGGGCACCTCGGAACGGTTGCCATGCTCAGACAACGGGCGCCAGAGGTTTCAGTTACGGTTATTTCACCGGTAGTGTGGCCAGCGGATGAAGAGAGTGCGCCATTTTATGAGAACCGCAACAACGGCGACTTTCTCTACTTCATCCAGCCTCTGCCGGAGGAGTTCCTTGATGAAGAACGCGAACACAAGGCGATGTCCGCAAGGTTCCGACGCCCCGCTGAAGATACCTGTCAGGGAGATTCTACATGAAAGTCATTGTTGCCCTTATTCTGGGTTTCAGCGCCATTATTTCAGCCTCACTAATCAGTGACGGCCTGACCGATCTGCGCACCGGTGATCGCTACGTAACTGTGAAAGGCGTGGCGGAACGGGAGGTGAGTGCCGACCTGGCCATCTGGCCGATTCGCTTTGTAGCCACCGGAGCCAGCCTCGGCGAGGCGCAGGAAAAAGCCCGCAACAGCCGCAATGCCATCATGGCGTTTCTGAAGCTGCAGGCTATCAGCGACAGTGCTGTCGAGCTTCAACGACTGGACGTTACCGACACCCGCGCCAACCCCTACCAGGACAACAATAGCGAGCAGAAATTCATCATCAACCAGACCCTGATGGTACGCAGCGAAGATATTGAAAAAATCCGCCAGGCGGCGCAGGGTGTAAGCGAGCTGGTTGATTCTGGCGTAGTGCTCTCCTCCGATTATGGTCCGAGCGGCCCTACCTACCTGTTTAACGGTCTGAATGACATCAAGCCCGGCATGATTGCCGAAGCCACGGCCTCCGCACGCGAAGCCGCAAGTCAGTTTGCCGAGGATGCGAAAACCGGGCTGGGCGATCTGCGCCGAGCGAATCAGGGCGTGTTCCAGATACTTGCCCGGGACCAGGCTCCGGGAGTGTTCCAGCAACAACACCCGGTGAAGACCGTGCGGGTGGTTTCAACCGTTGAGTATTATTTAAGGTAATAGCCCTTAAGGTAATAACCTATAGAGAGCACCCGCCTACTGGGTCTGCACCATCTCGTCGGTTACCTGATACTCCCCCACCAGCCAGCGCAGGATTTCGCTGGCTGCCGGGTGGTCATAGGCATCGTAGGTACGCATCAGGCTTTGCCGTTTTTCCTCGCTGATACGCCCCAAACCTGCGTCTTGCAACACCAGAAGATCGGCGTGCAACTGGTCCGCCAGTTCTCTCCCGAGTACCTCCTTCGCGGCATGACGGAACGCCTGCCCGTACTGATATTCCGGGCCCTGGCGATAAGAGTCAGCGAGCGTTATTGCAGGAATCGAGGTCAATGTTGGCTGCAGCGCCGGGTTGATGCCATGGCCAGACAGATAGGCTGCGTTAGCCGCCGGGCGACCGGTAAACCCACGCAAGTGCAAATGCCGGGACATGCGATCACCGTCGTTCACCGGGTAGTTATCCCAAAGCACAGGCTTGCGCCCGAGTCGCTCGCCCACGCGCTTGAGGTGACCGGGAGAGACCTCCCTGGAGCAAACCTCCTCGCCTGTCCAGAATACCTGAATATCGTGGTCCAGCCGGCGACCGAGGGTTTCCAGGTAAGCCGTTGGTCGCTCGCCAAACACCCGATCCAGCACCGGGTCGTCAGAATAGTAACTGGGGCATACCGAAAGATAGCGCGCCTGAGTGCGCTCACGGATCCAGTGCATGATATCCGCCTGGATTTCTGCAAGTACAGGGGTCTCCGCACGCATGTCGTCAAACAGGATGGCCAGTTCATCAATCCCGATGCGATCAAGCATTTCAAGTTTCGCGGCAAGCGCGACGCGGGCGGCATCATCAAAGCGGTTAAAAATCTCGAAAGGGCTCAGCCCGATACCAAAACGCAGGCCCTGCAGACGGCAAAACCGACCGAACTCCGCCAGTTCTGATGCCATTTCCGGCGGGTGGGGCTCCTGCCAACGCCGGCGCAAAAAGACATCGGCTTTGGGCGCGTAAAGATAGAAGCCGTAACCATGGGGCGCCAGTGTACGCACCAATTGCTGCCGCTCCTGCCAGTTCCATACTGGCCCGTAAAAGCCCTCGATAATCCCCAGCGTTGTGCTCATAGCGCCCTCCCTGTGTATTACCACATGGTATACCTGCGGCAAGCGAATGGTATATCCCATCCGTATTGCCGACTGCCAAAGCAGGCTACTATATGCAAAATACCGACGGAAACTGATATGAACCCTTCCCTGGCCCGGCTAGGCAGTCTTGATGCATTGCGCGGCCTCGCAGCTCTTGGGGTCGTGCTTTTTCATTACCTCCCCTATTACGACAAACTCTTCGGCCATTCATTCGAAATACCGCAGCTGCTGACAGACACGCTGTTGTTCGGTCGCTATGGGGTGCACCTGTTTTTCATTCTCAGCGGCTTTGTCATTTTCATGACCCTTGAACGTACCCGCAATGCCGCCTGGTTTGGGCTGGCGCGAGGTGTACGACTGCTCCCGGCGCTCTGGGCCGGCATTATTCTTACCTTCATTTCTGTACACCTTCTCGGCCCCGAAAGCCGTGCGGTCAGCCTTGAAACCGCCTTATTAAACGCCACACTGCTGCATGAATACCTTGGCGCTGAACATGTAGACGGCGCTTACTGGAGCCTGGTGATAGAGGTTACCTTTTACAGCTGGATGGCGCTGTTGTTCTACAGCCTGCGCGACTGGTCACGGTTACGAATAGCCCTCTGGGCCTGGGTGCTGATGAGCTATGCCGGAGTAATCTGGTGGCAGCAAATTCCCGACGGCCTGGAATTTCTGGTCAAGGACCTGATGTTTGTGAAATACGCCCCTCTGTTTATCGGCGGCATGCTGATTTTCAGGATCTACCGATATGGTCGTCCGTCGGTAGGTGATGCAGTTCTGCTGACGCTCGCTGTCTGTCACGGTCTTTTTGCATACAAACTTCCATACAGCCTGTTCGTTCTAGGCTGCTTTACGGTATTTTCTCTGGCTGTTGCCGGGCAACTGAACTGGCTAGCAAACCGACCCATGCTGTGGCTGGGCAGCCTCTCATACAGCCTGTACCTGGTGCATCAGAACATTGGCTATGGCGTGATTACCTGGAGCTATAACGCAGGCCTGCCGGGGTGGCTGGGCGTCAGCTTCGCGGTCGGCACTGCGTTTGTGCTGTCCTCGCTGATTCATTACAGCATTGAAAAACCGGCGCTGCGAGGGTTCCGAAGCTGGCGCAGCCGGACTGAGACCGCTCAGGCACCCTTGGCAACAACGAAATCTATCGATCAGGCTTGACCTGTATAACTTTGCTAACGCTCGAGCGGCATGAACAATCTCTGATACGGCCTACGACCTATGTCGTATCTGGTACGTTTTTTCGTTTCGCTGACTAAAAATAATTGATAATGTGAACCAGTTGCATGGCGTTCCTCATGGAACGTACGCTCGACCCATAAAAATGACAAAAGGATACAAGAGCAATGAAGATCCGTTCCGTTCTTTCTGCAGCGGTACTCGCTGTAGCAGCATCCTTCGCCTCTACGCAGGCACTGGCTCAGGACACCTTTACCCTAAAGCTGGCAGAAACCTGGGGCCCGAACTTTCCGATTTTTGGTGATACCACCAAGAACTTCGCCAAATCCGTCGAAAAAATGTCTAATGGACGCCTGAAAATCCGCATAGATTCTTCCAACAAGCACAAGGCTCCTCTGGGCGTGTTTGATATGGTCAAGGCCGGCCAGTACGACATGGGCCACTCCGCGTCCTACTACTGGAAAGGCAAGGTTCCCGAAACCCTGTTCTTCACCAGCATGCCGTTTGGCATGAACGCCATCGAACAGTACGCCTGGTTTTATCATGGCGGCGGCATGGAGCTGATGCAGGAAGTGTATGCCCCACATAATATGCTGTCGTTCCCAGGCGGCAACACCGGCGTTCAGATGGGCGGCTGGTTCCGCGAGGAAATCAAATCGCTGGAAGACCTCCAGGGCCTGAAAATGCGCATTCCGGGCTTCGCCGGCGAAGTCTTTGCAGAAGTGGGCGTGAGTCCTACCAACATCGCTCCTGGCGAGCTTTACACGGCGCTTGAGCGCAACACTATTGATGCGGTTGAGTGGGTAGGTCCGGCTCTGGATCTTCGCCTTGGCTTCCAGCAGATCGCAGACTATTACTACACCGGATGGCACGAGCCTGCTACAGAGCTTCAGTTTCTGGTGAACAAGAAGGTTTGGGAAAAGCTGCCGGCTGATCTGCAGGAAATCATGCGCGTTGCCATGCGCACCGCGTCCTACGATATGCTGGTAATGTCACAGCACGCCAATGCGGAAGCCTGGGCCAACATCAAGAAAGAATATCCGAACGTGCAGATCAAGCAGTTCCCTCAGGATATCTTCCAGGCCATGTACGATGCCAACAAAAAGCTTCTGAAAGAAGCCTCTGAAAGCAACGAACAGGCGGCCCGGATTGTGAAGTCGCAAGAAGACTACCTCGCGCAGAGTCGCGCCTATACTGAAATTTCTGAACGCGCATACCTGAACACTATGGGCACAGTCGAGTAAGATACAGGCTTTAATGGAGCCGGGATCGCTCTGAGAGTGATCCCGGTTTTGTTGTTTATAGCAATAGCAGAATCGCCAAACCATCTGGTGGAGGAATGTGAATGCAGTGGATTATAAAGCTGGATGATGGCCTCGCCCGTCTGTCCTATCTCTGCGGCTGGGTTGCCTGTGTCGCAATGCTGCTGATGGCCGGTAACGTTTTTTACGACGTTGTTGCCCGTTACGCGTTCAACGAAGTCTCCATCGGTATGCAGGAGATGGAATGGCACCTGTATTCGATAGTCTTCCTGCTTGGTATCCCCTACGCACTGCGTACGGACGGCCACGTTCGGGTTGACGTGTTTTACACGCGCTGGAGCAACAAGGCCAAGGCGTGGATAAACCTGGCAGGCGCCCTGCTGTTTGTGGTGCCGTTTGCCTGGCTGATTGGCATTTACGGTTACGATTTCGCGCTCGACTCCTACAGCATGGGTGAAGGCAGTGGTGACCCGGGCGGCCTGCCCCATCGCTGGCTTATTAAATCCGTCATTCCGGTCACTGCCTTTTTTATCGCCATCGCGGGCCTCAATATGGCCACCTTCGCCCTGCGCGTCATGTCTGGTGAAAAACAGTATGAAGGAGAGAACAGCGGGGGAGGCCTCGCATGATCGGCATGATTATGTTCCTCGCCGCCCTTTTCATGCTGATGCTGGGCTTCCCTGTCGCCTTTACTTTTGGCGGCGTTGCATTGTTCTTTGGCGTATTTGCAGAAGGCATGGATCTGTTCGCCTTCATGCCATATCGCATCATGAGCGTTATGCAGAATACCGTTCTGATGGCGGTGCCACTGTTTATTTTCATGGGCGTCATTCTGCAACGTACTCGCCTCGCCGAGCAGCTTCTGACCTCCATGGGCCGTCTTTTTGGCGGCCTGCCCGGTGGCCTGGCTATCTCTACCATTCTGGTAGGTGCGCTGCTTGCGGCCTCCACCGGTGTTGTGGGCGCGAGTGTGGTTGCCATGGGCCTGATCTCTCTGCCTGTCATGCTTGCCCACAAGTATGACAAGCGCCTGGCAACGGGCACCATCTGTGCAGCAGGCACGCTGGGCCAGATCGTTCCTCCCTCAATCATTCTGATTATTCTGGGCGACGTTCTGGGCCTTCCGGTAGGTGATCTGTTCAAGGCTGCCGTCGGGCCGGGCGTGGTTCTTATCGGGCTCTATATTGCCTATATCCTGATCATGACCCGCTTCAAGCCCGAGACCGCTCCGGCCATGCCGGAAGACAGCAGCATTTCCCGCAAAAAAGAAATCATGAATGCGCTGTTGGCGATCATTCCACCGCTGGCGTTGATCGTGATTGTGCTTGGCTCGATCTTTACCGGCATTGCGACACCCACAGAATCCTCAGCACTGGGTGGCATCGGCGCTATTGTTCTGGCCATTATCTACGGTCAATTCTCATTCCAGATGGTTTGGGATGCTTCAAAAGATACGGTCAAAGTAACCGCCATGGTGTTCGCCATCCTGATCGGTGCAACCGCCTTTTCAATGGTCTTCAGCTACACCGGTGGCGACTACCTGCTGGAAGAGTGGATGCTGGCGTTACCTGGCGAAAAATGGGGCTTTATCATCCTCGCCATGCTGGTGATTATGATACTGGGCTTCTTCATCGACTTTGTGGAAATCTCTTTCATCATCGTGCCTATTCTGGCACCGGTGGCCGAAGCTCTGGGCATCAACATGCTCTGGTTTGCCATTCTTATCGCCATGAACCTGCAAACCAGCTTCCTCACACCGCCTTTCGGGTTCTCTTTGTTCTACCTCAAAGGGGTCGCGCCACCGAATGTGCGAACGGTGGACATCTACAAGGGGGTATTGCCGTTCATCCTCCTGCAGGTGCTCGTACTGGCACTGATTGTGATATTCCCTGAGTGGTTTGGTATGAGTTCCTCTTACTAAGCTATTCTGCAGCCGGGTCGCCTGGCCCGGCTGCAGTCTTCCTCCCCCTCCTCTATCCCGCTTTTCTTCACACTTTTTCGATACCTGATTCACGTCGATTTCCGACATACCTGACAAAAGCAAAACATTTTCTATACTGAACAGATAACCGGCAGTTCTCAGGCGGGTATTCGGGACCAGCCTTGGCGTGCAGACGCCAGCCTCGACAGCAATGTCAGGGTAAAAAAAGGGAGCAGAATCCGTGAATCAAAAAAATGCCCGGAAAAGCAGCAAGCGCACCGGGTTTGGTGTGCAGTCCAATAAATCTCATATCCTGAACTTGCCCTTGCAGGACACTCATGTAGACCGGGAGCCTCATACCTATGAACGCTGGCTGGTTGCCAAGCTGGTGCGCATGGCAGGGTCTCCCCCGATTCGTTTCCGGCTATGGAACAACGACGTGATTGAGCCCCATGAGCAGCCGGCCCGGTTTACCCTGCACCTCGCTGATCCAAAAGCTCTTTACACGCTGGTCACCAACCCCAACCTGGCCTTTGGCGACCTTTACAGTGCCGGTCGCCTGGGTATCGAGGGCGATCTGCCCGATCTGATGGAAGCGCTCTACCGGGCCATTCATCAGGCCCGTCAGAAATGGCCACGATGGCTTGAAGCCCTTTGGCGAAACCACGCTCCCCGCTCCACAGGTCCGTCGGAAGCACAGGAAAACATTCATCACCATTATGATCTGGGTAACGATTTCTATCGGCTCTGGCTCGATCAAGCCGAAATGCAGTACACCTGCGCCTATTACGAACGGCCGGAGTTGAGCCTGGAGCAGGCTCAACTGGCAAAGCTGGAGCACGTGTGCAGAAAGCTCAGGCTTGAACCCGGCATGACGGTGGTCGAAGCGGGATGCGGCTGGGGCGGGCTGGCGCGTTACATGGCACGAAATTACGGAGTAAAGGTCCACGCCTATAACATTTCCAGTGAACAGGTCACTTACGCCCGCGAGCAAGCCCGCAACCAGGGTCTGGACACCCTGGTTGACTATATTGAGGACGATTACCGCAACATTCAGGGCCAATACGATGCGTTCGTCTCGGTTGGCATGCTGGAGCATGTAGGGAAGGAGAATTACCTCGCGCTGTCACAGCTGATCAAGCGCTCACTGAATCCGCATGGCATGGCGCTCATTCACAGTATTGGTCGTAACCGGCCCATGCTGATGAACGCCTGGATTGAGAAGCGCATCTTCCCCGGGGCTTATCCACCCAGCATTGGAGAAATCATGGCACTGTGTGAGCACGGCGATTTTTCCGTTATCGACGTGGAAAATCTCCGGCTCCATTACGCCCGCACCCTGAGCGCCTGGATGGAGCGCTTTAATGCCGCGGAAAACGTAATCTCTGACATGTACGACGAGCACTTTACTCGGGCCTGGCGCATGTACCTGGCCGGCTCTATCGCCGCCTTCCGGGCGGGATCACTGCAGCTTTTTCAGGTTGTGTTCACCCACGGCGATAACAACCGGTTGCCTGCGACCCGGCAGGATCTCTACAACCTTCCCGCCGCACCCCAAGACACATGAGGTTACCGCACATGGAAGCTTATGATGTGATTATCGTGGGGGCAGGCCCGGCGGGATCCACCTTGGCAAAGGCCCTGGAGAGCAGCGGAAAGCGCGCTCTGCTGATCGATAAACAGACGTTCCCCCGGGATAAAACCTGTGCCGGCTGGGTAACGCCCACGGTCATGGAAACCCTGAAGATTGATCTCACCGACTACAGCAACGGGCGCACGCTGCAACCCATACGACGTTTCCGTATTGGAATGATGGGGCAAGCCGCGGTTGAAAATAATCATGGCCGCGTAGTCAGCTATGGTATCCGGCGCTGTGAATTTGACGATTACTTGCTTGGCCGTACAAACACTCCAAAACAACTTGGCACTCCGGTCAAAAACATCACACGAAGAGACGGTAACTGGCTGATTGACGATACCTGGTCAGCGCCACTGCTGGTCGGCGCCGGAGGGCACTTTTGCCCGGTTGCGAGACTGACTGGCGATGGCCCTGGAAGCCATGAAACCATTGTGGCGGCCAAAGAGATAGAGTTCGAAATGACTCACGAGCAGGCAAGGGCCTGCAAAGCCCGCGGAGACACGCCGGAGCTTTGGTTTTGTCGGGATCTCAAAGGCTATGCCTGGGTCTTTCGCAAGGGCAATTACCTGAACATTGGCCTCGGGCGGGAAGACAACCACAAGCTGAGCACGCATTTACAGGACTTTGTGGCAACCATGAAGTCCACCGGTCGCATTCCTGAGGATTTGCCCGATCGCTTCAAAGGTCATGCCTATTTGCTCTACGATCACTCAGGGCGACCGCTGGTAGACGATGGCCTGTTGCTGATTGGTGATGCTGCGGGGCTTGCCTACACCCAAAGCGGAGAAGGTATTCGCCCGGCCATTGAATCGGCTTTGCTGGCTGCTGATGTGATCCGGCAGGCTCCGGATTTTTCTGCCACCTCCCTGCAAGCATACGGTGATGCCATAGCGGAGCGTTTTGGCCATCGTGGATCCGTAGCAGAGGAAAACTTTCAGATACCGGGCTGGATCAGAATGCCGCTGGCGAGCACCTTGATGCGGTCCCACTGGTTCACGCGCAAAGTGGTGACTGAAAAATGGTTTCTGCACCAAGAGGTACCGACTCTGGCGGCAGGTACCCAGTGTGCAGCATTTTGACCCGATATAAAAAGGGCGGCCAATTGGCCGCCCGATAAACATTTCAGGGCTTAGTGGCCCAGGTAACTGCGATACATCCAGACCGTTTTTTCCTGCTGGGATATGTAATCGCTCATCAGTGCGACGGTACCCTCATCACTCGCATCGCCGGCAAGGCTCAGCAAGTCCCGCTGCTTGCCAATCAACTTGGCAAAGCTGTCGACTATGTTGTTCATGGCTGTTTTGCCATCAGCAACGTCTTTCTGCTCAGGGATTTCCGAGCGCTCAATGTAAGTGCTGTAAGCATGCGAAGGGCGGTGCCCCAATGTAAGAACACGCTCTGCAATTTCATCGATCTTGAGCAGCAGGTCGTCGTACAATTCCTCAAATTTCACGTGAAGCTCAAAGAAATTATCGCCCTTGATGTTCCAGTGATAACCGCGCACGTTCATGTAGAAAATCTGATAGTTAGACAGCAAATCGTTAAGAGAATCGGCCAGTTCTACGGTTTTTTCCTTATCCAGACCAATAAAATTCTTACTCATTGTATGCCTCCTTCGTGGCTGTAAATTCCAAACTGGGGCCAATATAACGAAGGCCCCAAGTATCCGTGAAGTTGGATTTTTCCATGCCTGTCATAGCGCAGATCAATCTCCGGCGAAAAGCCTATACGCCAGGGCCACAGTCGGTGCAGTCACCCTCGGGAACCGGCCCTATGTTGAGGTTTCGGTTCAGGTCTCTCAGTGCCGTTCTCACGCCCTCTTCAATCACCGGATGATAAAACGGCATTCCCAGCATTTCACTGACCGTCAACCGACGTTGCGCGGACCAGGCCAACAGGTGGGCTATGTGCTCGGCTGCCGGGCCAAACATCTCGGCACCCATGAACAACCCGCTACCGTGCTCGCCATATACCCGAAGCAAGCCGCTGTTTTTGCCAATCACCCGGCTACGGCCCTGATTCTCAAACGATACCTCGCCTACTGCGAAGCGGCCGCCACAGCGCTTATCCACTTCATCAATAGTCAAGCCCACACTGGCTATTTGGGGGTCAGTAAACACAACTGCAAGGGGCGTGCTCCTCAGGCCCGCGCGAACGTCCGGGTAAGACGCCGCATTATTCCCGGCAATCCGTCCTTCGTCTGCGGCTTCGTGCAACAGCGGCAAATTGTTGTTGGCATCACCGGCAATAAAGATATGGCTCTGGCCGCAACGCAACGTGTGCGGGTCGAACAAAGGTAGGCCTTTTTCATCCAGCTCAATATCGGCATTCTGGATATCCAGGTTGTCAACGTTGGGCCGGCGCCCGGTGGCCGCGAGCAGATACTCGAACGTTTCGGTTTTTTCGCCATTGATACCGTCGGTAAATGTGACAGCCACTCCACCATCCACTCGCTCAACCCGCTTTACGTCGCCATCCGGGTCCAACGGAAACTCTTCGTTAAAGCGCTTGAGTGCATATTCGCGAATACTGTCGTCCTGGATGGGCCCAACGGCGCCTCCCACTCCGAACATTCTTACTCGAACACCAAGACGGCTGAGTGCCTGCCCCAGCTCCAGCCCGATCACACCCGGTCCGAAAACCACCACCGACGCCGGCAAATCCTGCCATTCAAATATATCGTCATTCACCACCAAGCGGTCTTTCGCTTCTTTCAGAAAGCCGGGAATATTAGGGCGGGAGCCTGTTGCGATAATAATCCGCTGGGCGTGGATCTCAGTTTCGTTGTCGATAATGAGGTGATTGGGTCCGGCGAAGCGGGCGTGGCCCTTGATCCGGTGCTCTTCGGGAAACTCTTCCACGGAGCGAACAACCGAAGCGACAAACCGGTCACGCTCCGAGCGCACTCGTGCCATGACTCGCTTACCGTCCACTGAAATCTTGCCCGCAGACACTCCGAACAGGTCTGCCTGTGCCATCTGCCAGGCGCTGTCTGCTGCTGCAAGCAGCAGTTTGCTTGGCATACAGCCCACTCTCGCACACGTAGTACCGTAATGGTCGCCTTCAATCAGCACGACCTTATCCGTGACTTTTCGCACACGATTATAGGCTACCATTCCTGCCGTCCCTGCACCGATAATGGCTACATCAACTTCTCGCTTATCCATAAAACAGTCTCCAGACCGATATTCCCGAGAGCCGGGAACCTTGGTGAAACGATAAATCCTGTATATGCCAGTATAGAGGCCGGAATTGTTTAATGTGGTACGTGAAGAAACCGGCGGTTGGATTTATGCTGACAGGCTTACAAAGATTCTGACAATCTCTGAGCTCTTATCCATAGGCCTTTACACCTAAACACGATACAACCAAGCCCAAATACAAAGAATAGAGAGAAACGTGCATATGAACAGTTACTGGCCGGAATTTCTCACTGTGGCATTGATACATCTTCTGGCGGTTGCCAGCCCGGGGCCAGACTTTGCGGTGATGCTCCGGCAGGCACTGTGTCAGAGTCGGAAAAACGCACTGCTCACAGCATTCGGTATTGGCGCAGGCATTCTGGTGCATGTGAGCTATTCACTGCTGGGCATTGGTCTGATTATCCAGCAATCCATTCTGCTGTTCACCATACTCAAGATTACCGGCGCCCTGTACCTTACGTGGATCGCTGTGCAGTGCCTGAGAGCCCGGGCAGGTGGCGTTTATGTGGATACCAAAACAGGCACCCTGCAGTCGGGCTTCGCCGCCCTGCGCCTGGGCTTTTTGACCAATGCTCTTAACCCGAAGGCTACACTGTTCTTTGTTTCGCTGTTTTCGGTAGTGATCAGCCCGGGTACACCCGTGGCCATCCAGGCCGGCTACGGCGCTTATATGGCGCTGGCGACAGGGCTCTGGTTCACCCTGGTTGCCGTGTTTTTCACCCTGCCCGCCGTGCGCAGAGGTTTTAACCGCTTCGGCCACTGGCTCGATCGACTGATGGGCGGAGCCTTGCTACTGTTAGCAGGCCATCTCCTGCTCTCTACAGTGAGCGGAGCAGAGCCTCTGTCTGATCCCAGCCCAGGCACGGGTCGGTAATGGAGCAGCCGTACCGCAGGTCATCGCCGTCGTCCTGTCGGCCAGCTTCCAGGAAGCTTTCCAGCATCAAACCGCGAATACCAGCGCTACCCGCCCGCTTCTGCCGCATGACTTCACGGGCCACATCGATTTGCCGTTCCGCCTGCTTGCAGGCGTTATCATGACTGCAATCTACCATGATTGCAGCGCACAACCCTGAACCAGACAGGCTTTGCGTAGCGTGCTGAATGCTCAGCTCGTCGTAATTGGTAAGGCCCCGACCGCCACGTAGCACAAGGTGAGTGTCCGGATTACCCCGGGTGCTGACCATAACCGGTGCGCCATTGCTGGAAACGCCCAGATGATGATGCGGGTGCGCTCCCGACTTCATGGCATTAATCGCAACGCTGATCCCGCCGTCGGTGCCATTTTTGAACCCGGCCGGCATGGGCAAGCCGCTGACCATTTCACGGTGGATCTGGGACTCGGTTGTGCGGGCTCCAATCGCAGTCCAGCTCACCAGGTCACCGAGATAGTCCATAGCGAAAGGGCTCAAAGCTTCTGTAGCCAGAGGTAGCCCCATCTCGGCGAGATTCAGAAGCAAACGACGTGAGCGCAGCAAGCCTTCGTTAAGATCGCCGGTTCCTGTGCGCTCCGGGTCGTATAGCAAACCCTTCCAGCCTACCGTGGTTCTCGGCTTTTCCAGGTAAGCGCGCATGACAATCAGAAAACGGTCACTGACTTCCTCTGCCAGTGCCTTGAGTTTTTCGCCATACTCCAGCGCGGCTACCTCGTCATGAATTGAGCAGGGCCCGACCACAATCAAAGTGCGATCATCTGAGCCGTGCAGAAGGTTCCGGACCGCTTGCCGGTGCCTGTCCACCTGCCGGGCAAGCGGTTCGTCGACTGGCAAGCACTGTCGCAATTCAGACGGCGTTGGCAGTGCAGTTTCCTGCCTGTGCGTTGCAGCGGCGCTCCGCATCTGGCTCTCTCCGGCTGTTTTCAAAGGCATGTTCATATCTGTGTTCCCGTTTCCCTGCGTCAGAATCTAAAAAGCCCCGGCTGGGCTACCAGTCGGGGCTTTCTGAGTCCGACGGCAGCCTGGTTTTCCCCGGGCTGCCATCCTCGTTATTCGTTTGGTGAAGATGTTATGGGCGGCCCTGGGACTGGCTAAAATAAAAGCCATAACCAAGCCACCAAAAAAACACAGCAGCGACCGCCGCCACCGGCTTTTGGCCGAAAGCTTGCAGAACATTCAATTGACAGATCGCTTGTGTCATCTTCATGCTTATCAATATACCCCCCGGGTTTTCAACTTGGCAACCCGTAAACCGGACTTTTAGCAAACTAACCGGACTTTTCGGGACAATGGGATCCAGAAATGACACTGAATCGACAGCCTTACCGTTCCCTGCTCCTGTTCATCCTCGTGTTGGCACTCACCGCCGCCACGGGTTCTGCACACGCTGAGTCCCGGGCTTACCAGCTCAACAATCGACCCGGTGCCGATGTGGCCGTTCAGGTGCGCGAGCTTTATCAGGGCGAGCCAGTATCTGTCACCGCCCGTGGGCAACAGCTCGTCGTTCGCGGCAACCAACAATTGCTGGATGAAATCGGCACCTTAATTGAAACTCTGGACGTAGCACCGGCTCAGCTAAGGATAACCGTCAGGTCTCAGAAGGATATCGGCGGCAAACGTTCCGGCGGCGGCGTTACCACAACACGAAACGAACTCGGCGTAACCGTGGAGCGCAGGGTCACGAGCACCGGTGGCTCACAGGAGCGAAGTCTGATGGTTATGGATGGTCAGTCCGCTCATATTACATCCGGCCAGGTGCGGACATTGCCTTTCGCGGTGCGCGGCGGCAGAAACCCGGCAGCTATCTTTGAGCAAGTGGAAACACGCAGTGGGTTTGTGGTCAGCCCGCAGGTGATTTCAGACCGGGCTGTGGAGCTCAATATAGTGTCTTTTGAAGCGGACCCCGCAGAACTGAAAGGCTATGAAACCCAGGCGGTGGTGACCATTCGCCGGGTAGAGCCCGGCCAATGGGTGTCTCTGGGCAGCACGTCAACCCAGTCCATCAGCAGGCAGTCTGGTATCGCTTACAGCGTTAACAGTAGCCGGTCAGACAACCGGAATTTCGAAGTGAAGGTCGACGTTATTCACTGAAGCTCATTCTCTGTTGCGCAGCAATACGCTTTTGGCCTCGTTGATCTTTGCAGCAAGATAATCGCTCCCGCCCCGATCTGGATGCATTTTTTGCATCAGGCGGCGGTGAGCCATAACAATGTCTTCCCGGGAACATGCTGTCGTCACGCCCAGAATCTCGCAGGCCTCGCGCTCAGACATATCACTGCTGTGCACCTGGCCGTGTTGCTGCTGGCCTGAGCCCGCTGATCCATCTGGGCTGGCTGCGCCCGTACCAGAAAAAAAGCCCTTCAGCCCAGGCACAAACCGGGCAATTTCTGGCAGCCTGCGCAACAGCGGAATCAGTGCCGCCACAGCCGCTGTCAGCACGTGCACGCGGCCGGTCAGGACCATAAATACCAGCAAGGCACCACCAACAACAAGAACGACTTTCCAGGTTGCGGCCTTCTTTCTTTTTGCTGACAATCCGCCCCATTGCTTCAGAACCACAAAGACGGCGACCGTCAACGCGATTCCCAATATCCAGTGCATGGTTGATCCTTTAGTAAGGTAAGATCGTAATTCTGGCATCTGAACTGGCGATAATGCCAGCGACAAGTACCTACAAACCGGTGACAACTGCACCCTGAATTTTGTAGGATGCTATGCTTTGTCGTTGATCAATAATTTCCGCATCCATACAGTCTGTTGTTATGCACCGACCCGGCGAGGAAACACAGCAAGCCTGTTTCTTCACTGCTCGATGCAAACCCCGGACAAGACAGAGATTTCCAGGACCTGAACTATGCGCACTGCTTCCCGCTTCCTGATCGCAATCATCTTCCTTGGCGTAGTGCTTGGTGGCATCTTTGGCTACAAGTTTTACCAGTTCGGGCAAATGGAAAAACAAATGTCCCAACCCCAGCCGCCTGCACAAATATCCGCAACCGAAGCTCGCACTGAGAGCTGGACACCTTCCATAAAAGCTGTGGGTAGCATCAAGGCCATCAACGGCATTGAGGTCGCCAACGAGGTTCCTGGCGTTATTGAAAACATTAACTTCGAATCCGGTGACATCGTCAAGCAGGGTGACATCCTCATTCGCCTTAATACCGACATTGATGAAGCCGCTGTACGCACGCGCCGAGCAGAGGCCCATCTGGCTGAACAAGAGTTCAAACGTATCTCTGACCTGCTGCCACGGCGAGCTGTTTCCCAGTCCCAATACGACGAATCCAAGGCGAATTTCGACGCCGCACGTGCCCGCGTTAATGAAGCAGACGCTCAGCTTAGCAAGAAAGTGATCCGCGCACCGTTCGATGGCACCCTCGGTATTCGCATGGTGGATCAGGGGGAATACATTGCCACAGGCACGCCGATTGTTGAAATCAACATGCTCAACCCGATTTATGTGGACTACACCCTATCCGAGAAGAACCTGCAAGACGTTGACCGTGGCTATTCTGTCGTCACTACCGTTGCCGCTGTTCCCGAGCAGGAGTTCAAGGGCAAGGTCAGCGCCATCAACACCTCGGTGAACCCGGAAACGCGCACCGTGCGCATTCGCGCTACGCTGGACAACCCGGAGAACCTGCTGCGACCGGGTATGTTTGCAACCATACTGACCAAACAGCCAGAAGATAACGAAGTTGTTACCATTCCCCGCACCGCCATTTCCTACAACACCTACGGGGATTTCGTGTTTGCCATCGAGGAAAATGAAGAAGGCGATCTGATTGTCAATCGCCGCACCATTACCGCGGGCCAAACGCGGGATAAGCGGGTTGCTATTCTCTCCGGTCTTGAAGCAGGCGAGAAAGTAGTTTCCAAAGGATTGCTGAGACTTCGTGCCGGACAGAAGGTCACCATTCAGGATGGGGACAAGAACGAAGAAAAGCAGCCGCAGGAGGCATCTGAGTAATGCGATTCACCGACATTTTCATCCATCGCCCCGTACTGGCGACGGTGGTCAGCCTTCTTATCCTGTTGCTCGGTGCCCGGGCCGCCATGGAAATGGAAATCCGGCAATACCCGGAGCTTGAGAGCACCACGGTTACGGTCACAACGGCCTACCCTGGAGCCAGTTCAGACTTGATAAAAGGCTTTATCACCACGCCCCTGCAACAGGCTATTGCTGAAGCCAGCGGCATCGACTACCTGACATCCACCAGCTCTCAGGGCACGTCGACCATTGAAGCCAAGATGGTCCTGAACTACGACGCTAACGCTGCGTTAGCCGAAATCCAGGCAAAGGTAGCGAGCCAGCGCAACGTCCTACCAACTGAGGCGCAGGATCCGGTTATAACCTCTACTACCGGTGATTCAACGGCGCTGATGTACATCGCATTTTACAGCTCAGCGATGGCTGTTCCACAAATCACCGACTACCTGACCCGCGTGGTACAGCCCAGGCTGCAGGCTCTGTCTGGTGTTGGTAAAGCACAATTGCTTGGCCGCAAATTTGCCTTGCGGGTCTGGCTCGACCCGGAACGCCTGGCAGCCGTGGATATGACGCCTCAGGAAGTGGTTGCCAAGCTGCGCGCCAACAACTATCAGGCCGCCGTTGGCAATACCAAAGGTGCCTACACAGAAATCAGCATGACCAGCGATACCGATGTGGCGGACCCGGATGAGTTCCGCAATCTGGTGGTCAAGCAGGCTAACGAAACCCAGATCCGGCTCCAGGACATTGCCCGGGTAGAACTGGGATCGGAAACTTACAGCGCGCTGGCCCTCTACAAGGGCCAGCCGGCGACTTACGTTGCAATCGAACTGGCACCCGGCGCTAACCCACTGACGGTGGCAGCCCTGGTAAAAGGTGATCTTCCGGATATCGAAAGCCAGCTACCGGGCGATCTGAACGTGCGCCTGGCCTACGACGCATCTGACTTTATTGAAGATTCTATAAACGAGGTTATCCGCACTCTTCTCGAAGCCATGGGCATCGTACTCGTGGTGGTATTCCTCAGTCTCGGCTCGATCCGTGCTTCCATCGTACCCTCCGTTGCGGTTCCGCTGTCGCTGATTGGCGGTGCCTTTTTCATGCTGATGTTCGGGTTCTCCCTGAACCTGCTTACGCTGCTATCCATGGTGCTGGCCATCGGGCTGGTGGTAGACGATGCCATCATCATGGTGGAAAACGTGCACCGACATATCGAACAAGGCAAATCGCGGTTTGACGCTGCCTTGCACGGCGCACGGGAAATGGCCGTGCCCATTATTGCCATGACCACAACGCTGGTGGCGGTCTATGCACCTATCGGTTTTATGGGTGGTCTTGTTGGCTCTCTGTTTACCGAGTTTGCATTTACGCTGGCTGGCACGGTGGTAATCTCAGGCATCGTTGCACTTACGCTTTCTCCCATGTTGGCCGCCAAGGTTCTCAAGCCCCACGGTAACCCGGGCAAATTCGAGAGCCTGGTAGAGCGCGCGTTCGCCGGCCTTGCTTCGGGCTACAAGGCCGCGCTCGGCTCACTGATGCAAACCAAGTCCGTGGTGGTATTTTTTGCGGTGGTTGTACTGGGCTCCATCTACTTCATGGCAATGATGAGCCAGAACGAGCTGGCACCCACAGAGGATCAGGGTATCCTGTTCTACCAAGGCCTCGGGCCGCAAACATCCACTCTGGATTATCTGCTTGAGCATGGCGACGAAGTTCAGCAGCGTATGGCTTCTGTACCCGGCTACGCCGAAGATTTCATGATTGTTGGCATCACCGCACCCAACGCCGTATTCGGTGGTTTCAAGATGGGGCCCTGGAGCCAGCGGGAGGTGACCCAGTTTGAAGTCCAACCCCTGTTTGACGCCGAGCTCAAGAAAGTAACGGGCCTGCAGACAGCCGTTTTCCCACGGCCATCCTTACCCGGGTCAGGAGGCGGTCTGCCGTTCCAGTTTGTGATCACTACAGGTAGCAGCTATGAACAACTTGATCAGGTGGCTGATGAATTGCTGGGTAAAGCTATGGCCAGCGGCAACTTCATGTTTTTGCAAAAATCCATTAACTTCGACCGCCCGGTGACACGCATCAACGTGGATCGCGACAGGGTCGCCGATCTGGGGCTTTCCATGCAGGACGTGGGGCAGGCGCTGTCCAGCATGCTTGGCGGTGGATACATTAACCGCTTCAGCATGGAAGGCCGGTCTTATCAGGTAATCCCGCAGGTAGACCAGAAGTTTCGGCTGGATGAACAAGCGCTGAACGATTACTACATCCGCGCAGGTAACGGCACACTGGTGCAGCTGGGCAGCGTAGTGAGCTTCAGCCACGATGTAGAGCCTTCAAGCCGTACACAGTTCAACCAGCAAAACTCTCTTACCCTGCAAGGGGTCATAATGCCGGGTGTAGCGGCGGGGACCGCCATGGACTTTGTGGAGCAGACCGCAGACGAGGTGTTCCCCCAGGGTTTCACCTACGATTACACCGGCCAGAGCCGGCAGCTGGCCAACCAGGGCAGCGCTCTGGTGGTAACCTTCTTCCTGTCGCTGCTGGTTATCTATCTGGTGCTCGCGGCGCAGTTCGAAAGTTGGCGCGACCCGTTTATCATTCTGATCTCAGTCCCCATGTCGGTGGCCGGCGCGATGGCGTTTATTGTGCTCGGCTTCGCCACCATGAACATCTACACGCAGGTGGGCCTGATTACACTGATCGGGGTTGTATCCAAGAACGGCATACTGATCGTGGAGTTTGCCAACCAGCTGCAGAAAGACCGGGGGCTGAATAAAGTGGATGCCGTTATTGAGGCAGCGGCTATTCGATTACGACCAATTATCATGACATCACTGGCGCTGATCTTTGCCATGGTACCGTTGCTGCTCGCAGCCGGCCCCGGCGCAGAAAGTCGCTTTGCCATCGGCCTGACCATCAGTGCCGGTCTGGGCATTGGCACCCTGTTCACCGTGTTCGTATTGCCAGCGTTCTATATTTTGCTGGCTCGCGATCACAATCAGGAGCAAGAGGAACAGGACGCTTTACCCGAAACGGTGCCGACCAACTCATAACTTGTCACCGTCAGACGTAGGGGCCCGGCTAGCGTTTTGGCTAGTCGGGCACTTTTTTATGCTTCAGTCCTGTACTGACTATTCACAACACACCTCATCAACATCAGCCTCAGCCCCGCACAAAAGCTGACGACACCGGATCGTCTTGCTGGGCAACTCGCCGAAATGCTCCCGATACAGCGCAGCGAATCGTCCCAGGTGGGAAAATCCTTCGTCCGCTGCATACCGGGAGATATGAGGCTCACCGGCTTGGTAATCCACCAGCCGTTGCCGCACTCGTATAAGACGCTGACGCTGGTAAAACCGATAGGGTGTCATCCCTATCCCCTCTTTCAGCAGATAATAAAGATTTCGTTCGCTGACACCGGAGTAACTGGCAAGCTCCTGCAGATTAAACTTCCATGACGGGTTCTCTTCAATTTTGTCTATAGCCCGCAGCAGGCGCCGATCCGGAGGCGCCGCATTCCGGATAACGGGTATCTGACCGCCAGCCTCCAACCTTGCCAACTGACCGAGAAGCTCGCGGGTAAGTGCCTTGGCGTGGGTGTCGTCGACGTAGAATCTGATGTTTTCGAGGTAACGTTTGATCAAGGGTGCCATGGCCGGCAACTGATGAACCCCGGGCGACGGGCTCACAGCGAACGGCTCGTGGGCCGGCTTCATGATTACCAGCTGGCTATTTTCTGCGAGCCTGAGATCAAAGGCGTCATTCGGGCGAACCCAGGTCGGTACATCCAGTAACTGCCACCCGATGCCAGCCGATGACATTGACACGTCTCCGTCTGAAGCAAATAGCAGCAGGAGGGCAGATGCACTGCAATGGCTTATGTCCACCCCTTGGATGGCGTGCAGGCAGATAACTCCCCCTGCGTTTGTGGTCAGCCCGGCCACCCCCCCCCACTGGCCCGACATTCTGGTGCGGCCTGCACTGCGTAATTGAAAGGCCGGATATCAACCTAATAGCCCGGAGCCAAGGATTGCAGCGCACCCGGTCGAGACGAAGATAAGCTTCCATCTCGGATTTTAATTGTGCATCTCGGATTTTAATTGTGTATCTCGCATCAATTCAGCACATTAATGACTTGGCGCACGTTTCCTGATGCACGTTGTTCATGTCAATCTAGTGCAATCGGTCGCGGGCTTATGGCCAGATTTTGCAAATCACTCGAACGGCAAGCCTTCACTCCACCAATTATTGATATGGATCAACCAAGATCGCCTTTACCCGTTGCCAAGGCTGAGGCTTGGCCATCAGGAATCCCTGACCACGCTGGCACCCCAATTGGCAAAGCTCCAGATACTGGACCCGAGTTTCAATACCCTCAGCCACTACCTCCAGATCCAGCGCCTCCGCAATCCCCAGAATGGCCGACACAATCCGTGAGTCACGATTCTTCGTACCCAGGCCACCGATAAACTGTCGATCTATTTTGAGCACCTGTACCGGCAGGTTCTGCAGATAAGCCAGTGATGAGTAGCCGGTTCCAAAGTCATCAATGGCTATTGCCACACCCTGATCCCGGAACGCCCTGAGGGTTTCCAGGCACTGGCTGGACAGATGCATAATGTGGGTTTCGGTGATTTCGATTTCCGGCAACCAGCCTATCTCGCGAATACGGGCAAACAGCGGGCCGATGGCAAGGCCCAAGCGGGCATCCGTGATCTGACGGGCAGATATGTTAATCGCCAACCGGAACTTGCCGGGCAAGCTCGGCGGACCGTTAAGCAAGTCCGCCAGTATCCCGCGTACCAGCTGCTGCGTCATTTCATGAATCTCGCCACGGCGCTCTGCAAGCGGCACAAAGTCAGCAGGCGATACCGATCCGAACTCCGGATGGTCCCAGCGCAACAAAGCCTCCATGCCCACTACCCGCCCTGAACCGAGGTCATACTGGGGCTGATACACGACATGAAACTCACCCGGCGAGGTTTTAAGAGATGCGGTCAAGGCCTCTGAGAGCTGCTGCTCGCGACGCCCCTGTTCGTCATCTGCCTCGCTATATATGCGGTAGCACGCCCGGCCTGCCAGCTTTGCCGCATACATGGCACGATCTGCCTTCTGTAAAAGCTCCGCACCGCTTTTCCCATGTACGGGGTAAACCACCGCTCCTATGGACGCAGAAAGAAAATACTCGCGTTGGCCGACAATAACCGGGGCCTGGAAAGCCTGGACCGTACGCTGACAGACCTCATTCAGCTCATCACGCCCGGAAAGCTCGACAATGACGGCAAACTCGTCACCGGACAACCTGGCCACGATATCACCCTCGCGTACCACGCTTTCAATACACATCGCTGCTTGTTTTAATACACCATCGCCGCAGTCGTGGCCGTGCAGATCATTGATCGTCTTGAAAAAATCCAGATCAATAAACAAAATCCCGAAGCGGTCATTCCCTCTTGAATACTGGCTTACACGAGCCTTCAGAAACTCCTGAAACAACGACCGATTGGGCAGCTCGGTAAGGGGGTCATAATAGGCAAGTGAGGCCAGGCGCTCATCCGCACCCCCTCGCTCACCCATGTCCATAAAAATACCGACGTAGGCCTGCCGCCCTTCAAACTCCATGGGATAGATGCTGAGCCACTGAGGGTAGATTTCACCGCTTTTTTTCCGGTTCCAGACCAACCCTTCCCAGCGCCCTTCGCTGGCCAGAGATTGCCACATGGCCTGATAGTATTCCGGTGCATGCAGCCCCGCGCTCAGAATCGAAGGCGGTGCACCCAACACATTATCGGGCTGGTAACCGGTAACAGAACAGAACATGCGGTTTACATAAGTAATTCTGGGCTCTTTGGTAGCGATCATGATGGCGCGTGGGTATTGATCCACCAAAGCTCTGAAATCTTGCTGTTGCTCAAACTGCATGAATGGCCTGCTCCCGTTATCTCAGCCCGCGCCCATGGTCTACGCACTACCAGCATACAAGGAAGCCAGCACTCATCTATCCATATCGCGCAAAACTTGGCTTCCGAAACGGAATAATAAATAAAAATGAACTCCAATTCACCTTTTGCGTTATATGGATATCATTCAATACTCTTCCATCGCAAACTGACCATGGATCAGCTTCACTGATGTGCGTACACGAACACACAGATTTGCGTCGCAGGCCTGCAGAACAACAAAACAACAGGAGCCAAGCGGAGTGTGGTATGCGTAGAAACAAGCCTGTTACCCAAAAAGAACAAACCTATCCCGATGCTTTTAATCTCATTGCCACGACAGAATTACAGGGCAAAATTACCGCTGCGAATGAAGCATTCCCGGAGGTTTCCGGTTATACCGCCAGGAATCGGAAGATCTCGGTGACAGCGTGGCTCAGGCCCAACTGCTCACCAGCCATTTCCTGAATATGCTTTCTGCCCCGCTACCAGTGCCAAATCGGGCCTGAGCACAGGAAAAAGCATAGCGATTCCCCGAACTCTCACAATAAGGTAGTCTGGTGTTCTGTCCTGTTATTCATTCCGGAATATCGCCGCTATCGTGTTGTTATCATGACTCTGGGAACGCTGTTCTGGCTGTTTGTTGCAGCCTTTTTCATCTGGTACTGGTGGCGCGCCAAGGCCATCAAGGACTCGGTGCTCCAGGCCACTCACCGCTACTGTAAAACCATGGACGTCATGCTGCTTGATGATGCCATCTATCTGCGGGGCATCTGGTTCAGACGGGATGATCAGGGCAAGATCCGCGTGTGGCGTCGTTTCATGTTTGATTTTACCTCCACCGGCGAAGAGCGATACAGCGGCCGGGTCATCATGCTCGGCTCCCGGATACTGCATATGGAGCTGGACCCACACCGCATCCCCTGAATTCCCGAATTCCCGAATTCCTGAATAGCTCTGATCTGCGCACTACCCGCATGCTTCGGCAATCACCTATCCGCATAGCCCACACAGATATGTTTGGGTTTCCTATACTGTCCGGGCCACTCTCAACAAACAGACCGGGACAATGGATATCCACAACGACCAACGCTTTGCGATAAACCTGAACGTTCGAGGCATTCAGCCCTCCGCCACCCTGCGCATTAACGAGCTGAGCAACCAGCTTAAATCTGAAGGCAAGGACATCATCAAGCTCGGGCTGGGGCAATCACCCTTCCCTGTTCCTGAGCGCGTAGTGGATGCGCTCAGACAGCACGCCCACGAAAAAGACTACCTGCCAGTCAAAGGCCTCAAAAGCCTGCGTGAATCCATTGCCGGTTACATCAACCGCAGCGAGCGCATGCGGTGTACCTGGGAAGACGTACTGATTGGCCCCGGCTCCAAGGAACTCCTGTTTATTCTGCAGCTGGCCTACTACGGCGACTTGTTGATTCCGCGCCCAAGCTGGGTTTCCTATGCCCCCCAGGCCCGCATAATCGGGCGCTCGGTGCACTGGCTACCCACCCACGCAGAGAACAACTGGCAGCTGACCGCTGAGGAACTGGATATCATCTGCCGGGACGATGTTTCCCGCCCTCGCATTCTGATCCTGAACTACCCGTCCAACCCAACCGGTTGCACCTATACGGACGACCAGCTGCTGGCCATTGCCAACGTGGCCCGCAAATACCGGATCATCCTGCTTTCCGACGAGATCTATGGAGAAGTGCACTTCGAAGGGAAGCATAAATCGATCGCACGCTACTACCCGGAAGGCACCATCATCAGCACCGGGCTTAGCAAATGGGCAGGTGCCGGTGGCTGGCGCCTGGGTACCTTCATCTTCCCGAAGGAACTGCGCCCCCTGCAGGACGCTATGGCGATTATCGCCAGCGAAACCTACACGGCCACCAGCGCGCCAATACAGCACGCTGCTATCACTGCCTTTAACGGCGGCGATGACATAGATGAGTACTTAAAACAGTCCCGCCGTGTGCTGAAGGTGGTTGGTGAGTATATGCACCGGCGCCTGAGCGAGATGGGCGCGGTTGTGCAGAAGCCCGAAGGCGCGTTCTACCTGTTCCCGAACTTCGACAGTTTCCGCGAGCAACTTGCAAAAAAAGACATCAAAACCAGCCAGGCTTTTTGTCAGTCGTTGTTGGAAAACACCGGCGTAGCCATCCTGCCCTCCAGTGACTTCGGCTTCGTGCCTGATCATCTGGGCGCGCGCCTGGCGTTCGTAGACTTCAACGGCGCTGAGTCCCTGCAACTGGCCGGCGGCGACTATGCCGACCAGGAGCTGGCTGACGATTTTGTCGACAAGGCATGCCCCCGCCTGGTGGAAGCAATGGACAAGATGGAGGCCTGGTTGAACAGCCTTTGATATTGTCATGCTAGACTGGCGTCCTCACTCTTGGAAAGATTCAAACGGGGGGCGTCATGTCTGATTCTGTTTTCCTGCGGGACATTACCGATTTCGCAGAAGATCTGGCCCGGGAGGCCGGAAAACTGATTCGCCGGGAGCGTGATCACAGCACCCTCCGTACCGACTACAAATACCAAGCCGAGCTTGTCACTCACGCCGACATTATGGCCGATGAATTCATCACCAGCGCCATCCAGAAGCGCTTCCCGAGTCATCGCATCCTGTCTGAAGAAAACACACCGGATCTCAGCCAGGCCGAGAATCTCGAAACACCTCTTTGGATCGTTGACCCCATCGACGGCACGGTAAACTATGCCTACGGCCACCCGCAGGTCGCGGTGTCCATTGCCTACGCTGAAAACGGCCGCGTGCAGGCCGGTGTGGTTCACGCACCGTTCCCCGGCGAAACCTTCCGCGCCACTCGGGGCGACGGCGCCACACTCAACGGCAATCCTGTTTATCACAGCGGTGCGACGGTTCCAAGAGACTCACTGTTTGCAACCGGCTTCCCCTACACCAAGGACAACCTGGCCCCGCTGGTCAGCCGTCTGGACGCCATGATTCACCAGTGCCGCGACTTGCGCCGCATCGGCTCTGCGGCATTGGATATCTGCTGGGTAGCCTGCGGTCGGTTGGACATCTACTACGAAAACGTCAGCCCCTGGGATTTCGCCGCCGCCCGCCTGATCGCCCTGGAGGCAGGCGCCACAGCTGGCCACTTCAGTGAAGTTCCTGAGGGTTACCCGGCCGACCTTTGGGGTCGCGATATTCTGATTTCGGCGCCTGCCATCTGGGAACCTGTTCGTGAGATTCTTCGGTCTGCTTCTGGGTATGACTGAGCATTGGGTGTTCTTGTTCTTTGTAGCCTGATGGTTTCGGGGTGGACGCAGTCAGAAAGGCGGGGTAGAGAAAGCCGAAAAGAAGCCGGATATATCTAAGATGTCTGAAAGAGGTTGGTGGGATCTGTCTGCACAGAATGTTGGAGGCCAAGGATGGCCGGAAACAAGCGCACATGGACGTGCTCGTAGCGGTTCTGTGCAGACAGATCCCACCAACCTCCTGCACCAAAACAACCAGGCTACAAGGGAGGAAAACTCCAAACTAGCCCCATAAAGCCTCAGCAACCAACTCCCAATTCTCGTCAAAATCGGCTGTGGGCAACCGGGTAAACGACGAGCGGATAAATCGCTGAATCCGGCCTTCCATGAACACCAGAACAAAATCCGCACCCCGGGTAGCACTGGTGCGAGGCCGCAAACCCTGCCGGATTTCGCCTTCTTTGAGGGTTTGCCGCACCTGGGTTTCCAGGCGCTCGAAGAACTGGGATGCACGCTTGCGTAGCGCCTCGTTTTCGCCGACCAGAGCATCGCCTGTGAGAACACAACACAAACCCGGATTGCGCTCGGCGAAGACCAGGACCAGATGCACCAGTTGCTGCAAACGAACGCGCACATCTCCCTGTTCCTGAAGGATCACCTGACAGCGGGAGAACACAGCCTCTTCCGCAAACTCCAGAAGCGCTTCAAACATTTTCCGCTTGCTGGGAAAGTGGCGATAAAGCGCCGCTTCTGTCACGCCAACGGATTTGGCGAGAACCGAGGTGGTGATTCTGGCTCCCGGATCGTTTTCCAGGAGTTCCAGAAGTGCATGGAGAATCGCCTCCCGGCGGCTGGGTTTCTGATCGGTTACGGCCATACTGCAGCGCTCTTAATCAGAATTTGAATCAGAAAAAGGTGCCATCAAGGGGCGACGATGCACTCGCGTAAAGCTTTTTGGGCATCCGCCCTGCGAGATAGGCTTCGCGGCCTGCTTCGATGGCCAGGCGCATGGCGCTGGCCATTTTGATCGGGTCTTTGGCCTGGGCGATGGCGGTGTTCATCAGCACGCCATCACAGCCCAGTTCCATAGCGATGGTAGCATCGGAAGCGGTGCCAACACCGGCGTCCACCAGTACCGGCACCTTGGCGTTTTCGACGATCAACCGGATATTGTAGCGGTTCTGAATGCCCAGACCGGAACCAATGGGTGCACCCAATGGCATGATCGCGATGCAGCCCATTTCCTCAAGGCGCATGGCCAGTAAGGGGTCGTCGGAACAATAGACCATGACCTTGAAGCCGTCTTTGATCAGCTCCTCTGCAGCCACCAGAGTTTCCGGCATGTTCGGGTACAGGGTTTTGTGCTCACCCAGCACTTCCAGTTTGACCAAATCCCGACCGTCAAGCAGCTCGCGCGCCAGTTTGCAGGTGCGCACTGCATCTTTGGCGGTATAGCAGCCGGCTGTATTGGGCAATATGGTGTAGCGATCCGGAGAGATTACGTCCAGAAGGTTAGGCTCATCCGGGTTCTGCCCGAGGTTGGTGCGGCGAACGGCTACGGTCACGATTTCAGCGCCGCTTGTTTCGATAGCGTGGCCGGTTTCCGTCAGGTCGCGGTATTTGCCGGTGCCAACCAGCAATCGTGACTGGTACATACGGCCAGCAATTTCAAGAGGTTTGTCTTCGGGCAACTGGATCTCTGGCGTGTCGGTCATAGTGTTTCCGGGTTGGTAAAACGTAATGAAGTAAATTATTGAATACGTGTATCGCGGCCAGACTTTCGACCGCCCAGGCCGGGGTTAACCACCCCCGATCGCGTGTACCACTTCAACGCGATCACCGTTATTAAGAGCGAATTCTGCGTGTTGGCTGCGGGGCACTATGTCTTCGTTAACCTCCACCGCCAGCCGTTTGCCCGCAAGGGCCATTTTTTCCACAAGTAAGCCAACCGTGGCTCCTGCGGGGAGTTCCATGGCGTCACCATTTACCTGAACCTGCATAGCGTTCTTAACCTCTGTCTTGATTCACTTGATGGCGAGCACCAGCCGCCAGCAACAATGCCCAGCCAATCATAAAACATACGCCGCCTATGGGCGTAATTGGGCCGACCCAGCGTATGTCGGTCAGCACCAGTGTATACAAGCTGCCACTGAACAGCAGGATGCCCGCAAGAAAGAAGCCGGCGGCCAGCCCCAGCAAACGTCGTGAAAGGCCAAAACCAGTCAGCAGGGCAACCAGCACCAGTGTGATGGCGTGATACATCTGATAGGTAACCGCAGTCTGGAAAACTTCCAGACTGCGGTCGCTCACCAGGTTACGCAGGCTATGAGCACCAAAGGCTCCAGCCATAACCGCCGTAAAGGCAAAAAAAGCACCGGTAACGATGGACAGGCGCATGAGGCCTTGGCCCCGCAGTTTTACGGATTCAGCAGTCACAGTGGATTTTTTCTCCGGTATCCAGATTCATCATCGTGAGCGCACCACCCCAGACGCAACCAGTATCCAGGCCAATAAACCGCGCCTTCCCGGTCTCGCCTTCGATAGCCGCCCAGTGCCCGAAGATCACGCGCAAGTCGTCAGGGCGGGGAAATTCAAACCAGGGCGCGAAGCCCTTGGGCGCACTGCCAGCGTGCTCTTTCGTAGTGAGTTCCAGCCTGCCATCCCGGGCAATAAAGCGCATTCGAGTGAAATAATTGGTGATCACCCGCCAGCGATCCATGCCAGTGAGCTTTTCATTCCAGCCTTCCGGCTTGTTGCCATACATCAGCGCGAAGTATTCCGGGGCATGCTCCCCACGAATCACGTCTTCCACTTCCCGGGCTCTGGCGAGTGCCTGCTGAATGCTCCAGATATGGGGCACCCCGGCATGGGCCATCATGTAGTTGCGTTCAGAGTCGTACACACACAGGTTCTGCTGTCGCAGCCAGTTCACCAGTTTGTCTCGATCGGGAGCGTTCAGTATTCCTGTGAGAGTATCCTTGCGCTTTGGCGCATGGCCACCAAGAGCCACAGCCAGCAGGTGCAGGTCATGATTCCCAAGAACTACCACGGCCGAATCACCCAGGCTTTCAATGTAGCGCAAGGTTTTCAGAGATGACGGCCCCCGGTTTATCAGATCACCCGCCACCCAGAGGCGATCACGGGAAGGCGAAAAATCCACTTTGGCAAGCACGTCTTTCAAGCGATCGTAACAGCCCTGAATATCGCCTATGGCGTAATCAGTCATGGCTGTCTCCGCTTACGTCTCCTGCAATACCTTTGGCGCCCTGAACACCGCATTGCTCACTGCTTTTTTCGGCTGTTAGCAAGTCTGCGATGCTTACGTAATCCGCCAGGCTGAGATTTTCAGGTCGCAAGCCGTCATTAATGCCTAAAGCTTGTAACTGCTCAACCGTCACCAGCCCTCCCAGAGCCTTGCGCAGGGTTTTCCTGCGAGCGTTAAACGCGGTTCTGACCACGGCCTGCAGCGTGCCGAGATCCTTTGCCGGATAGGGAAGCTCTGTATGGGGAACCAGACGCACAATGGCGGAATCCACTTTTGGAGCCGGCCGGAATGCGCCAGGGCCCACCTCAAACAAGGGCTGAACTTTGCAGAAATACTGGGTCATGATACCCAACCGGCCATAGTTGTTATCGCCGGGTATAGCTGCCATCCGTTGCACTACCTCTTTTTGCAGCATGAAGTGCATGTCCTGCACCACGCCCGACTGGGCCAGCAAATGAAAAATCAGCGGTGTAGAGATGTTATAGGGTAAGTTGCCAATAATACGCAGAGGCTTCTCGTCTACAAGCTGGCTGAAATCAAACTTCAACGCATCGGCTTCGTGGATACGGAAGTCGGGATAGTTGAAAAACTTGGTGCGCAGCACGGGGATCAGGTCGCGATCCAACTCCACCACCTGAAGCTTCGGATTAACCGCCAGAATCTCCTCGGTTATTGCCCCGAGGCCGGGGCCGATTTCCACAATGGCCTCGTCCGGCTTCGGGTGAATGGCGCGAATAATGCGCTCGATTACGCCCGGATCGTGAAGGAAGTTCTGGCCAAACCGTTTCCTGGCCTGGTGGCCGGCTTTTTTACTCACTCAGATTTCTCTCTATTCGTGGCTTTGCAATTATCAGAGGCAATGCGATTAGCAGATTTGAGAGAACGTGCCATCTGCTCGCCCACCCGGATAGCAGTGTGCAGGCTGCCTGCGTCTGCCTTGCCTGTGCCGGCAAGATCCAGGGCGGTGCCGTGGTCCACCGATGTGCGCACAATGGGCAAACCCAGAGTGATGTTTACCGCCCGACCAAAGCCCTGAAACTTGAGAACCGGCAGGCCCTGATCGTGGTACATGGCCAGGGCGACATCGGCGTTGTCCAGCCAGTGCGGCGTAAACAGCGTATCTGCCGGCAAGGGGCCTATCAGCTCTATACCTTGCCCGCGAAGCTCCTCAAGCGTCGGCTCAATCACGTCAATTTCTTCCCGGCCAAGATGGCCTCCCTCACCTGCATGGGGGTTCAGGCCAGTGACAAGAATTCTTGGCCGCGCAATGCCAAAAAACTTCTTCAGGTCGGCGTTCAGAATGGTGGCAACCTGGGTCAGCCGTTCTGGCGTAATTGCCGCGGAGACGTCCTTGAGGGGTAAGTGAGTTGTTACCAACGCCACCCGCAACTCTTCTGTGGCCAACATCATGACCACCCGCTCCACGGAACAAAGGTCCTGAAGGAACTCTGTGTGACCGCTGAACTCTATGCCCGCATCGTTGATAACGCCTTTATGAACCGGCGCCGTGACCATGCCGTCAAAGTCGCCCTCAAGGCAGCCTTTGGCGGCAACGGTGAGGGTTTCCAGCACATAGCGACTGTTCGCAGTATCCAGTTTGCCCGCCTGAAGAGACACACAGCCCTCAACGTGCAAGACAGAAAGCTCACCTGCGCGCTTTTCAGGCTTCATGCCCGGTTTCCACCGGTGCAGCCTGACGTCGAGACCGAGCAACCTGGCCCGTTCCTCCAGCAGTGGCTGGCTGGCAACGACCACCACGCCGGAATCACGCTGGCCCGCAGCCAATTGCAGGCAAAGCTCGGGGCCTATGCCTGCGGGTTCACCGGCGGTCAGAGCCAGAACAATCCCGTCACTCATTATTCTGCCGCTTCCTGCGCTTCGCCGGGTTCGTCCTCACCGGTGTTCTGTTCATACTCACCCTTGAACTCGATAAAGGCTTCATCACGGATTTCCCGGAGCCAGTTCTGCAGTTCGGTTTCAAACTTGCGGCGATAGATTGCCTGGCGGGCCTCGGCCTCCTTCACGTCGCTGCTTATATCTTTCTGGCGGCGCTCTTCAACCTGAAGAATGTGCCAACCAAACTGCGAGCGAAATGGCCCTTTCATCTCGCCCACTTCTGCCTCCTGCATGGCCTGTTCAAACGCCGGCACCATTTGCCCGGGGCTTACCCAGCCAAGATTGCCGCCGTCAGAGCCAGAAACAGGGTCGTCCGAAAACTCGCGAGCCAACACGGCAAAATCCGCGCCGTCCTGAAGCTGCTGCGAGAGTTCCCGGATGGCGGCCTCTGCTTCTGTATCCGTCACGGCTTCAGAAGGCCGGATCAGAATATGGCGCACGCGGTTCTGCTGGATAACCTGCTTCTGCGAGCCTCCACGCTTGTCCATCACCATAACCATGTGGAAACCGCTGTTGTTCTCCAGAACCTCCGAAGGTTGGCCAACCGCCAGCCCCGGCACAACCGGCGCAACCAATGACGGTAACTGGCGCTCACTGCGCCAACCCATATCCCCGCCTTCGAGCGCGTTGCTGGCGTCGGACTCAGCAACTGCCACTTCCCGGAAATCGCGGCCGTTCACAATAGCAGTGCGGAGTTTTTCCGCCTTCTCGCGGGTAACGTCTACAGCGGCATCGTCAGCAGGGCTATCCAGCTCGATAAAAATGTAGGCAAGCCGGTATTCCGCATCGGAGCCACCGCCAGACTCCAGCGCCTGCAGGTAGTTTTCAACCTCGCGCTCCGTCACACGAACACGGTTGCCGACCAAGCGCTGCTGCACCCGGCTGGTGAGCATTTCCTGGCGAATCTGCTCCCTGGCCTGGCGATAGCTTACGCCCTCTGCAACAAGCTGGTCTTCAAACGCGGACAGGCTCATACCATTGCGCTCGGCAATGCTGGTCAAGGTTTCGTTCAGCTCGTTATCGCTGATGCGCATCCCCATCTTGTCCGCCATCTGTAGCTGAACCGATTCGGTGATCAGCTGCTCCAGAACACGCTCTTCAAGAAGGCGGCGCGGCGGCAGGCCGGTACCCTGGGTACTGAGACGTCCGGTGATGGTGTTGATCCTTGCTTCCAGTTCGGTCTGGAGGACCACGTCGTCATCAACAATCGCCACCACCTGATCGAGCAGTTTGCGCTCGGCCTGAGCCGTAAAAGAAAGCGCCACTGCCAATAACATCAGCAGTGCCTGTAAACCTTGGCGAATCGTCGCCTTCATAATCACCTCTTAATGAAGAAAAAAGCCTGCGGATAGAGTACCGGAATGGCACGGTTGCCGTCAGGGGGTGCAAATAAAGAGTGTCAACAAAGAGTGCTGATCAAGAGAACCCATCACGGGCCTCCAAAACGGCGCCGCTCGCGCTCATCGAAACCGTAAATGGCTTCGGAGATCGACGTTGAAGATCCTCCGCTGCCGCCCAGGCCTTTTAGCTGAATCTGGAAGAGTATACGGCTGTCCAGCTCCTCATCGTCGGTCAGATAATTCTGGTGAACCACCTGAACGCTCCAGCAGCAGTTGTTGTACTCGATTCCGGCAAGGGAGCCTACAGTGCGGTCCAGGTCCGAATCGTATACCCAACGGCCGATCAGACTAACACGGTCTGTTGCAGGAATAACCGCCGCAATATCCGACTGTTCCAGCTCGTCCTTGCTGTAAGTATGACCAATACTTGCCAGATACCGGTAGTCCTGTGAGTGGAAAATCAACTGACTCCGGCCCTCTTCAGTGTCGCCGGTATCCGGATCCCAGAGTCCGGAAGACCGGATTTGCAGGTTCTGTAACGGATTAAGCACTACGTCACCAGCCAGTGGTGATCGACTGCGATTGCTCGCGCCTTCACCGAACAGCGTTACCTCGCGATCCTCGAAATACTGAACCTGGCCAATACTGAAACGGGCTCTCTCGGCACCGGTAACCAGATCATTGAATCGACTGGTCAGGGCCACCGTCAACTGGTTGGTATTACCGACCCGGTCGCCCCCGACAAAGCGGTCGGGCTGGAACAGCTGGTCAAAACTGAAGCTCTCAAAGGCTGTGTCAAATGCTGGAATATCATTCTGGTCTGCCTCTGCATCTACCCAGGCGTAATAAAGCCGGGGTTCCAGTGTCTGGTTGTAGGGAACATCAAACAGACTCGACTGGCGATCAAAATACAAGCCATTGTCCCATTCTACGACAGGAACCGTCCGATCAAACTCACCGTCCCCGGCGCTATAGTCCTCCAGATCGTAACGCGTGTAATCCAGGCTGAACGACGGACGGCTGAAACCCCAAAGCGCGCGCATCGGCAATGCCAGCTCGGGGCGTGCACGGAAACGCTGGCCATTGGCTTTATCAAGACCGGTCAACGAGTCGTTTTCACGGTAGAACCAGGAGTACTCGCTTTCCAACCCTGCCTCCAGCCAGCCCGCCTTAGCCGTTCCTGCATAAACGACTTCCGGTAATTGTGCGTAAGGCTTGTCTACCTCAGCAATACTGTCGCTAATCGTTTGATAATCATTGAGGTAGGCATCGAAATACTGGTTAGCTGTTTGGTAACGTACTCCGCCACGGCGCTGCAGGTGTGTAGTCTGATTGATTTCCAGGCTGCGGTTCAGATCACCAAGGTAGTCATCGTCACTGACTACGGAAAAATCGCCGTAACCGTTCCAGCCTTTGCCAAGCGCTGCGCGGGTGGAGGCATCCAGGGCCCAACGCTGACCGGATTCACCGGGGTTCTCGTCTGCGAAAGCGGAATCGTTGTTGATATAGCCGAGCTGCAGCGTCGTCTGACCGAAAGAGCTGAGATACCGGCCTTCAGCCTCGTTAAACAGGCCACGGCCATTAATATATTGGGGCGTGAGCGTGGCATCGTAATGAGGAGCCAGGTTCAGGTAATAGGGTACGGCCAGAAACCCTCCGCTGCCGGCGTTGGACGAACCAAACTGCGGATACAGGACGCCAGACTTGCGGCGGTCATCAATGGGGAAGCTGGCATAAGGCCAGTAAAACACCGGAACATCCAGAACCTCCAGGCGAACATGCTTTGCGGTGCCGAAGCCTTCGGTCTGATCCAGTTCAATCTCGGACGCGACAATAGCCCAGTCGTTCTGTTGCGGGCCGCAAGTGGTAAGCATGCCGCCACGGATTTCTACCCTGGCATTGTCCATTCGGGAGAGGCTTCTTGCTGTGCCCCGCATTTCCGGGCCGTGCAGCAGGAAGGTTGCGGTATTGATATCAAAACGCCCTGAATCCACACTGTATTCGGCGCGCTCCCCGGTTAACAGAAATCCGTCACCACGGCTGACCAGAGGGCCCTGGATCGATACCTGACCGATGTTTTGATCGTAACGGGCTTCAGATCCGGTCACCTGAAAGCTACCCTGACGCACCCGGACATCACCCTCGAGGTATAATTCCTGATCAATTTCGTAACGGGCATTCAGGCCGCTGGCCTGCAACGGAACCGCACCGTCGGTGCCTTCCCCAAAAACATCGGAACTGTCTTTTCCGGCACCGGATGGCAGATACCCTCCCTCGCAAAACGCCGGCAACGAATTTCTGACCGCATCCGGAAGCTGGCTTTTCGGGCGCCAGTCCAGATCGGCAGCCGACGGTGCTTCCTCACCGGCAGAAAAACCGGCACCCGACATCAGGGCAAAGCCGGCAAGCAGGCTCGCAAACCGGCACTGCAATGTGCCTTTCTGCGGCTGCAGACAGCTATCGGACGTTGGCACGGTAGCAAGATTCCTGTTCCGGGTGCATGAAGGACTGTGGATAGCGCAACGGGGCACGAATACACAAACGACAGCGACCTAGTTTACACGTGCCCCTGAAGCTTGTTAACGGAAACGGCGCCGGATAAACGAAACTCCGCTGCAAAACCGTTTTACCCTCTTTATACTCGTCTGCTAACTTTTGCTCTAAGCTCACTCACTTATTCAGGATATATGCCCGAGCTATGGACAACCGCCTGCAAATGCTGACCACCTGGGTCAGACAGTTTCCCGGCTTCGGGAGTGCCGATGCCCTGCCCGTTTCCGGCGACGCCAGTTTCCGGCGCTACTTCCGGGTCTGGAAAGCGGACATCGATGGCAGCGATGTTCCTTTCATTGTTATGGATTCCCCTCCGGAACAGGAAGACTGCGGGCCCTTCATCCGCATTGCCAGGCATTGGCACCGGGCAGGAATTACGGTACCAAAGATATTCGAGGCCGATCCTGTACGCGGTTTTCTGTTACTGGAAGATTTTGGTGACCAGCTAATGCTGCGCCAACTCAACCCGGAAACCGCAAGCACGCTTTACCGCAGCGCACTGGACGAACTCGTCCTTATACAGCAGTTGCCCGCATCGCCTGATTATCCAATGCCAGCCTATGATACAGCCATGCTGAACCGTGAAATGGCGCTGTTCCGGGACTGGCTGCTGGAAGGCTACCTTGGACTGGTACTGAGTAACACCGAGCAATCCATGCTTGATACCACATTTGCGCTGCTCCGGGAGAGCGCGCTGGCCCAGCCTCAAGTAACCGTGCACCGGGATTACCATTCCCGGAACCTGTTGGTGCGGGAACAAAGCAGCCGCCTGGGCGTTATCGATTTTCAGGATGCGGTCACCGGCCCGGTAACCTACGACGTGGTTTCGCTACTCAAGGACTGCTACATTCAATGGCCCGACAAGCAGATTTGCGAATGGCTGGAAACATTCCGTGAACAGACCCTGAAGGCGGGCTTGCACCGGGCCGACAGTGACACCTTCCGTCAGTGGTTTGAGCTGATGGGCATGCAGCGCCATCTCAAGGCCGCCGGAATCTTTGCCAGACTGGCCATGCGTGACGACAAACCGCGCTATCTGGGAGATATCCCCCGTACCGTGAGTTACCTGCTTGCCGCCAGCAAACGGCAGCCAGCCTTGAGACATTTTTACGACTGGCTGACAATGGTAGCCGTCCCTCGGATCGAAAACCTGATCGGCCCTGTTCCGGGCCAGGAGCACTTGCCACTGTGAAGGCGATGATTCTTGCTGCTGGTAAGGGCGAGCGTATGCGCCCACTCACTCTTACTACCCCCAAACCCCTGCTTAACGCCGGCGGCAAACCGCTCATTGAATATCATCTGGAACACCTTCACCGCGCAGGTTTTCGGGATGTGGTCATAAACCATGCTTGGCTGGGGGAACAGATTGAATACACCCTGGGCAAGGGTGAGCGGTTCGGGCTTTCACTGCACTATTCACGTGAAGGCGAACCACTGGAGACCGCTGGTGGTATTGTCCGCGCCCTGCCGCTGCTCGGCTCCGCTGACACCGACTGGTTTATGGTTATAAACGGAGATATCTGGACCGATTTTGACCTGACCCGGCTTCAGCCACCGGTATCCGGCGAGCCGTCTGCCGTCGATGCCATTCTGGTGATGGCAGACAACCCCGTGCACCACCGCCAGGGTGATTTCTGTCTGAACGACAACGGCACACTGTATGAAGAGTGTGCCGGCAAAGAAGGCGAAAAGCTGACCTTTACCGGCATCAGTCTTCTGCACCGCAAGCTGTTCGACGGGCTGAGCGACCAGGCCGGCAAGCTCGCGCCTGTTCTACAGGCGGCAATGGGCAAAGGCCGGGTAGCCGGGCTATACCACTCTGGCGTCTGGGTTGATGTAGGAACGCCTGAGCGGTTGCGGGCGCTGGACCAGCAACTGGCCGTTCAGGACCTGTAACCCAATGCCAACCCATTCTGCGCACCCAGCCCTGTCGCCGCGAATGGAAGCCGCATTCTCCGGTCTGTTGAAAAGGCTCTCGGTCGCTGACCACCAGGCACAAAAACTGATCGGCCAGGCCCGCCTGCCCCGCTGGTGCCGGCGCCCTCTGTTTTTCTTTCTGGGCTATATCGCGAAAGCGGATGGCCGCGTGTCAGAGCAGGACATCGGTTTCGCTGAAAGCCTTATCACGGCGCTGGCGCTATCCAAACGGCAAAGACGCAAAGCCATCAGCAGTTTTCAAAAAGGCAAAGCATCAGAAGAACTTCCATCGTTCACTGGACTTACATTAAGGCTCAGTCAGCGCATCTGGCCTGCGCCGGCCCTGAAAGTGGCCATCTGCCTGTGTCACGCTGCGCAGCTCAAAGGTCGGCCGATCAAACCCCGTCGTTACCGTTGTGAAGATACCATTGACCAGATTGGCCTGCCGGTCACCATCAGCGAAGACATTTTCGAAAGCTACGCCAGCCGTGTGTGGAGCGACCTCAGCGATGCGCCTCCAAAGCCCGAAACGCTCGAGCAGGCATGTACCCTGCTTGGGGTCACGCGACGAGACCCACTGGCGACAATCAAACGCGCCTACCGGAAGAAAGTCTCCGAGTGCCACCCGGACAAGCTGGCACAACGGCAACTCAACGCTGCGGAACACGCGCTAGCCAAAGAGCGGCTACTGCGTTATCAGCAGGCATGGGAGCTAATCAGGCGACGCAAATGATAGCTCCTGACAACCGCTACTCTGGCTTGAGCCATGCGGAAATTCTGCCCGCAAGAGCCTTCCCGTTTCGCGGCGCAAACGACGTGCCAGACCCCACAGATTGAACACTGAAGCCTGCCACCTTGGCTCGCCTCAGCCCGGCCTTGCGTTGCTCTTCTTCACCGGATGACGAAAGTTCCAGAATGCGCGGCACAGCTGCCTTCTGTAGTGTTGCGGCCAACCGGCTGGAATCATAAGGGTAGAATTTCGGATCTACCCAGATCAGGGCTGGCGGTTTTTCCAGTTCCACCGCATAGGTAACAACATGGTTGCCGCCCCGCCCTATACCGATCACCCCGATAAGCTCATATTCACGTTTTTCAAGTTCGGCGGCGCCAGCCACGAGCTCCTCGCGGATACGCTTCCTGTATGCGGTTCCCGGCTCACCCATGGTTTCTGATGCCATTACATCGATCGTGGCTGGGATAGCGGTCTCCGGGTTTTGCTCTTCAGGCCCTGCTTCAGACACCGGGCCTGGACGCTCCAGAATGTCCTCGACCGCGGCCGATGGTGGCTCCAAACCAAGGGTAAGCACGGCAAACTTCCGATGCGTCAGCTCCCTGGCCAGAGCTCCTGCCAGCCCCGACTCTGCATTCTCACCTTCATCGGCCAGAATGATCAGCGCACCTCGCGCGGGGGTTTCCGTCTCGGGCCAGAGCAGCGCCAATGTGCGCGCACCGTCTTCAAGATCAAGCCAGAGTGCGGCATCGGGAAATCTCTGGCTCAGCCCCCACTCACCCAGCCCGGACGACACGATTCCGCGCAAGTAAGTCGCTGGCGACTGAGCGGGCACCCCCGGCGTCGTCTCTTCCTCGGCAGACGCTACCGCTACGGTGCCGGCCAACGCCAAAGCCAGCAACCAGCCAGCCAGACGTTTGCGGTAGCTGCTTCGGCATATTGTTCTGAATCGGCGCACAGTTCCTGCTCCTCTGGCTACGAAAATACGCTCTTGTGCTGTTAGACTGTCATTATTATCAATGGCTGCCAATTGTTTGCGAGAACCGTGATGAATCCTTATCTGATTGCCCCATCCATTCTGTCTGCCGATTTTGCCCGCCTGGGCGAAGAAGTGGATAACGTTCTGTCCGCCGGCGCAGACGTGGTGCATTTCGACGTGATGGACAACCATTATGTGCCCAACCTGACCATCGGGCCGATGGTGTGTGAAGCGCTGCGCAAGCACGGCGTTACCGCTCCCATCGACGTACACCTGATGGTGTCGCCGGTCGACGACCTGATTCGTATGTTCATTGACGCCGGCGCCAGCTACATCACCTTCCACCCGGAGGCGTCCCAACACATTGATCGCTCCCTGCAGCTGATTCGCGAGGGTGGCTGCAAAGCCGGCCTGGTGTTCAACCCGGCCACACCGCTGCATCACATGCACCATGTGATGGACAAACTCGACATGGTGCTGATGATGTCGGTGAACCCCGGCTTCGGTGGCCAGAAGTTTATTCCCGGCACCCTGGACAAGCTGCGGGAAGCCCGCAAACGCATTGATGCCAGCAACTACAACATCCGGCTGGAAATCGATGGCGGTGTAAAAACCGACAACATCCGTGAAATTGCTGAAGCCGGAGCAGATACCTTTGTCGCGGGCTCGGCTATTTTCAATACCGATGATTACAAAGCCACCATCGATACCATGCGCGTGGAGCTTGAGCACGCCCGCATGGCACTAAGCCACGCGGTTCCGGCCCAATGAGCCTGGCCGGTCTGTTTAACGCCCGCTGGCCCGCTGTTGCCCTTTTTGATCTCGACGGCACCCTGGTAGACAGCGCGCCGGATCTGGCAGCTGCCGTTGACCTAACCCTTGAGCAGTTGGGGCGCAAGCCAGCCGGCATTAAACAGGTACGCCAGTGGGTAGGTCATGGCTCCCCCATCCTGATGCGACGCGCCCTGGCCGGCAAGGCCGATTGGGAACCGGCAAATGGCAGCGACGAAGCCCTGTTCAACGATTCGCTGAAGCTCTTTTACCGGAATTACCAACAGCTCAACGGCCAGTACTCGACGGTCTACGCCGGCGTTGAGGCCTGCCTTGAAATATTGAATGACCGTAGCTGCCGCATGGCCGTTGTGACAAACAAGCCCGAACAGTTTGTGAGCCCTCTACTGGAGCAGATGGGACTGGAACATCATTTCGAACTGGTGGTTGGTGGCGATACGCTGAGCACCAAAAAACCGGATCCCGCGCCCCTGCTCCACGCCATGAAAGCACTTCAAGGCAGCCGTGGCACCACGGTGATGGTGGGCGACTCGGCGGCAGACGTCAGTGCTGCCCAGGCAGCGGGCATTCCCTGTGTAGCGGTCACCTACGGCTACAACTTTGGCCGTTCAGTGCAAGCACTGGGAGCAGACGCTGTGGTTGATTCCCTGAGCGAGCTTTTGTAACCTCTGTGGTCTTGAACTTTAATTCTTTCCAATCCGGGAGATTCCTGCCGTGCAGGGACTGAATCTGACTGCAGCGCGAGGCATCCTCACAACCCGCGCAACACGATGGTGGCGATGGCGTACCGGCTGAAAACACTCAGCCAGGCATCAAGCGAGCGCCTGCTCGAACGCAGATCAGATCCCAGGAAACCCGACCATGAACTCCGAACAATTCCGCAAGCTGGCACAAGCCGGCTTCAACCGTATCCCCGTGTACCGTGAAGTACTTGCGGACATGGACACCCCTTTAAGCACCTACCTCAAACTGGCCAGCGGGCCATACTCTTACCTGTTTGAATCGGTACAGGGTGGCGAAAAATGGGGCCGTTATTCCATCATCGGCCTCCCCAGCCAGGAAGTGCTCAAAGTATTTGACCACCGCATAGAAGTTCGCCGGCACGACGAGTTGGTAGAAACCGCCGAGGTAGACGACCCGCTTGCGTTTATTGCCAGTTACCAGGAACGCTTTCATGCGCCTGACCTGGAAGAACTGCCCCGCTTCAACGGCGGCCTGGTCGGCTATTTCGGCTACGACACAGTACGCTACATCGAGAAGCGCCTTGCAACCAGCTGCCCCCCGGACCGCATTGGTACGCCCGACATACTGTTAATGGTGTCCAACGAACTGGTGGTGTTCGACAACCTGCGCGGCAAACTGCACCTGATTGTGCACGTAGACCCGGCCGATGAAGGCGGTTACGAGCAGGCCCAGCTGAGACTAGACGAACTCGAACAACAACTGCACCGGCAAACCGCCAACACTCCGAAAACACCCGCACACCTGCGTGGAAAAACCGTGGATGAAAGCGAGTTTGTTTCCGGCTTCAGCCAGGAAAAATTCGAAGCAGCGGTCGATAAAATCAAGGATTACGTGCTGGACGGCGACGTGATGCAAACCGTCATTTCCCAGCGCATGTCGATTCCGTTCGAAGCCCCGCCGCTGAACCTGTATCGCGCATTGCGAGTACTGAACCCCTCCCCGTACATGTACTTTCTGGATCTGGACGATTTCCACATTGTGGGTTCATCACCAGAAATACTGGCGCGCATGGAAGACCGGGAAGTTACCGTTCGACCCATCGCCGGCACCCGCAAACGCGGCGCTACCGATGCAGAAGACAGAGCCCTGGAAGCCGAGCTACTGGCCGACCCGAAAGAAATCGCCGAACACCTGATGCTGATTGATCTGGGTCGCAACGATGCGGGCCGCGTGTCGGAAACCGGCACCGTTCGGCTGACCGAGACAATGGCGGTAGAACGGTACTCCCACGTGATGCACATAGTGTCCAACGTAACCGGTCAGGTAAAAGACGGCACCAGTTGCCTCGACGTACTCAAGGCCACCCTGCCCGCCGGCACCCTGAGCGGCGCCCCGAAAACCAGAGCCATGGAAATCATTGACGAACTGGAGCCGGTAAAGCGTGGCGTCTATGGCGGCGCCGTGGGCTACCTTTCGTTCAACGGCAACATGGACACGGCCATCGCCATCCGCACCGCCGTGATAAAGGACAAAACCCTGCATATACAGGCCGGCGCCGGCATTGTCGCCGACTCGGTACCTCGCCTTGAATGGAAAGAAACCATGAACAAGGGCCGCGCCATCTTCCGCGCAGTGGCCATGACCTACAACGATTTTGACCACTGAGGCGAGGGAACCATCATGCTATTAATGATCGACAACTACGACTCCTTCACCTACAACGTGGTGCAGTACCTTGCAGAGTTGGGCGCCGATGTTCAGGTGCACCGCAACGACGAAATCACTGTGGAGCAGATAGAGGCGCTGAACCCCGAACGGCTGGTAATCTCCCCTGGCCCCTGCACGCCGAATGAGGCCGGGGTGTCCATGGACGTTATCCGGCACTTTGCCGGCAAGATCCCCATACTCGGCATCTGCCTCGGCCACCAGGCTATCGGCCAGGTATTCGGCGGCAACATCATCCGCGCCGGGCGGGTGATGCACGGCAAAGTATCCCCGGTTTTCCATCAGAACAGCGGTGTGTTCCGCGGCCTCAACAACCCGTTGCAGGCCACCCGTTATCACAGCCTGGTGATTGAGCAGGCCAGCCTGCCGGAATGTTTGGAGATGACCGCCTGGACTCGCAACAGCGATGGCAGCGTGGAAGAAATCATGGGCGTGCGCCACAAAACCCTGGCCATCGAAGGGGTGCAGTTTCACCCGGAATCGATCATGAGCGAACAGGGCCACGAACTGCTGCGCAACTTCCTGCGAACCCAATAAAAAAGGCAAAGCCAATGAACATGAAAGACGCACTGAACCGGGTGGCCGAAAACCTCGATATGTCCCGGGAAGAAATGAAGCAGGTAATGAGCATCGTCATGAACGGCGAGGCCACCGACGCCCAGATCGGCGCCCTGCTGATGGGCCTGCGCATCAAAAGCGAAACCGTCGACGAAATCACCGGCGCCGTGGAAGTCATGCGCGAGCTGGTCTCCGGCGTAACCATCAAAGCCGAGCCCCTGGTCGATATCGTAGGTACAGGCGGCGACGGCGCCAACCTGTTCAACGTATCCTCTGCCTCCGCTTTTGTTGTCGCCGCCGCCGGTGGCTTTGTCGCCAAACATGGCAACCGTGCTGTTTCCTCCAAAAGCGGCAGCGCCGACCTGATCGAACAAGCCGGTATCAACCTCAACCTCACACCGGAACAGGTCGCCCGCTGCGTAGAGCAGATCGGCGTCGGCTTCATGTTCGCCCCGGCCCATCACGGCGCCATGAAACACGCCGTTGGCCCGCGCAAGGAAATGGGCTGCCGCACCCTGTTCAACATCCTCGGCCCCATGACCAACCCGGCCGGCGTAAAGCGTCAGCTGGTAGGCGTATTCAGCAAAGCCCTGTGCCGCCCCATGGCCGAAGTGCTACAAAAACTCGGCTCCGAACACATCATGGTGGTGGCCTCTAAAGACGGCCTCGACGAAATCAGCCTGGCCAGCGCCACCCACGTAGCGGAACTGAAAAACGGTGAGATCATCGAATACGAGATCACCCCGGAAGACCTGGGCATCAAAAGCCAGACCCTGGTCGGTCTATCCGTTGATACTGCCGAAGAATCCCTGAACCTGATCAAAGCCGCCTTTGGCCGCGGCCACGACGAAATGGCCGAAAAAGCCCGAGACCTGATCGCCCTCAACGCCGGCGCCGCCATCTACATAGCCGGCTTGGCCCCGACTGCTAAAATGGGCGTGGAGATGGCTCTGGACGCTATGGGCTCCGGCCTGGCCGCGGGCAAACTGACAGAACTGGCTGATTTTTCACACTGTTTCTGAGCAGATAAAGCCAGCACCCAAACATGAGAGCCTGCCGGTAGTCGCCTCTCAAAACTGTCTGCAGCCAAGGATGGCTGCAGCCAAGCCCTACATGGACGTATTCACGGGCGTGTTTTGAGAGGCGACTACCGGCAGACTCAAGCACGGAACCAGACTAAAAATGGCTACGCAAAACGACAAAACCCCCACCATCCTGCGCAAAATCGTCGAAAAAAAGTGGGAAGAAATAGAGTCCCGCATGCGCACAACAAGGCTTGAGGATCTCAAGGCCCAGGCCAGCGACCAACCAGACACCCGTGGCTTTACCAACGCCATGCGCCAGCGCATCGATGCCGGCACACCTGCCGTCATCGCCGAGATCAAGAAAGCCTCACCCAGCAAAGGCATACTCCGCGACCCGTTTGAACCCGCCGAAATTGCCGAAAGCTACGAAAAAGGTGGCGCTTCCTGCCTGTCAGTACTCACTGACCACGAGTTCTTCCAGGGCCATGAGGACTATCTGATCGCCGCTCGCAACGCCTGCAGCCTGCCGGTTATCCGCAAAGACTTTATGGTAGCGCCTTATCAGGTCTACGAAGCCCGCACCATCGGTGCCGACTGCATACTCCTGATCGCTGCTTGCCTAACCAAAGACCAGATGCAGGAGCTCGAAGGCATCGCGCACGAAATAGGGTTAGACGTACTGGTAGAAGTGCACAACAGTGAAGAAATGGACGAAGCACTGACGCTGCGCACACCGCTTATCGGCATCAATAACCGCGACCTGCACAGCTTCGACGTATCACTGGAAACCACCTTCAACCTGCACCAACGCATAGGCGCAGACCGACTGGCCATCACCGAAAGCGGCATCATGACCCGCGCCGACGTCGAAGCCATGACTGGCCGCGGCATCTACGGATTTCTGGTGGGCGAATCCTTCATGCGCGCTGCCAACCCCGGCGCGAAGCTGCAGGAGCTGTTCTTCCCCCAATAGCCAGAGACAAAACCCGTAACCGGGGCGGATCAGGCAGGATCCGCCAAAGCTTCCTGCATCAGCAGTTGCAAATGTTCAGGCAGCTTCGTCGATAACGCTAAAGCCCGCTCATGGGCGCGCGGCGACATTTTGCCCCAGGTGCGGCGCACAATCCTCAGCCACTTCTCCCGCTCATATTCCGCGTTATCCGCATAAAACTGCGCGAAGTATTTTTCCAGAAACACCATACACGCGACGTCTTCCAGCAACTGGGTGTCTGCGTCTTTACGCAACTCCCGCTTGGTCAGAATCACCTCAACCCGCTCACACTCACCCTCGGGATAACCGCAGCCTGCCATAATCTCAGCGGCCCTTCTGCCGTGCATACGCCCGCACGCCTGGCGCCATTCGTAATAGGGTTTCCGGCCTTCCGGGTAATCGCTACGGGGCATTTTCCAGCGTTCGATATGCTGGGCGCGACAGGCAATCTGCATTCGTTCTGAGGGCGCAGGCTCCAATTCATACAGCCAACGCGTCATGTGCAGGCTATAGACGTACTCTCTGGGCATGAACTCCTCTGCCACAGTTTCCCTATTGGGATCTGCACGGTTTGCATTATCGATCGCATCCAGAACACACTTGAGAGATGCTCGCTCCATTCTGTCTCCTTTAACGACATAACTACCCCCGCAGGGTTATTGCGCCGGGCGTCGTATTATCTGATGATTGAAACTGCTGGCAGCCGGATTACGACTATCGTGAGATTTTCAGGCCTCAAACCACCATATAAAAAGATACCACCCCAATGGCTGCCCGCTTATGAGGCGCACATCCGGGTAGTGGAACGCCAGGTCGCTGTTGTCGCTGCCTGGGTTCTCCTGATCACTGTGGTTTTCTACCAGTTTACCCATGAACTGCGCCTTGCCTACCGTCCGGATCTCTGGTTAACGGAGTTGGCCTTCCGGACACCGGTTCTGCTGAGCGCTTTACTCACGCTGCTTGCCCACTATACCGGCAAGCCCATGTGTCGAAGCCTTTACTTGCTCAGGGTCATGGGGCTTTCAGTCATGACCATGATACTTGCACTGTTTCTGGTTCACTACAACGGGGTGTCTGCCGACACTTATCAGATAACCAGTGGCATGGTCATCAGCTTTTTCGGGGTTGCGATTCTCTCAGTTAGAGGCTTGAGAGAATGGTGGCTGTTATTTGCCCTGCCTTTAGCGATTTTCGCGCTCGTCGCCTGGGCACGGGGCCTGGCTCTTACCGAGATGCTGCCCTTTATCTTTGACCCACTGGTCATGATGGTTATCGGCATAGTGATGAGTGAAGCACTAAGACAGCTTCGGGCAGGGGAGTTTCTTGCCCGGCAACAGCTCCGGGAACAGGCCACTACCGATCAGCTGACCGGGCTGCTGAACCGCAGAGCCATGCACCAGCTGCTCCAACAGGAGCATGCCCGCGCCCAGCGGTACGAAACCAGATACAGTTTGATCCTCGGGGATCTCGACCGGTTCAAGCGCGTGAACGATCGTTACGGCCACAATGTCGGGGATATTGTGCTGCAGGAAACCGCGCGCAGGCTGGGTAGCCACATGCGCGCGCAGGATGCTTTATGCCGCTGGGGGGGTGAGGAAATCCTGATGCTGTTGCCCGAAACCGGCCTGGAAGGCGCCAAGCAAGTGGCCGAGAAAATTCGCTTGTCGCTCTCGGACGAGCCCATCCTGGCTGGCGAACACTGTGTTCCACAAACCATCAGCCTGGGCGTCACCAGTTGCCATGGGCGCGATGACATTGAAAGCGCCATAAAACGGGCCGATGACGCGCTCTACCAGGCCAAGGAAAACGGCCGCAACCGCACTGAGGCAATCGCCTCACCCTGTTCCGGGCCGGTTTCGCCAAACATCAGGCCTGCGTAGACGAGCGCGCCTTGGTGCGGTCATACCATGCCTGAAGGTTGGTGTGTTCGGGCAGGATACGGATATTCACCACTCGGGCGAAAGCAATCGCCGTGAACGCATTGATGTCCGCAGCAGTAAAGCGCTCGCAACAGATGTATTCCCGGTCGGCAAGATGATCATTGAGGAACTCCATAAACTTGTTGACACTCTGCCTGCACTCTTCACCCCACTCCTTGATGGGGTTCATCCTGTCTTTGAAATAGCCGGTGGTATGCTGGAAACACATACCGGTGGGCGCAAAGAGGTAGAACTCGACCCATCTGACCCACTGCTCGATCAGGGCTTTCTCTACAGGCGTATCCCCCAGCAGCGTGGGCGCTTCCGGGTAGTTCTCCTCAAAATAACGGCAAATGGCCATGGTCTCGGAGATGCAGGTGCCGTCATCCAGTTCCATTACGGGCACTTTCTTCATGGGGTTACGTGCCACGTATTCCGGCGTCAGGTTTTCACCTTTCTGCAGATCAATCTCAATGAATTCGGCCTTCTCAAGCAATCCTTTCTCCGCCATGAATATGCGTACACGGCGGGGATTCGGTGCAGTTTTTGTTTCGAAAATCTTCATTTTTATCGGCTCCGTTCCGGATATGTCAGGATTACTCGGTGTAACAAACCATCGAAAGACTGACCCGAAAAAAGGGTTGCGTCAAGCAACTGTTCAGAAGCCTGACCAGCTACTCTGATACGTCTTCAGAGTTGACGCATTTTCGTTAAAACCTTGTAACTGCGCTCAGGATCCTTATGCTTACAGCTACGTAGTAACCGAGACGAGTCGTTTTGCCCAACTCCCGGCATTGCCAGAAAACCGCAAACCAAAGAGCCTTTTCCGGTTACTTCCAATCCGTATTAAAACAATCAGCAAAACAACTGATACCAGAATTCACTAACCCCAAAACGGAGAAGTGACTATGCGAAAGCTTACGTCTGCTGCACTGCTATGTGCACTATCAGTGCCCGCCATGGCACAGGCCAACTGTGGTGAAGTATCCATAACAGAAATGAACTGGGCTTCCAATACAGTGGTTACCAACGTCGCCAAATTCATCATGGAGCAGGGCTATGGCTGCGACGTGTCGGTTATACCCTCCGACACCGTACCGGCGGTAACGTCTGTTGCTGAAAACGGTGAGCCGGATATCGTCACCGAACTGTGGCTGAACTCAGCGGGTGAGGCTTACCTGCGCCTTGAAAAAGAAGGCAAAATCGAAAGGCTCGCAAAAGTACTTGATCCCGGCGGCGTGGAAGGATGGTGGATACCCACTTACCTGGTGGAGAAACACCCCGAGCTCAAAACGATCGAAGGCGTGATGGCTAACCCCGAACTGGTGGGTGCTCGCTTCAACAACTGTCCGGACGGCTGGGGCTGCAGGATTGTCAGTGACAACCTGATTCGCGCTCTGGAACTCGAAGACGCTGGCATCAAAGTGTTCAACCACGGTTCCGGTGAGACGCTTGCCTCTTCAATGGCTTCTGCCGTTCAGAAAGAAGAGCCGTGGTTCGGCTATTACTGGGGCCCGACCGTGCCACTGGGCAAGTACGACATGACTCGTGTAGAGCTGGGCGAATACAAGCCGAAGGTTCACCAGAAGAACCAGACTGCAAACGCGGATAACCCTGGTGTATCCGAGTTCCCGGCTGCAACTGTTCTTACCTCCGTTACCACCGACTTCAAAGACCGCGAACCGGAAGTGACAGAGATGCTCAGCAAAATGACCTTCAAGACAGACACCATGAGCGCTCTTTTGGCCTGGATGGATTCCAGTAACGCATCCGGTGAAGAAGCAGCGGTTTATTTCCTGAGCAATAACCGTGATGAATGGTCTGGCTGGCTGAACGATGACGCCAGGAAGAAGCTTGCTGCCATTCTTGAAAACTGATTGACCCGCCCTGGCCCGGGAGCAGTATCTGCAAGGATATGCCCCATCTGCAAGGATATGCCCCGGGCGCATCTGATAATGACAGTATCCGAATTCTGTGGCGCATGGCTCCCCATGCGCAGAAGAGGCTAAACGCAAATGGCAACCTACGACTCCCTGTTTTCGGCACTTGGGTTAAAAGAATGGTGTGCGGAAGGCAAAGAAGACGGCCCCATGTCGATGGCCGATCTGCTCGCCAAAGCCAAAGGCGATAATGCAGAGCCGGAATCCCTGTGGGACTTTCCATTCCCATCAATGGATGCTCTCAACGACTCCTGCGCTGCATTTCCGCAATCCAGAGAACTCACTAAAGGCCTGGAACAGGGCTTTCTTGCCGTAAAAGACAATCTCAGCCTGGTACTCGACCCACTGACTCAGCCGCTGAGCTGGGCCCTTGATGGCGCCCTGTACGGCATGCTCACCACACCCTGGTGGATCATAATCCCGATTATGCTAGCCGTCGTTTTTCTGGTCACTAAATCCTGGAAACTGGTATTGTTCGTTGGCGCCAGCCTCTGCCTGCTGGCGTTCATTGATTACTACGTATACGCCATGCAGACTCTTGCCATTATTTTTGTCTGTGCCTTTCTCTGTGTTCTGCTTGGTGTCCCCATAGGCATCGCCATGTCCCGAAGCAATACCATGCAGCGGCTGACGATTCCGGTGCTCGACATGCTCCAGACGTTGCCGCCATTCGTTTATCTGATTCCGCTGATTTTCCTGTTCAGTGTGACCGAATCCAAGCTTTACGGTATCGCCATCATTCTGTACGCCATCGTGCCCGTGGTGCGGCTGACGAACCTTGGTATCCGGCTGGTAGACAAGGATGTGATCGAGGCGGCGAATGCGTTCGGCATGACGCCCAGCCAGAAACTTTTCAAGGTTCAGATACCCCTGGCTCTCCCCAACATCATGGCCGGCATAAATCAGACCATCATGATGAGTCTCGCCATGGTTGTTATCGCATCGCTTGTTTCGGCACCTGGCTTGGGCGTTCTGGTACTTCGCGGCATCCGTAATCTGGAGCTCGGCGTCGGTCTGGTTGCCGGTCTCGGCATCGTCATCCTGGCTGTCGTTCTTGACCGGGTGACCAAGGCTTCTCTGGCACGCATCAATTCCAGCCAAAATCAGTGAGGACAGCACGTGGCAAATGAGATAAAGATTTCCATCAAAAACCTCTACAAGATTTTCGGGCCAACGCCGGATGTGGCTCTGGAGTATGTAAAGCGGGGCATGAACAAGGCCGATCTGCTGGATCAGCAAAACCACGTTCTGGGGCTGAGAGATATCAACGTGGATATCCTCGATGGCAAGATCACCGTTATCATGGGGCTTTCGGGCTCTGGCAAGTCAACGCTGATCCGCCATCTCAACCGCCTGATTGAACCCACCGCCGGAGAAATCCGGCTTGATGGCGCAGATGTTCTGGATCTGAACGAAGAACAGCTCCGCCAGCTCCGGCGGGAACAAATGTCCATGGTGTTCCAGAAGTTTGCGTTATTACCCCATAAGACCGTGCTTGAGAACGCCGGCATGGCCCTCAACATTCGTGGTTCTAACGTTGCAGACTTCGAAAACGAAGCCGTAAAGTGGCTGGCCCGGGTGGGTCTTGAGGGCAACGAAAACCAATACCCTCATCAGTTGTCCGGTGGCATGCAGCAACGGGTGGGCATAGCCCGTGCGCTGGTTTCCAATTCTCCGGTCATGCTGATGGACGAAGCTTTCTCCGCACTGGACCCGCTGATTCGGTCAGACATGCAGGATCTGTTGCTGGAACTTCAGGGCGAGCTTCAGAAAACGATTGTGTTCATCACTCACGATCTGGACGAAGCACTGAAGCTCTCGGATCATCTGGTCATTCTCAAAGATGGCGAAGTGGTTCAGCAAGGTGATCCCCAGGACATCCTGCTCAACCCCAACGACCCTTACATTGTTGCCTTTATAAACGATATCAATCGCGCACGGGTGCTCAGGGTGCGCTCCATCATGAATCGTGATGTCGATAGCGATATAGATTATGCAGGTGACCTTTCCGAGAAAGACAATCTCGAGACCGTGCTTTCCCGCTCAGGTGGCAACACGGAACTGGTATTCAGGGTGGTTCGCAACGGTGAGGCGGTAGGCAGCCTCAGCATGAGGGACCTGACTCGCGCCCTTGTTCCAACAGACGCTCCAACCTCGAGCAACGCCCGTAAGGATTAACTGGCCGCAGCCAATACAAAGAACCGAGCGTGAGCTATTATCTCGGTGCACGCTCGCCTTCGCAGTACTCTGATTTTACTAATGCAGCTTCACTCATGCGGCTTCAACTATGTCCCGAGCAATCCTGATTGCATTGTTTATCAGCCTTGCCGGCTGCTCACCACCAGAGGAGCAGCCAGTCAACTATCCTGCACAAATCACTCATCCATTGGATAAAACCCAGCCTGAAAGCCGGGACAAATTTACAGTTATTATTGCCGCAGACCCCTGGTGCCCCCACAACTGCGTGGCCGGCTCGCCCCGCGAAGGCTATGCCATAGACATCGCAAGGGAGGCCTTCGCTGCCGCTGGCTATGATATCGAATACCTTAATGTGAGCTGGGCGAGAGCCCTTCAATTAGCCAGAGAGGGCCGCATCGATGCGGTGGCAGGTGCGTTTAAAGGTGACGCTCCGGATTTTGTTTTTCCTCAGGAAGCCAGCGGTATCTCACGAACACACATGTACACCAGCGCTGACAGCCACTGGGAATACCAGGGCATAGCATCCCTCAAGGGACAAACCCTGCTTGCAATAAACGGTTATTCCTATTCGCCAGAACTGGACGTTTACATTGAACGTAATCTGGACGACCCGAACCGCGTGTGGATACTGTCCGGGCCCGCGCCACTTAACCGCGCTATCCAGCTACTTGACCATCAGCGGGCAGACGTTTTTGTGGAAGATGAATTTGTCATGAATTGGGCATTGCAGACTCAAGGCAATTTGCCGCCCCGCAGTGCCGGCGAAATTTACCAGGCACCTTTCTATATTGCATTTTCGCCAGCCAACCCGAAAGCCGCAGAGCTCGCCAAGGTGCTGTCGGATGGCACCCGCGAGCTACGGCGATCAGGGCGACTCAGTGAGGTCCTGGCCAGTTACAGGCTGCCCTTGTTCTCCGTTGACTGAAACGCGGTGATCTCCTCGCCTGTCGAGGTTGTCAGGATCAGCTGTCCGTTGCGGCCAATCGATGCACGCGTAACCTTCGACATGAGCACCAGAAAGCGGTCTTCCTGATTCATCAGGGCTGGCGCGCAAGCCATTTTGGTTGCAAACATATAGTCGAAGCTCACCCCTTCGGCGGTAAGCTCGTACTGGCCCCCATAGCGATTACAGGAAGCGCGACCGGCAAGACGATTCTCATCAAAAAACTCTATGGTCATCCGGGAACTATCAATAATGCCGGCGCCAGCCAAGTCTTCAACAATCCATTCGGCACCGCGGAACAGGCGTTCGGGATCACCACCACAGCCCTGGAAAACGTCACCGTTCAGCTCCAGGCGAACCTGCGCCGGGAACTGGGCGCCAGACATGTTGTCCTCACACAGCTGACGAGCCACCTTGAGCGTCAGTTCCTGCCCATCGAGCTCACCACGGAACTCGCGACCATGGCGGTTAGCGACGGTTGTTTCCAGCGCAACCTCCTCAGGCTCTCCGATATCATAAGGACGGTTCAACACCAACTCCTGGTGCGCTACACGGACATGCCAGAAAGGCTCGTTGCCAGTGGCTTCAAACGGCATTTCCATCGCACCGTCCTGCAAGCACTCCGGGTATCTCTGTCCTTTTACGCTGAATAGCGCTCGCTCGCCTTTGCCCCAGAAGTAGGTCTTATCATCTTCCGTCGCAACATAACGCGCACCTGACGCGCTCACAGCCTGTTTCAGCAGCAGACGCTGGCCCTGAAACTCAACGGTAAGCTGGCCGCCGTCTCCAACACTGGTAGTAGTGACGTTCAACTGGCCACACTGATAGCTGCCTGAAGTCATCGGCGTATCCGGCCCGGTGGCGCAGGCAGAGAGAAAAAGCCCGCTGGCTGCGACGACAGACGTCACCGAGATCCGTTTCAAGTACATGGACACACCCCTGGATTGTAACCTTAATAAATGTCGGCATCTTAAAGGCAAGCCTTGATGAAAACCAATTGCAGAGGCCTTGCAAGCATTAAAATCGCGCAACGCATACAGCTCTTCTGCTTTTTATCGCTCTTGCTGAAGGTTATGCTGAAGCCCATCACTCAGGAGGCACAGCATGGCTCTCAGGCTCTATCAGTTCGCCATATCCCACTACTGCGAGAAAATCCGTTGGGCGCTGGATTACAAGAAGCTCAATTATGAAACCGTAAACCTCTTGCCAGGGCAGCACATAAAAACCGTAAAGAAGCTCACCAACGGCGCAGGCGCTTCTGTACCTGTGCTGGAACATGATGGCGAGGTGATCCAGGGTTCATCCAACATACTCGACTACCTTGACAGAGTCTTTCCTGACAAGCCGCTCACCCCAGTGGACGAACCCGCAAGAACGCAGGCTCTGGCGTGGGAAAAGCGCCTTGATGATGAAGCTGGCCCCGCCATTCGTTGTTACTCCTATCACCACTTCCTGCAGCGCCCGAAAATTGTGGTGCCCTTACTGGCTGCGGGCACACCTTATTACAACCGAATTCTGCTCAGCCTGGCATTCAGCCGTGTCAGCGAAACGATGCGAAAATGGATGAAGATCAACGAAAGAACCGCCGAAAAATCCCGGGAGTCCATGGAGAACCTGCTTACCGAACTGGCGGAAACCTACAGCCCGCAGCCGTTTCTGGCCGGTGAGTCCTTCTCCCGCGCGGATCTGGCCGCAGCTGCGCTTTTTGCCCCACTGTTTCAGCCTGAAGCCTACCCGGTACCCTGGCCAAAACCACCTCGAATCCCGAAGGAAATGCAAATCTGGCTCAATCAATGGCAGCCACAATTGCAGGTGCTCAACAGGGTTTACAGCGATTACCGCTAGCCGGCCAACAACCTGCTTTTGCTCTGGACTCACGAATACGTGGACCTGTTCCGCGACATGGCTCACCCTGGTGGTCTAACGTCACGGGATCGTTCATCGCCCAGAGCTGCGCACAGCAACACCCTGGCTCACTGGACTGCCTGATACTGAGCGCCACCAACTGCACCTCCGGACCTCAGCTATGGACGTCCGGGGCGTTGATCAGGGGAATTCGGCGGCTATACGGCCGACATCACCGAAGCCCAACCATTTCCAGAATGACCTTTGGCAAATTCAACCGCCTGTTCCGGCCCAACCGGACCGACTGCGACTGGTTAAGCCGGGATACTGCCCAGGTAGACAGATACGTAGCGGATCCGCTCTGCGGGTTCGAATGCACCACAGGGCTGTGGCATGATTTTATTCAGGGTATGCTTACCATTAAACCGTCGCGATGGCGCAAGACCCTCCCCGTTCACCTGTTTTCAGGCTCGGACGACCCGGTTGGGGAAATGGGCAAAGGTGTTACCCGGCACTTTCAGCACATTCAGAAGGCTGGCGTGCGGGAGACAAGCTTACGGTTGTTCGAAGGGGGCCGGCACGAGATGCTGAATGAAACCAATACCGAAGAAGTCCGGGAGCACGTGTTATCGCTGCTTGCCACGGAGAATGAACCTGATCCCTGAGAAGATCCCCGCCCGGGCTCTCAGGCAACTATACCAAGCACATCGTTATATACACCCGGATATAAGAAAAAGGCCCATGCACGTCCCCGGAAAGCATCATCACCCAGTAGCAGGCCTGTGCCTGCTACTGGCACTCAGCAGCATGGCTCACGCCGCCGATGTTCGTCTTGCGGTGGCCGCCAACTTTACCGACACCGCCCGTGATCTGATTGCAGCATTTGGTGAGGCAACCGGGCTGGAAACGGTTGCAAGCTATGGCTCTACTGGCAAACTCTATGCACAGATAGAACATGGTGCGCCGTTTGACGTGTTTCTTGCCGCCGACAGCCGCCGCCCGGAGCTGCTTGAGGAGAATGGCCAAGGCGTAGCAGGTACCCGGTTCACCTATGCCAAGGGGAAACTGGCGCTCTGGAGCTCGGTACCCGGCACATTTGAAGATCCGAAAGCATGGCTTGAGTCCGGCGGATTTGCTCGTTTGGCGATTGCGAATCCGAAGACAGCGCCTTACGGCTTAGCGGCCCAACAAGTACTCTCTGAGCTGGGCGTCTGGGAATCGTTGCAGAGTCGTCTGGTACGCGGCGACTCCATTGCCCAGACCTTCCAGTTTGTCGCCACCACCAACGCCCAATCCGGTTTTGTCGCTCTCTCGCAGGTGCGCGCATGGGATGAAAAAGGCGGCTCACTCTGGTTGATTCCGCAAGCCTACTATTCCCCCATCAAACAACAGGCTATTCTTCTTACCCGCAGCGAAACCAAAAATGCGGCACACCAGTGGCTCGAGTTCCTGCGCGGCGACGAAGCCCGGGGCATTATTGAAGAATCTGGCTATGAAACCGAACACTGAGCAGTAACCCGGTCGATACCATGGACATATACTGGGAGCCCGTCTGGCTCACCCTGAAACTCGCAGGTTTTACCACCGCCATACTTCTGGTGCTGGGAACGCCCATTGCCTGGTGGCTGGCCCGCAGCAACCACTGGGTAAGGCAGCCCATTGCGGCAATTGTTGCTCTGCCGCTGGTATTGCCCCCCACAGTTCTCGGGTTCTACCTGTTGGTTCTGATGGGGCCGAAAGGCTTGGTTGGTCAGCTAACCGAGCAACTGGGGTTGGGTTTGTTGCCCTTCACCTTCGAGGGCCTGGTGATTGCGTCGGTCATTTACTCCCTGCCGTTTACCGTTCAGCCCCTGCAAAATGCGTTCGCCTCGATCAATCAGCAGCTTCTTGAAGTCGCATCCACGCTCCGGGCCTCACCCATAGATCGTTTTTTCTCCATTGTGCTTCCCCTCGCCCGCCCGGGATTTCTAACCGCTGGCGTACTCACCTTTGCCCATACCATCGGCGAGTTTGGCGTTGTGCTGATGATCGGCGGCAACATACCCGGTGAAACCAAGGTGCTCTCTGTGGCTATCTACGACCATGTAGAGTCTCTGGAGTATACCCAGGCCCACTGGTTGGCAGCTGGCATGGTTGTCTTCTCTTTTGCGGTGCTCGTAACGCTTTATTCACTCAATGGCCGACTGCAGTCCGGATTGGTGAAATAATGACGACAATGGGAATACAGGCACGACTCGCCTGCAGCGTCGGAACATTTGTACTGGATGTCGATTTGGACCTTCCGGGTAGCGGGCTCACCGCACTGTTCGGGCACTCGGGCTGCGGTAAAACAACGCTGTTGCGCTGCATGGCAGGCCTGCAAGCTGCCGAAGGCACCGTGTGTGTTAACGGTGACGAATGGCAGGGTGAACGTGGCAGCCGCCCTGTTCACCAGCGGCCTCTGGCTTATGTGTTCCAGGAAACCAGCCTGTTCCCTCACCTGTCGGTAAAGAGCAACCTGATGTACGGATACAAGCGCATTCCGCAGAGCGAGCGCCAGGTATCCTTCGATCAGGTTGTTGAATGGCTGGGGCTCTCTCAGTTGCTCGGACGAATGCCAGAAAAACTGTCGGGTGGCGAGCGCCAACGCGTCGCTATAGCAAGGGCACTACTGACCAGCCCAAGGCTTTTGCTGATGGACGAACCCCTGTCTGCACTCGACCAGAAGAGCAAGCAGGAGATCATGCCTTACCTGGAGGCCCTTCGGGACAACCTCGCCATCCCCATACTCTATGTCTCCCACTCCACTGCAGAAGTCGCGCGGTTGGCAGATCACATTGTAATGATGGACATGGGGCGGGTGGTTGCCGAAGGCCCGCTGCAGCAAATCATGGGGCGCACGGATCAGCCCTTTGGGCTTGAGGAAGATGCAGGGGTTATTCTCGACGCGACCATCTCCGAGCGTGACGATCAGTGGCACCTGTGCCGTGCTGATTTTGCGGGAGGACATCTCTGGGTGAGGGCGGATGAGGGCCTGGCAATTGGGCAAAGGATACGTCTGCAGGTGCTTGCCCGGGATATCAGCCTGGCCCGGAGCGAACAGACCGATCAGAGCATCCAGAACCTTCTGCCCGCGACCGTTAACGAAGTGGCCTCGGACGTAAGCCCGGGGACCTCCATGGTGCGCCTGCTGGCGGGGCAAACTCCGTTTCTCTCACGACTGACGAGTCGAGCCGTGCACACCCTTGATATTGAAGCCGGTCAGCAGGTCTGGATGCAGGTGAAGTCCGTTGCAATTGTTGACTGACTGAGCTTTTGACCCAGAAACCCCGTAATGATTTAGCGGGTACCGAAAACCACCATGGTTTTGCCTTTAACTCTAACAAGCCCTTGATCTTCAAGAGTTTTTAGAACTCGACCTACCATCTCGCGCGAGCACCCAACAATACGGCCGATTTCCTGACGGGTGATTTTGATCTGCATGCCATCGGGATGCGTCATGGCATCCGGCTCCTTGCACAAATCCAGCAGGGTGCGGGCAACCCGACCGGTTACGTCCAGAAATGCCAGATCGCCAACTTTACGGGTGGTCTGGCGCAGCCGCGAAGCCATCTGTTCGCCAATGAAATAGAGAACCCCGAGATCCTGCTGGGCAATTTCCCGGAACTTGGGGTAGCTGATCTCAGCTACCTCACATTCGATTTTGGCTTTCACCCAGGCGCTGCGGGAATCCATGTTGTCAAACAGCCCCATCTCGCCAAAAAAGTCTCCCGCATTGAGATAGGCCATGATCATTTCGCGCCCGTCATCGTCTTCGATGATAACCGTGACGGAACCCTTGACGATGTAAAAGAGGGAGTCGCTTTTGTCACCCGCGTAAATAATGGTGCTCTTGGCCGGGTACCGGCGACGATGGCATTGCGAAAGAAAATAGTCGAGATGCTTGGTTTTCTGCTCAACCGGCTTGACGATAGTGGCCATGGTACGAGTCGTGCCTCCTCAAATACTGGCGGGTTCCGATGTTTGTTGTTCACCCGGTTTTCCCTGCGGGTTCGTTTATTTTTGCTACAAAACAGAGCAACTTATAGCAAGAAGGCCTGCTTCGAGCAACTGGAAACAGTATACAAGATGTATCTCGGACATGTGCCCCAACTGTCAGGCAACCCCGGTTGTGCTAGCATTCTGCCCCATCCGTTTATTTCCGGGCGGGCCAATGCTCGCCCCCGCGCAACAGGAGAACACCCTTCATGAAAGCAACCGTCGACTGGACAGGCAACGCCAGCTTCCGGGTCACGAGTGGCACCGGGCACTCCGTGCAACTGGATGGCCCACCCGATCACGGCGGCGAAAACCTGGGCCCCCGCCCCATGGAAATGCTGCTCATGGGTCTTGGGGGCTGTTCATCATTTGATGTAATGAGCATTCTGAAAAAAGGCCGTCAGGACGTCACCGCCTGCCACGCTGAGCTGGAAGCCGAGCGGGCGGACGCCGTGCCATCGGTATTCACGAGGATACACCTGCACTTCGTGGTGACCGGCCACAACCTGAAGGAAAATCAGGTAAAGCGTGCCGTGAGCCTGTCGGCTGAAAAGTACTGCTCCGCCTCAATCATGCTGGAAAAAGCAGGAGTGGAAATCACTCACAGCCATGAAATTCACGCCGCGGAATAAGCCATACTCACAACACTATTCAATACCCGGCAGGGCGTGCATAATACCGCCCTTTCTCCGCCGGTCTGCGCAAAAGGTGAACAACCTGGTCAGTAATCGGTGGCGGCCTACGCAGAGCGTGCAATTGCCGCTTTACCGTCATTCATCTCCATAATCCGGAGGGGCTGAGCATGGAATCAAAACTTCAGTTGCACGGTTTCAACAACCTGACTAAATCCCTGAGCTTCAATATCTACGACATCTGTTACGCGCAGACCGAAGAGCAACGCGAAGCCTATATTGATTACATTGACGAGATGTATAACGCGGAACGCCTGACCCAGATTCTGACCGACGTGGTCAAGATTGTCGGCGCCAACGTTCTCAACATCGCCCGTCAGGATTACGAGCCACACGGCGCATCCGTCACCATGCTCATTGCCGAGCATGAACTGACCAGCGGCGAAGAGCCTGACAATGAAGAATCCCCCGGGCCACTCCCGGACACCATAGTCGCCCACCTGGACAAGAGTCACGTCACGGTTCACACCTATCCGGAAAGCCATCCCCATGAGGGCATCAGCACCTTCCGGGCAGACATTGACGTGTCCACCTGCGGCCTGATATCGCCTTTGAAGGTGCTGAACTACCTGATCCACAGCTTCGATTCCGATGTGGTTACCGTCGACTACCGTGTACGCGGTTTTACCCGCGATATAGACGGCACCAAGCATTACATTGATCATGACATCAATTCGATCCAGAACTATCTGACCGAAGATACCCAGAACGCCTATCAGATGATCGATGTGAACGTTTATCAGGAAAATCTCTTTCACACCAAAATGATGCTGAAAGAGTTCAACCTGGACAACCATGTGTTCGGAGTGAATGCCGACGAACTGGACCCGGAAATAGCACAGTCCATCGAAGACCGCCTGCGGCGCGAGAAGCTGGAGATATTCTACTCACGCAACGTGGAATAAAAGCTTCCAGCGGAATCAGGCAAACGATTTCCGGGCAATCAGGCGCTGCACCATGGGCCTTGCGATCAAATCCATGGCCAGCGCCATTTTCGGCCCCGGAATGACCAAAGTGTCGTGGCGCGACAAAGTACTGTTCGGTATTGCTTGCAGCAGGTAGGAAAAATCCACCTCGGAGGCATCCCGGAAACGTATCACCAGCATGCTTTCATCTTCCGTAGGCACATCCCGGACCACAAACGGGTTTGACGTGTCCACCAGAGGAATACGCTGAAAGTTGATATGGGTATGTGAAAACTGCGGCACGATATCGTGAACATAATCGTCCATTCGATTGATGATCGTTGCAACCACCGCTTCCTGACTGTAACCCCGCTGATGGGTATCCCGGTGTATTTTCTGAATCCACTCCAGATTTACAATGGGCACCACGCCAATGAGCAGATCCACATACTGCGCGATATTAAACGCCTCGCTCACAACAGCCCCGTGCAGACCTTCGTAGAATAACAGATCGGTGTCGGGTTCCAGCGAGCCCCAGGCCGTGAACGTACCCGGTTTGTGCCCTTCAGCCTGCAAACCACGATCTTCATCGTGAACATACTGTCGATACCGACCGGTGCCTGATTGGCCGTAGTCGTAAAACAGCGCCTCCAGCTTATCGATATGGTTGGCAGCAAGGGCAAAATGGTTACGCTCACCGAACTGACCCTTGGCGGCCAGTCGAGCCATCTGCTCCCGGTTATAACGGTGAAAACTGTCACCGCTGACCATTGCAGCGGTCAGCTCCTTACTGGCAAACATGCGCCGGAAAATCTGACCCGTAGTGCTTGTGCCGGCACCGGATGAGCCGGTAACCGCGATAATGGGGTGACGTTTCGACATGGCTGAGGCGCGCTGTGGTTTGAATGAAAGTTGATAAGGGTTCGAGAAGAGCCGGGTAAACGTCAGGCAAGACTATCGAGCGAACAGGGTTTCTCGATCACAAAACCCTGAGCGTAATCCACACCCAGTTGCCTCAGTGTATCCAGCACGTCGCGGGATTCAACCTGGGCTGCAATCACCTCCCGATCCATATAGTGCGCCATATCCACCATGGATTGCACCATGGCGCGATCTGTTTCACTGGTGTTCAACTGGCCAGTGAACGCGCTGTCAATCTTGATCAGGTCAACCGGTAGCGAGCGCATGAACTCGAATGAGCTGGGGCCGCTGCCAAAGTTTCCGAGGCAAAATCTGCACCCCAGTTCCTTCATCTCAATAATAAAATCGGCCACCGCCTGCACATCTGTGATCGCGGACGCTTCGGTTATTTCGAACCAGAGGCGCTCGATAGGCGCGTCCGTTTCACTCAGCTTTTCATAAATGTATTCAAGCAACGACTGGTCGTTTAGTGAGTAGCCGGATAAATTGATGCACACGCCACCAAGGTGGCGGGGGTCCGGCGCCTTTACCCGCAACCAGTCCAGCATATGGCCAACCACCCAGCGATCGACAGCCTGCATGCGGTCATACCGCTCTGCCATGCGCACAAAGTCCCTGCCGGTAATCAGCACCCCGGAATCGTCGTACATGCTAATCAGCACTTCATACTGAGCTGCCATGTTGGTACGGCCGTGCAAAGGAATAATCTTCTGGCAGCGCAACAACATCCGTTCTTCGTCCAGATCTCCAAGGCTGGCAACCTTGGCCGCGATCTGTTCCTGGCGGGCCTGATCATCCGCATCCAGGGAATAAACAGCAATCTTGCCGAGCCCTTTCTGTCGGGAGGCCTCCAGCGCCTGCTCAGACGCTCTCAGCCAGCGCTCAGCGCTGACCAGCCCTGGCAACTCAGGCACAACCCCGACACTGGCGGACAACTGGTAGCTGCGACCACCGTACACAAACTCGGCATTCTCTACGGCAGTAATCAAATTAAGGGCCGCATCGTCTGCGTTCTCAGATGGCACCAGCATGCCAAATTCATTCCCTGCAAGCCGTGCCAGAGGCATTCCGTCACCAACATGACCACGCAGCAGGTCTGCGACACTTTTCAGGGTGTCGTCACCGGCCTGATAACCGGCGGTGTCGTTCAACAGTCGGAACTTGCGCAAATCCAGCCGCAACAGTGAGCGCTCGTCTTCACGCCGGGCCAGTTGCTGATCGAGCATGCGCTCAAACTCTCGGCGCCCAAGAAGGCCTGTCAGTTCGTCATGAGTAGAAGCCCAGGACAACTGGTCATAAACCTTACGAACCATTCGGTCGATACTTTCATCCACCAGCGGCCGCTCGTACTGGCCATCGGGCACGATGATGCCCTTGCGCATCTGGCGCGCCAGAGCTTCCAGCTCAAGCTCCACAACCCGCATGCCCTGGTGATTCACAAAAACAAACCGGCTGAACCCGCGGGCCACCCAAACCAAACGGATATACTGCGGTTCGTCGGGTTTTTCCTGATCTCGCAGCCAGTCACCCGTCCGAAGCTTCTGAGCCCGGTTTATCCAACGCTGAAGGCTACGCTGCTCACGCTCCGACAGTGACTGCTTGAGGTCTTTTTCAATCGGTATCGCAGGCACCTCCACCACTTCAAGTGGCTTGTCAGGACTGCGCACCAAAAACTGCTTCAGCTCATCACGTATCTGGGATGACGGCATGTGGTTACTGGAAATAGATGCCAAGCCATCCTGAATGACCCTGAGCAGTTCAGGCAGGTTCACTGTGCTGTGACGGTCTTCGGCGACCGCCAGCAACGAATCAACCACCGAGAGGTAATCCTGCCAGATCTGGCTGTCCTGTCCCTGGCGTATCCAGGTCAGCGACAACAAGTCCCGCCAACCACCATCAAGCAGGCTGAGAACGGCCTTTGGTATTTTGCGTCCCGCCAGTTTCCGGTTCAGCACATCGGCTACTGCAGACTTGGACTCGGCAACTTTCTGGGCGCCCTCCGCTGCAGCTGTTACCCGTTCCACGTTACGGCGGTATACCAGATTCTGGCGATCAATCAGCCCGTCAAGGTCCTGAACCGTCTGCTCAAAAACCCCGGTATCCTGCTCAAAATCTGTAGTAATACGCTGGACAAGCTCATCAACCCGGCGCTGAACCACCGGATTGAGTCGGCCACCCTTAATGCCAAGCTGTGCCAACCGGTTCATCACCCCTCTGACAGGGCTGTTCTTGTCGTCAAAAAATGCCGGGTCGCGCATCACAACTTTCAGAACCGGCACTTCAAGCTGACGCATCCGCTCCTGGGCGTATTCGCTGAGTTTCGGGCTCTCAGTAACCGACTGGAAGAAACGATCTACGACATCCAGCGTACTTTGCTGTTCGTCATCCAGCTTTTTTGCGCCACTCTCGCGGATTTTTTCGACCACCCGTTCCCGCAGCGGGGTAACGGTGCTGGCACTGTCAACCGGTTCTGCCTGAAGTTGTTGGAGCTCTCGCTGCAACTCACCCGAAGACATGGGTTTGGCGTTAACGGGGAAGGGAGCGGGCTCGGTTTCACCCCGCGTTGCGCGACTGGTTGCGAGCGTACCAAGCAAATTCCGCACGGTCGCAAAAGCTGTTTGTGCAGCCTGAGCATAACTCCGGAACTCGCTGCCTGAGCGTCCCTTCCCTTGCTCGGTATCGCCATTCTTTGGCGTGGACGCCTTGGCATCGGAGCCCGCGCGATCGCTTTGACCTGGCCCAGGGGCCGCTGGCTGTGACGTGGCCCGATCTGGCTCGCTGTGGCTTTGAGCCGGTTGATTCTGCTCTGCAGCCGGCTTGCTCTGGGGGCTTGTAGCGGTCTGCTCACTCAGATACTTACTGAGGTCCAGTTCAGGCAACACACCATGGCGAATCAGGATATTGTTCAGTTCTTCATACAGAGGCCCCAAATGGAACAACACCGACTGTTCAAACACTTTAAGACAGATTTTTTCAACTTCTCGAGAGGCTTTGAGCTGGCTCAGCCCCGCGTGAAACGACTCGCACACAAGTGACGGGCCAAGCGGGTTATGGTGCCCGGTTGCATTGGCAATGCCCAGTTTGTCCAAGCGTAGCTTAAGCTGAAGCAGGTCTTTACGGTATTGGGTGTCGGCCTTGGTAACCATAACCCTGATTGTCAGCCAGTCTTCAAACTCGCCCTTGTCCACCACCGAAAGTTCGGAGCCCGGAAAGCCTTTAGGGGCCGGTTTTAGCGGAGACTCAAGGCTGCGAGCTATCTGGTGCCAAATAACTCGCTGTCGGGCCTGAACCTGACCCGAAAAATCCATCAACTCGTTAGCCTGCTGGTCGTTCGTGGCTTTCTGTGCCGCCTCTTTCAGGGCTGCGGCCATTTGCACGTAGCAGACATCCATGAGTGGTTCTATGTGCTGGATAACCGCACGGGCGGACTGGTGCAGAACAAACTGGACACGCTCACTCGGGGCGCGCAATGAGGCGCGATCCTGTTCGTGGGAGCCACCACACTGCTGCAGCATAGCCGCGACGGCTTCCGGATTCGTACGAGTAAAATTAACGCCCATGGCACCGTCAATACGCCTGACAATGCTGACATGGAGTTCATGGCGCTTTTTCCCATCCGGACCGCGAAAGCGCACTATCAGCTCAGATGGGGTGGCGGAAGCAAAGGCCCGGTCAAGCTTGCGTGATGTCTCGCCAGAATAGCGTACAAACAGGCCCTCGGGGCAGAAATCCGCAATCTGACATGGCCACGACTCGCCCGTACCCAGATCAATCTGTGCAGCAAGTTTGATAGGTTTTCGGGGGCTGTTGCGCCGTTCTCTCGGATCCATGAACTACCTGATATTGCACAAAGCCGGAAGGCGGGCGGGGGGTACTCTGCCCGCTAACGACTAACGTCCCTGAAAAATAGTGGTCGCCGCCACTTTCTGTTATGAAAAACGTGACCGTGCTTATAACCGTTAATATGAGTGTACTATAGCGGCTATCCGGGGGCACTCAAACCGCACCGTCTTAACGTCGTAACCTATGAAGCAGCTTAGTCAGATCTATACGGTTTTGCTACTGATAACATACCTGAGTGGTTGCACCACCATCAGTTACTACACTCAGGCCATTCGTGGCCACCTGGCGCTGACGATGGCGGGCGAACCGATAGACCGCTATATCGCCGACAAAGAAACCCCCGACGTGCTCCGTAACAAGCTGATACTGTCCCGCCAGGCCCGCCGTTTTGCAGCTGAGCGTCTCGGGCTACCAACTGGCGATGCGTTCAAAGACTATGTGGCTCTTGATCGCTCCTGGGTGGTGGTTAATCTGGTGGCCGTGCCAGAATTCTCCCTGCAACCACACCAATGGTGCTATCCGGTTCTTGGCTGCCAGGCATACCGGGGGTATTTTCACCTTGAAGACGCCCGGCGGGAGGAGCAACGCTTCCAGGCCGAAGGCTACGACACCTTCATCGGCGGTGTAACGGCGTACTCGACACTGGGGTGGTTTGACGACCCGCTGCATTCCGGCTTTACCAGCCTGTCTGATGACCGCATGGTGGCATTGATGTTCCACGAGCTAGCCCACCGAGTTGTCTACATCAAAGAAGACACTGCCTTCAACGAGAGCTTTGCCACCGCTGTGGAGCTGGAAGGCCTGAAGCTCTGGTTGGCACATCAAGGGGAGCCATCAGTATTCGAACAGGCACTTGTGCGTTTTGAGTTACGCAACAAAACCTATGCACTGGCAGAGTCCGCCAGCGCGGATCTGAAAAATCTGTATCGGCAACAAGGCGTGCTTTCCGAAAGCAGTCTTCGCGAGCGTAAACGGCTCGTTTTTGAGGAACTCAATGCGGCTTACGGGGAGCTACTTGCCGACGAGAGCCAAAGAACAGAAGGAAGAGGCAACAGGGAAAAAATAAAAGGGCCCTTCGGAGCCCCTCCTGTCGCCTTCAACAACGCTCGTATCGCGCTGTTTACGCAATACAATCAGTATGTGCCGGCCTTTCGACAGCTACTCAAACAGTCCGACTACGACTTTCCGGCGTTCTACCTCGCCGTGGAGCCCCTTTCCCGGCAACCTGATGAGCAGCGCCGGCAGGTGTTGCAAGATCTGTCACAGCGGTTTGAAGAAGACTTTTGAATTGCGTTGAGTGTTGTATGCAGCAAGCTTCGGTCCGGGCAAAGCCTGAACCGTGCTGGGCTGGAAACCCCGCTCACGAAACCAGTGCTCTGTTTGTGTAGTGAGCACGAACAGCTTCTGGATACCCTGGCTGCGGGCGTGCTTTTCGATCATTAGCAGAATCTCATCGCCCCGCCCGGCACGGCGATAGGCAGTATCCACAGCAAAACAGGATAGCTCACCGGCACCCTCATCCGGATAGTTATGCAAAGCAGCGCAGCCAACAATGGTGCCGTCACGCTCTGCGACAACAAAGTGTTCAATATCAGTTTCCAGCATTTCCCGCGACCGCCGCACCAGAATGCCCTGCTCTTCCAACGGCTCAATCAGCCCCAAAATTCCACCGATATCCTCGGCCTGGGCTTGCCGGATCTGTTCGTAGTGATCGCCACTGACCAGCGTGCCTGTTCCGTCCCGGGTAAACAGCTCTTCCAGCAACGCGCCGTCGTTCACGTAACTGATAAAGTGCGCGCGCCTGACACCCTTCACACAGGCGTCGCAGGCGGCCCGCAGCAGGTCTGCGTCATGCCCCGTTACCGTTCCATCCGCCAGTCGCTCGGGAGCCTGCCGGGCTGAAAGCTCACGAATCAGAGAACCGTCCTGCTCGAGCAAGCCTTGATCATCAATAAACACAATGAGCTTTTCCGCCTGAAGAGCCGCTGCCACCTGGCTGCCTACGTCTTCGTACGACAGGTTGAAGGTATCCCCGGTGGGCGAATAACCCATAGGTGGAAGTAAAACGATATGCCCCTGTTCCAGCAACTTCTCGATACCCGCCACATCAACACGCCGCACCTTGCCGGTGTAACCGAAATCGATGCCATCCAGCACACCGACCGGTTTCGCGGTTACATAATTGCCGCTACTGACTCGAATACGGGCATTGTGCATGGGCGAATTCACCAGCCCCATGGATAACCGGCTTTCGAGGTGAGCCCGCAAGCCACCGGTTGCTTCCATAACCAGCGGCAAATGGTCTTCCGGGGTGATACGCAGGCTGCGGGAAAACGACGATTCCAGGCCCGCCTCATCCAGGCGACGCTGAATCTGCGGGCGCGACCCGAAGGCAACAACCAATCGCACACCCAGGCTGCTCAACAAGGCGATGTCGTGAACGATGTTGATGAAATTTTCATGCTCAACCGCATCGCCCGGAATGGTCAATATGACTGTACGGCCACGATGGGTATTGATATAAGGCGATGAATGGCGGAAGGAATGCAGCCAGCCGTTTGATTTCAAGTGTGGTTCTCCAGTCCGTGTTTTTTGGTGCGTATACCAGTTTACGCCAAGAGCGCTGCCGGGCGCCCGGCAGCGCTCAACCCCCTAATCTGACACGCCAGGATACTTAAAGACAAAACTGTCGGATAAGGCCCTTGAGGATTTTCACCGTCGGTTCCAGCTGCGATAGTTCTATAAACTCGTCGGGCTGGTGCGCCTGATCGATAGAACCTGGACCCAGAACCAGGGTCTCCATGCCAAGCTTCTGCAACCAGGGTGCTTCGGTCGCAAAGGCGACCGCTTGCGCCGTATGGCCGGTAAGCTGTTCGCAAGCTTTAACCAGCGCGGCGTCTGCCGGCGTTTCAAACGGTGGCACACCATCAAACAGCGGTTCGAATTCCATAATCAATTCGCGCCGCTCGGCCACCGGCTGAATTTTGTGCAGAATATCCTGGCGCAGATTTTCCATGCTCATCCCGGGTAACGGGCGCAGGTCAAAGTGCAGTTCGCACCGGGCGCAAATGCGGTTCGGGTTATCGCCGCCATGGATACAACCAAGGTTGAGCGTTGGTACCTGCACATCAAAATTCGGGTTGCTATGCTGAGCCTGCCAGGCTGCGCGCAGGGCCAGAAGTTCACCAAGGGCCTCGTGCATACCCTCCAGAGCATTGCGTCCCAACCCCGGATCAGAGGAGTGGCCAGACTGCCCCTCAAACGTTAACCGCTCCATCATGATGCCTTTGTGCATACGCACGGGCCGGAGGCTGGTGGGCTCACCAATGACCGCATAACGGGCTTTCGGCTTGCCTGCTTCAGCGAGCGCTCTGGCTCCGTTCATTGAGGTTTCCTCATCCGCAGTCGCGAGGATGATCAGAGGCTGCTTCAGATCGGCTGCTGTAAACGCTTTGGCAGCTTCGATTGCCAGAGGGAAAAAGCCTTTCATGTCGCAGGTGCCCAGCCCGTACCAGCGGTTGTCACGTTCGGTCAGGGTAAAAGGGTCGCTTTGCCAGCGCTTGTCATCAAAAGGCACGGTGTCCGTGTGGCCGGATAACACAAGGCCGCCAGAACCGCTGCCCAGAGTGCCAATCAGATTATACTTGCCGGGCATCCCGGGCACGGCCAGTACTTCAACAGTGAAACCCAGGGCTTCCAGCCACTCCCCAAGCGTTCGCACCACAGGCTCGTTGCTGTGATCCCATTCTGCAGACGCGCTGCTGATAGAAGGCAGCGAAATCAGCTGCGTCAGCATTTCACGCACGCCCGGCACGGCTTCTGCCCTGCTGGTACTTTTACGGCTATCAGTATCGTCGCTGAACTGCTGCATTGTGTCTCCTTGTCCGGCTTGAGCGCTATTGCGCCTGGCCACGCCGCCAGACCTCAAACTCTGTAATAGCTCGGACAGCTATAGGATAGGCTACCTCACCCCCTGCAACCTCACGGGCAACTTCCAGCTGCCGCTCGGTAACACTCGCAAGACGGCCATCCACTATATTACCGTTCGAGAGTGACACCCGGACTTTGCGATTGATCCACATGGCCGCCCGTTCAAGATCTTCGGTATACCAGCGGGTAATATCCGGATTCTCCCGGGGCACTATCGGCTCAAGAGCAGCTTTCGGTAGCTCGGGAGCAACTGGTTCGGCTTTGCGAAGGAATACATCTGGCACCATGGCGCCATTGTATTTCAGTGCCCAGGCCACGGTGCCATTTTCACCCTCCGGGCGCACAGGTATACCCAGTGCTTCCGAACCCGGCCGCACCGACGCCGTTATTTCCCCACCTTCAAGCAGCCACTGCCGGTAAAGCGCCAGTAACTGATCGCTGGCTTGCCAGCCACGCGCCTCCAATCCGGTCTCGAAAGCACCCAGCGCACGCCCGGCCCACTGCACCGGATCCAGGCCGGCTTCGCGTGCGCAATAGGCTGCAATCCGGCGCATAAGCCCGCCGTCTCGCAACGTAACTTCAAGGGGTCGGGACGAGCTTGTCAGTGTCGCTTCCGGCGATGCGAGATCAATGCGCGCACCCGGCCAGTTAAGCTCCAGGCTGCCGGTGCTTGCAGAGTTCAACTCAAGGTAAACGCGATCAGGCGTCTGATTCAGGATAAGTTCGCCGGACAAACGGGTTATTCCCATGCGTAACAGATCACCGCTGCCAAGCTGCTGACGTGGATCGGGTGCGCAGGGAAGCGCGAATAATGATGCCTTGTGACGCCCACTGGCTCCGTCTGCGGTTACCCAGTTCCGGAACATGGTTGCCTCAAGAACCAATGCCAACCCTTCTGCCTGCATAGTCCAGCTGGACGGCATATCTGAAGGAGTAGCTAGCGCCGTTAACAAGGCAAGGGGCGAACCGGCATCAAACTCTGCCCGACCGATAACCAACGGCTGGGTCAGTTCAAAATCCTGCCAGGATGCGCCAGACAGCACCAAGCGGCCCTCGACTCCGGAACCGATCCTGCCACGCTCCAGAACCCCGCTTTCGCCAAGCGCCTGACGCACTTCTGACATGCGTTGATCCGCCAGCCACCAAACGCCTGCCTTAAACGCGGCAAAACCGAGCAATGCAGCCAGAATCAGAGTTGTGAGCAGACGTTTCATCCGAAAAATCCTCAGGCAGTGCTGTCAGTTACGGGAAATAAGTGTGCCGACACCCTCATCCGTAAAGATTTCCAGCAGGCACGCGTGAGCTACCCGGCCATCAATGATATGGGACGTTCGCACACCGTTCTCTACCGCGCTCAGCGCGCAGCGGATCTTCGGCAGCATGCCGCCATGAATGGTGCCGTCTTCTATCAGATCATTCACTTGCTGCGCGGTCAGCCCGGTGAGCACCTTGCCGTCCTTGCTCTTGAGCCCGGATACGTTGGTCAACAGCATCAGCTTTTCAGCCTTCATGGCCTCTGCAACCTTGCCGGCAACCAGGTCTGCGTTGATATTGTAGGATGTGCCGTCAGGCCCCACCCCAATTGGCGCAATCACCGGGATCACGTTACTGCGGGTAAGCATGTCGATCACATCCACATTGATACTGGCCACCTCGCCAACACGTCCGATATCAATGATCTCAGGGCGTTCCAGCTCCGGCGAACGATCCACCACTTCGAGTTTCCGGGCACGAATAAGGTTGGCATCCTTCCCGGTGAGGCCGATGGCGGTGCCTCCCTGGGCGTTGATCAGGGACACAATTTCCTTGTTTACCTGGCCACCCAACACCATTTCCACCACATCCATGGTTGCCGCATCAGTAACACGCATGCCGTTCACAAAGCGGGACTGGATATTGAGACGTTGCAGCAACTCACCAATCTGGGGGCCGCCACCATGGACAACAATCGGGTTGATGCCCACCAGTTTCATCAGCACCACATCACGGGCGAAACTGCTCTTGAGCTCCTCGTTTTCCATGGCGTTGCCGCCATATTTTATAACAACCGTTTTCCCGGTAAACCTCTGAATGTACGGTAACCCGCGGCTCAGAACTGTTGCCACCTGCATTGCTGTTTCACGATCCAGCGTCATGTTGTTGCCTTAATAAATCAGAAATGAAAATCGGGAGCCTGAGCCGCCTGCATGGCTGACATCAGAAGTCCGCCACCAGATCCGGCGCTGCTTTCTGAAGCTGGGCCCGGAAAATATCTTTTATCCGCTCCAGAGCTTCTTTGGTTTCCGCTTCAAAGCGCAACACCAGAACCGGTGTGGTATTGGACGCGCGGCACAAACCCCAGCCATCAGCGTAATCCACACGGATGCCGTCTATCGTGCTGATATTACCGTCACCAAAGTCACCCACGTTGCCCAACTGTTCGATAATGCTGAACTTGCTGCTTTCGGTTACTTCGACGTTAAGCTCCGGCGTGCTGATGTTTTCAGGGAAGTCTTCGAACACGTCGTCGCTGTGGCGGTCTTCGATGCCCAGTATTTCAAGAAGTCTGGCAGCCGCATAGAGCCCGTCATCAAAACCGTACCAGCGTTCTGCGAAGAAAATATGGCCACTCATCTCGCCAGCCAGTAAAGCGCCGGTTTCCTTCATTTTTGCCTTCATCAGGGAGTGACCGGTTTTCCACATGATAGGGCGCCCGCCGGCTTCGGAAATCACTCCCGCCAGCCGTCGGGTGCATTTCACATCGTAAAGCACATCGGCGCCGGGGTTCCGTGAGACCACATCCCGGGCGAATAGCATCAGCAGACGATCCGGCCAGATAATCTTGCCTGAATTGGTCACCAGGCCCAGCCGGTCACCGTCACCGTCGAATGCAATGCCAAGATCTGCACCTTCAGCTTTAACTCTCTCGATCAGGTCTGCAAGGTTGGCAGGCTTACCGGGATCCGGATGGTGATTCGGGAAGTCGCCGTCAACCTCGCAATACAGCGGGATCACTTCGCAACCAAGCTCTTCAATCAGCATGGGGCCAAGCTCGCATGCAATACCGTTGCCAGCATCCACCACTACCTTGAGCGGCGCTGCGACGGCGATATCGCCCACAATCCGGTCAAGATAAGCCCTGCGAACATCTTCGGTAGACTGAGTGCCGCGTCCGGCAGCAAGATCACCGGTTTTAACCCGACGGTAGAGCGCCTGAATAGCCTCGCCAGAGAGCGTTTCGCCGCCCAGCATGATTTTGAGGCCATTGTAGTTGGCCGGGTTGTGGCTGCCAGTCACCATAACACCCGACCCATTTTCAAGGTGATGGGTGGCAAAATAGAGTACCGGCGTGGGCACAGCGCCCACGTGGATGACGTTACAACCCGCAGCCATAACACCACGGGCCAGAGCATCCGCCAACCCGGGGCTTGAATGACGACCATCGTAACCGATGCAAAGCGATGCCAGCCCGCGACTGATCGCTTCCGAGCCTATAGCCATGCCAATCCGTTCAACAATGGACGAGGACAGGGTCTCACCGACAATGCCGCGAATATCGTAGGCCCGGAAAATAACCGGTGACATCTCTACTGCCGGCTCATCCGTCTCTTCAACTTCCGGCATCTCTCCGCCGGAAAAGAACGAGCTGTCATTATTGCCGCTGCCAAAACCCAGAACATCTTCATCACCATCCAGCATGTCTATATCCGGCAACTCCTTGTCCTGAAACAGGGGCTCGGCGTCCATCGTTTCAGCCGTCTTTGGGCCCTTCGCAGACTTTGGCCGGGCATTTTCTGCCGCCTTGGTCATGCGCTTGTCCACCACTTGCGATAATCGATACAAAACCTCGCCAGCGGAGGAAACCATCTCCCATTGGAAGCTGGGCAGCTTCTGACGCTCACCACCAAATACTTTATGCGCCCATTGAATCAGGTTGGACACTTCGTGACGCAGTCCTTTCTGAGCTCTTATCAGCAACCACCAGACCAGTATCGCTGCCAGCAACGCTGGCACTCCCACCAATATAGCTACCATCAGTATATTAACGGGAGCCTCCGGCAAGGCGCCTGGCTTATAGCTGACAGTCCAGTCCGGGTTGGCGAGCGCCCGTACTTCCGTGGCGCTCGTGTCGGCACCCGCGCCACTCCCCTTGCTAACGAAGGTGCGGGAGGCCCCGGAAACCGTCTGAACCAGCGCAAGCTCGCCGCCGAGCCGGGTATTTACAACCGAAAGAAGCGGTTGGAGCAAGGCAGTATCGAAGACCACGAGAAGGCTGCCAACGACGGCTTTGCTGGCCGGGTTCCGCACAGGAGCAGCCATCTGCATGTACCATTGACTTTCCCGGGGAAAGGCGTCCGGATAGAGGGGCTGACCATTTTCTGCCCTGCGTGCCAGTTCAAGCCCGGCAAAGCCCAGCAAAACGTTTGCGCCTCCGGTCCTCGGAATCTGGCGATAAGGGAAAAGAAAAGCCGCCTTGACGCCTGGCATTGCCGTCACCAACTTCTGCTCAACCGCCCCGGCATCAGCACGTTCCATCAACGTATCCACCACGTGAGGCTGGGTCGCCAGACCGTTCACGCTCTGCTGCATCAGCTCAAGGTACTGGTTTATACGCTGGGAAGCTGCATCGGCTTCAGCGGTTTTCCAGGCATTGAAGCGTTTTTCCGTGGCAGGCTGCAGTACCAGAAAATGCATCAGAGCAATCGCCGCCACACCAGCCAGTAAAACCACGAATGCCTGGCTAATGGCAGTCGATCCAAGGTGTTTCAGCTTTGACCCTGCGGGTGCCCGGGTCTTTGTTTTTGGTTCTGTTTTGTCAGCCGGATGCTCATCAACAGACGCTTCGGGAGCTTTTTTCCTACCCAGTTTCATAGTTCATCCTGTAATTATTTTTTTGCCCTGGACAAGCACTTAGGGGCAAAGTATAGACACGGCAACAGGTTTCTGCGCTGAGGTTTAATGGCTATCGGGTACCGGTAGAGCCAAACCCGCCCTCGCCCCGACTACTGGCATCAAACTCGGAAACCACCTCAAAATCAGCCTGAACCACAGGGACCAGAACCAGCTGAGCTATCCGCTCACCGACATCAACCGTAAAGGCCGCATTGCCCCGGTTCCAGCAGGACACCATCAACTCGCCCTGATAGTCGGAATCGATTAGCCCCACCAAATTCCCCAGCACGATACCGTGTTTGTGACCAAGCCCGCTTCTGGGCAAAATCATGGCTGCCAGCGACGGATCGGCAATGTGGATGGAAAGCCCTGTCCGGATTAACGCTGTATCGCCCGGTGCCAACGTTAGTGGCTCATCAAGACATGCCCGCAAGTCCAGGCCGGCAGAACCCTCGGTGGCGTATTCCGGAAAAGCGATCTGGTTGCCGATCCTGCCGTCAAGAATGCGTACCTGTAAATTCTTTTTACTCATATTATCCCTGCCTCAGATGTTCGCCAATCAGCGCCACAAGACGTGATGCAATAGCTTTTTTAGTATCGGGCCCTATCGTCTCCTGCCCGTTCGGCCAGAACACTGTCACGGCATTATTTTCACTGTTGAACCCCAGTCCCGGCACAGATACATCATTGGCAACAACCATGCGTAATTTTTTGCGTTGCATTTTGCCTTTGGCATAGCGGGCAACATCTGAGGTTTCAGCAGCAAAGCCAACGGTGAACGGCGCATCCGGGCGCCCGGCAATCGTTGCCAGCGTGTCCGGGTTGCGTATCAATGGCAGCGCCATGGACTCACTGGATTTTTTTATCTTGTTGCTGGCAAAGTTCTCGGGCCGGTAATCCGCAACCGCGGCCGTTGCAATAAACAGGTCGCAGCCTTCATCGACCGCTCCCGTGGAGGTCTGCAGCATATCCTCAGCGGTCACAACGTCACGGACTTCAATGCCCGCCGGTGCCGGCAGATTGACTGGCCCACTGACCAGAACAACACTGGCACCTGCATCCCGGGCGGCGGTGGCCAATGCGTAGCCCATCTTGCCCGAACTGTGGTTGCTGATATAGCGCACCGGGTCTATCGGCTCACGGGTTGGGCCGGCGGTGATTACGACGCGCTTGCCCGCAAGCTCGCCAGCGCCGGCCTGCTTGTTCATGATCAGCCCGGCGATCACTGCGGCCTCAAGCATACGCCCGGGTCCATTATCGCCACAGGCCTGCTCACCCTGGTCCGGGCCCCAGAGCGTAATTTGCGGATCGTCCTCCAGCAGGCGAATGTTGCGTTGGGTCCGCCCGTTACTCCACATTGCCTGATTCATCGCAGGCGCCACGGCAATGGGAGACTCTGTTGCGCAACAGACGGTGGTCAGCAGGTCATCGGCCATGCCCTGGGCAAGCCGTGCGACAAAATCCGCAGAAGCCGGTGCAATGACGACCTGATCGGCCCACTTGGCCAGCTCTATATGCCCCATGCCAGCTTCGGCTTCCGGATCAAGCAACGAGGTACGCACTGGCTCGCCGCTTAGGGCCTGAAAGGTAAGGGGCGTCACAAAGGCCTCTGCGCCACGGGTCATCACAACCCTTACCTCGTAGCCGGCCTTTTTCAGCAAACGCACAAGCTCAGCACTTTTATAGGCTGCAATGCCGCCGGTTATACCCAGCAGAATTTTTCTGACGGCCATGAAGGCTCCGTATCCGCTTAAAATGAAAGGCTTATAAGATAGCATGCCCTGACGATACCGACAGCCCGCCAGGACCCCGGTACGTTTACCGTTTGTTACTTTTTGAAGTAACCTTTGTAATCGACGAGCGCAGGACGCGCCAAAACCACCGAACGATACGCAAGGAAGCCCTGATGACCGATTCCGCCTGGCCCATGGACGAACGCCCCAGGGAGCGACTGCTCGCCCACGGCGCCGAAAGCCTCTCTGACGCCGAACTGCTGGCAATTTTCCTCCGCACCGGCACCGCCGGCACGCCGGTGATGGAGCTCTCGCGGTTTTTACTGCAGGAGTTTTCCGGATTACGCGGGCTACTCACCGCCTCCCGCAGGCAGTTCTGTGATGTGAAAGGCCTGGGCACCGCAAAATATGCCCAGGTTCAGGCTGCCATGGAGATGGCCCGACGGGTTATGGACGAACCACTGCGCCAGGGTGACCCGTTGCGTTCACCGGAAGATACCCGGCGCTTTCTCAGCAGCCGACTCGGCACCTACCCTCACGAAGTCTTCGCGGGTCTGTTTCTGGACAACCGGCACCGGGTTATCCAGTACCGGGAGCTATTTCGCGGTACAATTGATGGCGCTGCCGTGTATCCGCGGGAAGTTGTCCGACAGGC
>TARA_R110001606_G_scaffold98544_1_pt1 | contig 74494 bp, 71 predicted proteins | sample TARA_R110001606 | Tara Oceans TARA_R110001606 (sample SAMEA4398315) | marine metagenome | biome: Polar Biome; feature: [SRF] surface water layer (ENVO:00010504); material: water (ENVO:00002006), including particulate matter (ENVO:01000060) such as... | depth 5 m
TTGATCGCCGTCATATCGACTGGCTTGGGCTCGCCGCTTGCTTCACCGTCAACCAGGGCCTGCCTCAGCCTGGCAAGCCGCTCCTGGGCTTGCTGGTCCTGATCGCGGGTGCTCCCGGGATCGGCAGAGTATGACGATATCACCCCACTCGCTTGCGCCGGCCCAATACCCTTATTCCTTGCGATCCTCAATCCGCCGAACGTACAATCGTACGGCAATTCCGTACATAATCTGGTGCCTGAAATGGATACCGTGAGCGTCAATAAGTTCAGGGACAACCTGAAAAAGCTTGTGGAAGAGAGCCTTAGCAAACATGAACCCCTCAGAGTGACCCGGCGCTCCGGGGCAGACTTCGTGGTGCTCAGTGCCGAGGATTGGGAGCGCGAACAGGAGACGCTGTATGTGCTGCAGAACAGCAGCCTGATGCGCCAACTGGCGGACTCGGCGAAAACGCACAGCGAGCGCGCTGGCTATACGCCAACCGATGAGCAAATGGATGAGATCACTGGTCTTTGAGGGTAAAACCTGGGAGGCGTATGAGGCCATGCGCCAGAAGGACAGAAAGCTGCACGATGCCACGCGCAAGGTGATCAAGGAGTTGATTCGTTGCGACGACCCCAGCGTGGGAATCGGCAAACCGGAGCCGTTGAAGCACAATCTGACTGGTTTCTGGTCCAGGCGCTTGTCCCAGAAAGATCGGATTGTGTACCGGTTTGATGCCGCCTCAATTTATATCTTCGCGCTTGGCGGGCATTATGATCAGCCCTGAGCCGGCTTTCCCCATTTTGCGCGCGGAGCCGTTATGAACGCATCCTCCACCGGCCGCAACGCCCCCTGCCCGTGCGGTAGCGGGAAGAAATTCAAGCACTGCTGCCTGGGCCGGGAAAACGCCACTCCCTTCGGCCACGGTACGCCGGGCCCGGCGCAGGCATTGCGCGACGCGCTTGCAGGGCAGCCGCTCCCTTCAATGGAAGAGGCACAGGCTTTCGCCACCGAGCACTTTCGACAACAAAACCTGCGCCCGCTGGATGATTTCGACGGTCTGTCCCCGGATCAAATGGGCGGGCTGTTGAACGAGCCGTTCAGCTCCCCGCGCTTAGTTGTTTTTCCAGAGGTGCTCGACTCACCGCCGAGCGCGCCGATCACGCGGCTTTTCAGTCTGTTGGTGGAGGCCATCGGCGAGCAGGGCCTGAAACCCACCGCCAAGGGCAACCTGCCACGCCAGTTCTGCCGCGAGGCCGCGCTGGCCTATTGGGGCGAGCAAAAATATCAGAAGAATACCCGTTTCGGCGGCATCAACCAGGAGGCTGGCTTTCCCAATCTGCATGTCACCCGGCTGGTGGCGGAGCTGGCGGGGCTGATCCGCACTTACAAGGGCAAGTTTATCCTCAGCCGTGAGTGCCGCCGCCTGCTGGCCGAGGGCGGCCTGGCGGCGGTGTATCCCAAGCTGTTCAGGGCCTATGTGGAGCAATTCAATTGGGCCTACCGGGATGGCTATGTGGAGGTGCCGTTTATCCAACAGGCGTTCTTGTTCACCCTGTATTTGCTCTGGCGCCATGGTCATACCTCACGGCCGCAGACCTTTTATGAAGAGGCGTTTTTGCGGGCCTTTCCCATGGTGTTGAATGATGTGCCGCCAAACTCGTTCTCTACCGCCGAGGAGACTCTACGCCGCTGTTATACCTGGCGCGCTTTGGTGGATTTCGCGGGCTTTTTTGGGCTGGCCGAGGTGGAGAAGGTCTCCGAGGATATTCTGTGCAGCGAGTATCGGGTCAAAGCTCTGCCCCTGTTGGGCGACGCCTTGCGATTCAAGGTTTCGGGGTGACTGTGCTCCGCTTTTAGCGAGGAGCACGCGCCTACTCCGAGCTTGTGGGTCGCGCCTTAAAAAACGGCGCCGGCTCCGGCGTTTCCACATTCCCCCGCAGCATCTTACGGCCGGCTTCCAGGCCGCCAATCAGTTCCAGTTCCACCCGCTCCTTGTCCCGTTCGCGTACGTCGTGGATGACGTCGCGGGCTTGGGCGTTGTCGAGGCCGAGGCCGGTGAGCACGGCCTGGCTGAAGACCAGAGCGGATTCGAGGGTTTCGCGGATTTCGAAGTGCACGCCGGCTTTGTTGAGACGCAGGGCGTGGCCGCGGTCGAAGGCGCGGACGTAGAGCCGGGCGGTGGGGAACGCGGATTGGCAAAGCTCTACGATGCGGTCGGCGGCGTCCGGGTCGTCGACGCACACCAGGATCGCTTCGGCGCTGTCGGCGCCGGAGGCGCGCAATACGTCGAGGCGGGTGCCGTCGCCGTAGTGGACCTTGAAGCCGAAGTTGGCGGCGGCGCGGATCATGTCCACGTCGTTCTCGATCAGGGAGAGTGCCACGCGGCGGGCGAGCAGGGCCTGGCTGGCCACCTGGGCGAAGCGGCCGAAGCCGATGAACAGGACACGGCCACGCAGGCCGTCGGCGTGGTCGATGCCGTCGAGGGAGACGGTGGCCGGCCGGCGCAGGCGGCTTTGTGCGAGCAGCACGATGGGGGTGAGCGCCATGGAGAGGATGACAATGGCGCTCAGGATCGCCGAGGCGCGCGCGTCGAACAGGCCCACGGCGGCGGCGGCGGCGTAGAGCACGAAGGCGAATTCGCCGCCCTGGGCGAACAGCGCGGTGCGGTGGGCGGCGGCGGCGTGGTCGGAACGCGCCAGGCGGGCAATGACATAGATGCCCACGGCTTTGACCACCATGAAGGTGGCCACGCCACCGAGCACCAGGCGCCATTGGTCGGCGACGATGCGCAGGTTCAGCGACATGCCCACGCTGAGGAAGAACAGGCCGAGCAGGATGCCGCGAAACGGCTCGACGTCCGCTTCAAGCTGATGGCGGAAGTTGGATTCCGAGAGCAGCACGCCGGCCAGGAAGGCGCCCATGGCCATGGAGAGCCCGACGCTTTGCATGAACACCGCCGAGCCCAGCACCACCAGCAGGGCGGCGGCGGTGAGCACTTCGCGGGCGCCGGCGCGGGCGATCAGCCGGAAGAACGGGTCAAGCAGCCAGCGGCCCGCCGCGAGCAGGATGGCCAGGCCGGCGACGGCGAGGGTAATGCTTTGCCACACGGGCGGCGCGTCCAGGTCCGCCGGGTTGTCGAGCGCGCCCCACAGGGCCACCAGGGCGAGCAGCGGGACGATGGCCAGGTCTTCCAGCAGCAGGATGGCGATGGCCCGTTGGCCTTCCGGGGTGGCGGTGTCGCCCTGCTCTTCCAGCAGTTGCATGATTACGGCGGTGGACGAGAGCACGAAGCCCATGGCGCCGACGGCGGCGACCGGCAGGGGCGCGCCCGCCGCCAGGGCGGCCAGGGTCAGCAACGCGCCACAGGTAAACACCTGGGCGGCGCCGAGCCCGAAGATCTGCCGCCGCAGCGCCCACAGTTTGCTGGGGCGCATCTCCAGCCCGATGATGAACAGGAACAGCACCACGCCCAGTTCGGCGGTGTGCAGCAGCGTTTCCGGGTCGTCGATCAGCGCGAACCCGCACGGGCCCACCGCCAGCCCGCCGGCCAGGTAGCCGAGCACCGAGCCCAGGCCGAGCCGCCGGAACAGGGGCACGGCGACGGTGGCCGCGCCCAGTAAAACAACGGCCTGTACCAGGCCAAAGCCGGAGGCGTCCGCCATCAGCGCGCCTTCTTTTTTACGCCTGCCGGCAACGGCCCGTCGGGCAGCGGGATGAACTCGGCGTCGTCCGCGTCCGGCAGTTTCATCCTGCCGGCTTGCCAATCCGCGGCGGCCTGGGCGAGCCGGTCCTTCGAGGAGGACACGAAGTTCCAATACAGGAACCGCTCACCGACCGGCTCGCCGCCCAGCACCATTACCGCCGCGTGTTCCACGGCGGTGACCCGCGAGGCCGCCGGGCCGAGCACCAGCATGCGGCCGGCTTCGAAGCGCCGGCCATCCAGTTCAACGGCGCCGGTGGCGATGTAGAGCGCGCGCTCCGGCTGGCCGTTGGGAATCTCGGCGGTGGCGCCCGGCGCCAGGTCCAGGTGCGCGTAGAACAGGGGCGAGTGGGTTTGCGGGCCGGCGGTGAGGCCGTAGGCGCTGCCGGCGATGAGTTGCCCGGACACGCCGGCGTCGTTCCATTGCGGCAGATCGGCGCTGGAATGGTGCGAGAACGAGGGCGCGGTTTCTTCCTGCTCGCTGGGCAGCGCCACCCAGGCCTGGATGCCGTGCAGGCGATCGCCGTGGGCCCGGGCGTGCTCGAAGCGCTCGCTGTGGGTGATGCCGCTCCCGGCGGTCATCCAGTTCACTTCCCGGGGGCGGATCAGCTGTTCACTGCCGACGCTGTCGCGGTGCATCACCTCGCCGGAAAACAGATAGGTGACGGTGGACAGGCCGATGTGCGGGTGCGGGCGCACGTCCACGTTATGGCCGATGCCGGGCGGCAAGTCCACCGGCCCCATGTGGTCGAAGAAAATAAAGGGCCCGACCATGCGCTGTTGGGCGAACGGCAGCACGCGGCCCACTTCCAGGTGGCCGCCCAGGTCGCGGCGCCGCTGTTCGATGATGCGTTCAATCATGCCGGGCTCTCCGGTTCGGCGCGGGTGGCGGTGGCTTACTTGGCGGCCTTCTCCACGTTGAAGCCGTCGAAGTTGTCGAACACGCCCATGAAGCCCGGCACCGTCGCCTCGCGGGCCCAGTCGCGTTGCAGCTCGCAGTACAGCTGCACGCGGCTGATCAGGTGCACGCCGGCCTGCTCCATGCGACGCAGGGCGGCTTCGTGGGCGGCCAGTGACGTGCCGCCGACCGCGTCGACGGGCACGTACACTTCATAGCCTTCCTGGATCGCGTCCAGTGCCGGGAAGGTCAGGCACGCTTCGGTCCAGAGCGCGGTCATGATCAGCTTCCTGCGGCCGATGGCTTTCACCGCGCCCTTGAATCCGGTGTCCTCCCAGCTGTTGATGGAGGTGCGGTCGTAGGTGGGCAGGTGGCCGAGCACCTCTTGCAGTTCCTGGATCGGCGGCTTGTTGCGGCCAGTCTCCACGTTGACGGTGGAGTGAACAATTGGCAGGCGGTAGTTGACCGCCGCCTTGGCGACGCTGGTGATGTTGAACACCAGCTCATCGCGGGGCATGGAGCGGATCGACGACACCTGAATCGGTTGGTAATCGATGACGATCAACGCTGAATTTTCCGGAGTCAGCAGTGGGTCGGTGTGGGGATTGCGGATGGCTTCACTGGTCATGGGGCATTGTCCTCAAACGGGTGTGTTTAGAAGTTGTTGCTCCCACAGGAACGCCATGCCACTGCCACCGGCGTGCTGCACCAGCACCTCCGACAGCTCGGCGGCGTGCTCGGTGCGGGCCCAGTCGCGCTGCCATTCGGCGGCCACCGCCAGCCAGGTCATCATGTTGGCGCCGGCGCCGATCATGCGCTGGATGGCCACTTCGTGGGCCTCCACCGACACGGCGCCGGAGGCGTCGGTAACGACGGTCACGTCCCAGCCCTCACCGAGGGCCTGGATGGCCGGCATCGCCACGCAGATCTCGGTCCATAGACCGGCGATGATCAGTTGCTTGCGGCCGGTGGCCTTGACCGCGCCCACTACTTTTTTGTCTTCCCAGGTGTTGATGAAGGTCCGGTCGATCACTTCCTGGCCCGGGAACACATCGGTGATTTGGGGAAAAAGCAGGCCACCGCGCTCCGCGATCACGCTGGTCAGGATGGTCGGCACGTCGAACGCCTTGGCGGCCTTGGCCAGGGCCGTGGCGTTGTTCACCACCATCTGCGGTTCGTGGCTGTTCAGGTTGGCGAGTTGGTAGGGCTGGTGATCAATCAACACCAGTACGGAATCTTCGGGGCGAAGAAGCGAATCCAGGCCGTTGCGGAAGGTCATGAAGGTATCCTTTGCTGCCGTTGTGAAGAAAATCGGTGAGCGGGATACTGGCATTGCCATTCATGACGCGGTAGCGCCCCTTTCGGCTACGCTGTGTCGCGCAACGGGGAACACCAGAATGAACATCGAAGAGCTGCGGACGTTCGTGGAAGTGGCGGACGCTGGCGGCGTGTCGCCGGCCGCGCGCCGATTGGGCGTTTCCAAGTCCATCGTCAGCCGGCGGCTGTTGCGCCTGGAAGCGGAGCTGGGCGTGCAACTGCTGGCCCGCACCACCCGTGGCGCCGCCCTCACCGAAGCCGGAACCACGTTCCGGGACTATGCGGCGCGGGTGTGCGCCGAGATCGACCAGGCCAGGGAAACGCTTCTGCCCAGCGGTGACCTGCGCGGGCGCCTACGAGTGGCCGTGCCGCTTTCGTTCGGGCCCACTCATTTCGCCCCGGTGCTCGCGGAGATGGCCCGGCGCCACCCGCGGCTGCACATCCACACCAGCTACAGCGACCGCTTCGTGGACCTGATTTCGGAGGGCTACGATTGCGCGATCCGCGTGGGTTATCTTGCAGACTCGGACCTGATCGCCCGGAAGGTCGGCCCGATCCAAGGCAAGCTGGTCGCCAGCCCGGACTACCTCAAAGCCCACGGCGCACCGAAAACACCGGAGCAACTCGTCACCCACCAGGCCCTGATGCAAGGCACCGAAACCTGGCGCCTGATGGACGGCGACAACATCATCACCGTGCGCCCGCAGGGCAAGTTCAAAGCCGACAACGGCATCGCCCTGGTGGCCGCCGCCATCGCCGGCCTTGGCATCGGCTACCTGCCTGACTGCCTCACCCACGAACACCTGGCCTCCGGCGCGTTGGTGCCGGTAATGCCCCACCACCCGCCGCCCGCAGCCGGCGCCTACGTGGTGCGCCCGCCCGGGCAGCACCCGGCGCGAAAAATCCGCGTGCTCACCGACCTGTTGATCGAGAATTTCGAGCGGGCGCCGGAGCGTTGGGGGCTGGCGGGCTGACCGTTACGCCGGCCCCGGCGCTGGTCCTCTTTCCAGGAAGGTGGAAAGGGCAATGTAGCTGCGCACCGACCGAACGCCCTCAAGGCTCTGGATCTCCATCAAAAAGCTCTCAAGAGATTCCGTGTCGTTGGCACGCACCTTGACGAAAACACAGCCGTCCCCGGCCACCGTGTGGAGCTCTTCGACTTCGGGTCTTTCGGCGAACGTGAGCAGTTCGCGGGTGGCGCCGTAGCTGCTGGTGTCGATCACCAGGAAGGTCAGCAACGTGCGGCCCAGCTTGCAGCCATCGAGCACCGCCACGGTGCCTTTGATCACCCCGTCGCGCTTGAGCCGTTTCACGCGATCATGCACGGCGGGGGCGGACAAGTTCACGATCTTGCTCAGTTCCGCGTAGCTGTGCGAGGCATCCTCGGCGAGAGCGCCTAATATTTTTCGGTCGATCGCGTCGAGTTCGGCGGGATGGTGCCTGATCTGCCGAACAGCGTCTTTTTCTTTACCAGATACCGGCATTTTGGGTTTATCTCCAAATATCATCTCCAATAAACTCTTTTTAACCGAACTATATTCAAATTAACAGCCCTGCATATTGGAGAGAATCTCATGCCAGCAGCACTCTTCGCGTTGGCGATTGGCGCTTTCGGTATCGGCCTGACCGAATTCGTGGTCGCCGGCATCCTGCCTCAGATCGCCCGGGATTTTGGCGTCGACATCCCAACCTCCGGGTTGATGGCCACCACCTACGCCCTGGGCGTGTTCGTGGGCGCGCCCATCCTCACGGTTCTCGGCGCGAGAGTGCCGCGCAAGACCATGCTCATCGGCCTGGCGCTGATTTTCACGCTCGGCAATGTGATCACGGCGCTGGCACCGACCTTGCCGATCGCCCTCGCGGGCCGTATCATCACCGCCTTTAACCATGGCACCTTCTTCGGCATGGGCTCCATCATCGCGGCGTCCCTGGTTGCCCGGGACCGGCAAGCCAGTGCCATCGCCTTCATGTTCTCAGGGCTGACCATGGCCAACCTGTTTGGCGTGCCCGCGGGCACCTGGCTCGCCCAGGCGTACGACTGGCGCCTGGTGTTCTGGCTGATCGCCGGCATCGGCCTGATCACCGTTCTCAGCGTGGCGCTTCTGGTACCCCGCATCGAGGCGGGCAAGGCCATCGCCGTGAAGACGGAGCTGCGCGCTTTCGTCGACCCGCAGGTTCTGCTCGCCATGGGCATCACCGTGTTCGGCCCCGCCGCCTTCTTCACTTCCATTACCTACATCGCCCCGATGATGGTCCAGGAAGCGGGCTTCTCCGACGCCGGTATCGCGCAGTTGATGATTCTGTTCGGGCTCGGCCTGGCCGTCGGCAACTGGGTCGGCGGACGCTTCGCCGACCGGTCACTTTTCGGCACGCTGTTCGTCACGCTCGCCGCCCAGGCGGCGGTATTGCTGGTCTTCTGGCTCGGCGTCGGGAACGGCGTCGTGGCATCGGTTTCCGTGTTCCTGATGGCCGCCTTCGGCTTCGCCACGGTCTCCCCGATCCAGAAGCTGGTGATGGACCGGGCCAGCCGGGCGGGCGCGCCGACCATGGCGGCCTCGGTGAACATCGGCATGTTCAACCTTGGCAACGCCATCGGCGCCTGGGTGGGCGGCACGACCATCGCCGCGGGCTTCGGCCTCGCCTCTCCGAATTGGGCGGGCGCCATCCTGTCGCTCATCGCCCTGGGCCTGGCCGCGGTCGCCTGGGCCAGCGCCGGTCGGCAATCCGCTGCCGGGTTGATAGAGGATTCAGGAATGGACGTCGGGCAAACGGCGGACTGCTGTAGGTAAAGGGGAGCGATGGGCTCCCCCTTGAGAGGCAGGCTCTACGGACGCTGCCCCTTGGATGTTGCTTTCATGCCTGGTCGGTTGGCCGGACAAGGATCTCGTTGATGGCGACCCGGCGCGGGTTGGTGACGATAAAGGCCACCGCGGCGGCGATGTCCTCGGCGTGTAGCCGTTCCACCTCGCCGAACGCGGCGGTGAAGCCTTCCCATGAGCCCGGCTTGTGCTCGAAGAGTTCGGTGGCGGTGGCGCCGGGCTCGACCAGGGAGAAGCGCACCGATTGCCGGGTGAATTCCTGCCGCCAGGCCTCGGTGGCCGCGTTGACGGCGAACTTGGTGGCGCTGTAGATCGCCACCTGCGCGGCGGAGGCGCGACCGGCCACCGACGAGATATTGACCACGTCCACGACCTTGCGCGGGCTGCTCTTGACCGCTTCGGTGAGGTGCGGGAGCGCGGCCTTGGTCACGTACATCAGGCCGCGCAGGTTGATGTCCACCATCTGGTCCCACTCCGCCAGCGGCGACTCGATGGACGGACCGTTGAGCATGACGCCGGCGGCGTTCACCAGCGTGTCGAGCCGCCCGAACCCGTCAATCACGGTGGCGATGATCCGTTCCGCTTCTTCCGCCGACGTCAGGTCCGCACTGATCACCAGCGCCTCCCCACCCGCGGCCTCGATCTTGCGCGCAAGCTGTTCCAGGCGATCCGCGCGGCGCGCGACAATGGCGACGCGGGCGCCCTCACCCGCCAGGCGCAGCGCCGCCGCCTGGCCAATGCCACTGGATGCGCCCGTCACCAGGGCGACGGTGCCTTCAAGTTTCTCAAGTGCGCTCATGATGAACTCCGGTTTACCAGGTTTAGAAAACCTTAGAGCCGCACAATCAGCCTCCGTGACTCCGATTCTGTCGCCTCATTGCTCAATCCTCTTGCGGGCCAGCGGGAGGGCCAATACCCGGGCCAAAGTGAGGCATACTGTTTTCACGGTCTGATGTGCTGGGAGAACCCCATGATTTTCGAACCTGACGAAACCGATCGCCGGCGCCGCGAGCAAACCGAGCCGGTGCGCGCCGACATCGCGCGGCGCGTGGCGGCGTTCGTGGGGAGCGATGGAGAGAGTGCCACGCCCTTGCCCGGCCTGAGTTTCGCGCGGCTAACCCGGCCCACGCCGCCGACCTCCTACCTGTACGAACCCAGCATTTCGATGATCATTCGGGGCCGCAAGCGCGTGCAGCTTGGCGGCACCACCTACGTCTACGACGAATCCCGCTTTCTGTTAACGGCGGTCAACCTGCCCACCACCACCGAAGTCCTGCAAGCCAGCGCGGAAGCCCCTTATCTCTCGTTGCTGCTCAGGCTGGACCTGCAGGCGGCCAGGCAAATGATCGCCGACGTCGACCTGCACGCATCCGCACCGCCCGTGGGCGGCCCCGCCATGGCCACGGGCCCCGCCAGCGCCGAACTGTTCGACGCCATCAAACGGCTGGTCGATCTGCTCGACAACCCCACGGACCTTGTCCACCTGGGCGCGCTGATCCAGCGGGAAATCATCTACCGGATTCTGACCAGCCCCGCCGGCGCCCGCTTCCGGGACACGGTGATGCTGGGCACGCAAAGCCAGCGCACCGCCAAGGCGATTGCCTGGCTGCGGGAAAACTTCGCCCAGCCGCTGCGCATCGAGGAACTGGCGAGAATGTCCAGCATGGGCGTATCGACGCTGCACCATCACTTCCGGGCCATGACCTCGATGAGCCCCTTGCAGTACCAAAAACATCTGCGGCTGCACGAAGCGCGCCGCATCCTGCTGGGCGAGAACGTGGACGCCACCACCGCCGCCCTGCGCGTGGGCTACGAAAGCGCCTCGCAATTCAACCGGGAATATCGGCGCCTGTTCGGCGCGCCGCCCATTCGTGACGTGGCGCCCCTGCGGACCGCCGGCCCGGCGGATGGGTGATGCGGTCCCCTCACGCCTAAGCCCCGTCGCCTAAGCCCCGTCGCCTAAGCCCCGTCGCCAAACCCGCGGTGTCCACCGATGGTGTAGCCACCATCGACCAGCAGGCTCTGGCCGGTCACGAAGCTGGCGCTCGCCGAGCACAGCCATACCACCGCCTCGGCGATCTCTTCGGCGGTACCGACCCGGCGCATCGGCGTATGGTCGATGAACGGCTTCGCCGTTTCCTCGGTGGTGCCACTGCGCATCATGGGTGTGTCGATCAGCCCGGGATTGACGTTGTTGATGCGGATACCGACATCGGCGCATTCCAGCGCCAGAGCCCGCACCAGGCTGTCCACCCCGGCCTTGGACGCCGAATACAGCCCGGAGCCCTGGAGAACGCCTTGCGCCAGCCACGACGACGTGTTGACGATAGCGCCGCCGTGTCCCTGCCGCTTCATCTGGGCGATCTCCGCGCGTGCGCAGAGCCAGGTTCCCCGCAGGTTCACGTTGATCGTCTTGTCGAAATCTTCCGGGGTCAGTTCGTCAATCGGTCCCCAGCTGCCCATGACGCCGGCGTTGTTGAAGGCCGTGTCCAGCTTGCCGAAACGGGCCACCACCTGTTCCACCATCGCCGACACCTGCTCCGGGTCCGCGATGTCCGTCGGGATGCCAACAGCGGTGCCACCGAGTTCCGAAATCTCGGCGACGACCTCGTCGAGTTCAGACGCGCGCCGCGCGGCGATGGCGACCTGCGCGCCCCGGCGCGCGAACAGCAAAGCGGCGGCCCTGCCCATTCCGGAATTTCCGCCGGTCACGAGAACCGTCTTGCCTGCATAGTCTTGTTCCATTTCATGTCTCCAGAAAAGAAAGAGGAAGTCCGCTGGATAAAGAGGATCAGACGTCGATCACGAACCGATGGTGATAACGATCTTGCCGAACAAGTCCGGCGCACTCAGTGCCTGGTAAGCCTGCTTGGCCTCGGCGAACGGGATGACCCGGTCGATCACCGGCTTGATCCGATGCTTGTCGATGAACTCGATCAGCGCCTCCAGACCGTCACGCGAGCCGACCGGGATGCCGCGCACGCTGACGCCCTTGGCGAGGAACAAGCCGGGCTCGATCACGTCGCCGAAGTTGAACAGGCCGACCACGCCGATGTCGCCACCGAAGGCCAGAGCCTGGACGGACTGGTTCATGGAACCGAAGCCGGCGGTATTCACCACTTTGTCGACACCGCCGGTGGCGTCGTAGACGGACTGCCCCCAGTTCTCGTCGGTGCGATAGTTGAAGACGTTCTCGGCACCGAGATCGAGCAGTCGCGGCCGCTTCTGATCCTGGCTGGTGGTCAGATAGGTCTTCGCGCCCAACGCTTGCGCGAACGCCATCGCGAACAGCGATATGCTGCCCGTGCCCAACGACAGCACCGTCTGACCCGGTTTCACCGGATGGGCGTTCTGCAACGCCGTCCAGGCGGTGAGCCCCGCGCACGGCAGCGTCGACGCTTGCACATGGTTGAGCGTGCCCGGTGCGCGACTCAGGCGGTCCGCCGGCAAAACGATGTGCTCGGCGAGCACGCCGTCTTCGTCCAGCGACCCCAGGCCCATGCCGATGCCCGCATGGGGCGGCCAATGGATGAAATCGCGCAGGTAGACCGTGATGACCTTGTCGCCCCGAGACCACCGCTCGACGCCCTCACCGACCGCGTCCACCTCACCGGCGCCATCGGCGACCGGAATCAGATCGCGGTCCAGGCGCCAGTTGCCGCCGGCGTTGTCCAGCACCAGTTGTTCGCGATAGTTCAGCGACACCGCCCGAACCCGCACGCGGACCTCTCCGGGCCCCGGTTCCGGCTTCTCCACGTCTTCCAGGAACAGGCCATCCAGGGTCGTGGCACCGCTCTTCAGAACCCAACGCTTCATGGACTTCGCTCCTGATCGAATCGTTTGAGACGTGGCCCGAGCCGCTACTCACCTGCGCGGCCGGGCACTCCAGCCACTATAGGAACCGCTCAATTAATTGATAAGATGCAGTTTGGTTGATGCGGTGATGAGCGAGGCTCAGCAATGAAACGAGCGGATTTCGCGGACCTGATGGCCTTCGCCGTGATCGCCGAAGAGCGCAGCTTCACCCGCGCGGGCAACCGGCTGGGCATTTCCGGCTCCGCGCTCAGCCATGCCATGCGCCTTCTGGAAGAGCGACTCGATGTCAAACTGCTCAGCAGGACCACCCGCAGCGTCGCGCCCACCGCCGCCGGCGAACGCCTTCTTGCGCGCCTGCAACCGGCACTCCGCCAAGTGGGCGACGGGCTGGAGGAGCTCGCCGCTGAACACGCCGGCCCCAGCGGGTTGGTTCGCATCAACTCGCACCACAGCGCCGCCGTGCTTCACGTCATGCCCAGGCTGAAAGCCCTGCGGAAGACCTATCCAGGCATCACCCTGGATCTCACCACCTCGGAAGCCTTGGTCGACATCGTCTCGGCCGGCTACGACGCGGGCATCCGAAACGGCGAGCGGCTGGCGCAAGACATGGTCGCCGTGCGCATCGGCCCCGACTACCGAACCGCCGTGGTCGCCTCACCCGAGTACCTCGAGAGCGCGCCGAAGATTAAGCACCCGGAAGATCTGGAACGGCAATCGTGCCTCGCCTACCGGCTGAGCACCTCCGGCGCTCTACTGCGATGGCGTTTCCAGAGTGGCGCGCACTCCTTCGACGTGGCGATACGACCGGCCTTTATCACCAATGACATGGACCTGCTGATCGATGCCGCCCTGGACGGGGCGGGCGTGGGCTACCTGCTTCGGGAGCAAGTCGCGGAACACCTGGCTAACGGAAAGCTGGTGGAACTGTTGCCCAAGTGGTCCAGGCCCCACGAGGGCGCCTTCCTGTACTATCCGAGCGGTCGGCAAATGCGACCCGCCCTGCGCGCCGTCATCGACTTGCTGCGCTACCACGCCCACCCCTGAAGGAGCATACGATTGCAGCTGCTCAAGCCGATGGCGTACGTCAGGAATCTCCGGAAAATGATTTACCCGCTGAGAATAAAGACCATTGATAGACGAACTAACATAGTTTTCTTCGCCACTCTCCACGAGCCGCTTTAGCTTTTCTTTTATCTCACCATTTTTTTTGTATGAAGACGCCTAACGCCGCCAGCACGCGCGGCTTTGTAGTGAAGGCGCAGCCGCAACGGAAAGGCCATCGCCGGGCCTGGCCTTGTTAAATTCATAGCGCCATATGCAGCAGCGGGTAGGGTTTACCCTGCCCATCCACTGGGGAGCGGCCCTTCACCGAGAAACCAATATGCTGGTAAAAACCTACCGCTTGCTCATTCTGTTCATTAACATCAACCTTTGAGGCACCCTGCTCTTTGATAGCATGGGTCGCCAACATGGCACCAATACCTTTGCCTCGCGCATCAGGCGAGATAAACAGCATCTCAATATTGCCGTCATGCACGCCGCAGAAGCCTTGTATCTCGCCATCCCCGTCCTTGGCACACGTCAAATCAACGGAATCAAAGTACTGCTCCAGAATCAGGGGCTTCAATTCCTGCAGGTCATCTTCAGCCAAAAAGTCATGGGTGGCTCTCACCGATGCCTCCCAGATCTCTATCAACTTCGGATGATCTGATTTCTCTACAACGAAAATATTCATCACTTAACCCGATTGAAATTAAAAGCCCGGTCCGCTGGGCAGCGGGCAGAATGATACCGAAGGCTGCTACGCCCTAATACCGTCCGCGACCAGGTTCATGACCAGCCGGACCATCAAATCCTTCGCTTTAGGATCACTTTCAGCGATCAGCAGCGTCAGGGCGGTCAGGCCCTGCTCGTTCAAGGTCAGGCGCATGCCTTCCTGGCGCAGGTAGAGCAGGAACAGGAAGGCGCCGGAGCGCTTGTTGCCGTCCGAGAAAGGGTGGTTCTTAATCACGAAATACAACAGGTGCGCGGCGCGTTCCTCGCGGGTGCCGTAGAGGGGCTCGCCGAACATGCTTTGTTCCAGGTTCCCGAGAATAGAGGCCAGGCCATCACCCCGATCCCGGGCGAAAAGCTCGCTCGCTTCTCCCCTATCACGCAGTTCGCCGGCCAGGGCATCCAGGGCACGGCGAGCTTCATCCACGCCCAGCACACCGCGAGCCGGGCGGGCCCCGGCAGGCACGCCCAGCGCGCCTTCGTCATAGTCCTGGAGCAAGCGCCAGGTGCGCGCATAGCCGAGGATCAAACCGACCACTTCCTGACCGATGTCGGAGATCAGCTCTTGTCGGGTCAGGGTCTGGCCGAGCAGTTCCACGGCCTGCTCCAACTCGGCGAGGCCCTGCCGGGCCAGACGGTGCTCGTTGAGGCTGTAGCCCTGGGTCAGGTGTTCGCGAAGGACGCGGGTGGCCCATTGGCGAAAGCGCACGCCCCGCTGAGATTTAACGCGGTAGCCCACGGAAATGATGACATCGAGGTTGTAGTGATCAATCGCGCGCCGGACCTGCCGGTTGCCCTCCTGCCGAACTATCCGGAATTTCCGGATAGTTGCTTCACGGCCCAACTCACCGTCTTCGTACACATTGCCAACGTGCTCGCTGATGGTGCGCAGGTCCTTCCCGAACAGCTCCGCCATCTGCTTTTGGGAGAGCCAGACGGTCTCGCCCTCCAGGCGAACCTCCACCGGCCCGGCGCCCTCTTCGAAAATGACGATATCACTCACACAACCTCCTTGCCGCAATCAGCCACACTGACCATATTGACAGTACATTACACGAAGGTACACTTGATTGAGGAGCCTAGAAACTCCAACAGGCGGGCAAAGCCGCACCCCGGAAACATTGCGGCTTTTTTGTGCCTAGGCCATCCCTGGCCGGCACCCCGAGGGCCGTCGCCCCATGGGGCGACGTCAAAAATTTCTCCTGGAAATTTTTTGTGCCCGAAATCCGGGACGTAATGGCCGGGAGGTCCGGCGAATACAACACCTGCTTGCAGGAAATAGTCGGAGCAGTACCTGTTGCTGTTTCTAGCCTCCCGACCGCCCTATTTACGCAACCTAGAAATTGCACAACAGGAGCAAGACTATGAAACAGCGAAAACTGAAAGTCCGCAAAGGCCACCGGGACTACACCCTGAAGAGCAAGCCTTGTAGCGGCAATCCGATTATTCCTTTTCTTCTTCTCAAAGGGACCTGGCTGGAACAGGCTGGGTTCACTATTGATACCCCTGTGTCAGTGACCGTCGAGGATGGGCGACTTTCGATTGTTCGGGAGCGTTGTCGGTAAACGGATGGCCCCGGTCTTTGCCGGGGCTTCTCGCGACCGATTAATCAAAGACAATACTAGGCAAAGGGCAAGACCTAACCCCATGTCTCATAACTGTGATTGCTTAACCATTAAGCGTCACCAAAATGACAGAAAATATGGAACGACCGCCACGACAACCCAAAGCATTATCAAATAACAGCCAAATTTCATTAGCTTTATTTTGTTTAAAAATTTACCCGCGACCCAAAACCAGCCACCCACAAAGACTAGAGCTATCGGTTTGAGGAAGGAATCCACGAACAACCAAGGCTCTTTCCCGAAATTATTTTTAAAAAAATCAGCGAGAAAGGAAAACCCGAGAAGCACTAATGCGAAGATCAAGAATGCAATTGCACCTGCTCCCAAAATGAGGCCGTTTTTTTTAATTTTCTCCATACTCAGATTTCTCTCTTATTACAGTCGAAGCCAAAATTAAGCAGCCCGAGAGGCGGGTTCGGCCTTAATGAATTGTTAGGCATCTCCGCGTTAAGCCTTACTTATTGCTTTAGTGAATGCACCACGCAGAAAAGCGGCACGCTGCTCAATTAGCGGCGTTATCTCGTATTTCATGCGCGGATCCCCTTTCAGGCGATGCACCAGCGTTGCCAAAGTGATAAATGGGGTATCATTGCCCTCACTATAAGTGGCCAGGGCAACACGAGATATATGCCCTAATGTGCTTGCTCCATAGACCTTAACCATCTCCGGCGGTAGCGGCTCATCAGACTGATCGTCGAAGGTTTTGAAATACGCGGCTTCCGCGGATGTAATGCACTGCCTAAGATGCGCTTGCGGAACAGTTTTGCGAATAATGTCGCGCACTACGCTTCCCATAAAAAAGGACATTTCACAGGTGCGGACGTTACTTGGCATGTCGGTGTCACGGAACAGGCTCGCAATCTCCCAGCATTTTTCTGGGTCAATGGCTGCAACCATGAGGTTCCAGCTCATGGTTTGAAGTTTGATTGGCTCTTGCTTTTTCCAAAATGCAAACCGCATGTTTATCGCCCTCGGCTATTTGGCAGTTTTGGAGAAACGACCGATACCAAATATGCGCTTGAAGATGGCTTGAGCGAAAAAACCAAGCTGCAAGTCTTGGCAGATGCCATTGCCAGTAGCGGCTTTTAGCTTGTGGCCAAGTTCCAATGCTTTTTCAGTCGGGATTGGCAAACCGCATTTTTTACAAGCCGGAGCGCACTTGGAGCAAATTGGGTAGCTGCCGCGAAGGCGGCCCATTGAAGCGGACATTGAGACAAATCCCACAGGCGTTGGATTGCCCTCTGGAAAGGACGCTTCAAGAATGTGGAAGGCGAGGGATTCGGCGCGATCCCCACATAGTACACATTGTGCGCCATTTGCTGGACGATGTTTGTATGACTCAATAAGGCCTTGTCGAAGTTCGTCTCGCAGATCACTCATATTTCCCCCTTGACCCCTAACGTTCATGGGCACCGGCTCCGGGTGCATTCTCTTGTTAACTGCGCACTTATGTTACAAAGCCGAATACTACGGCAAACGCTGACATAGCGTAGGGTGGAGGCACAGAAATCACCCACTTCAATCCATAAATGAACCTCAGAACCAGAATGCAAACTACGCTTACCGCCGAATGAACGGCGAATATTCCGGTATAATCACCAAATTCTCTAAGATGCCAATAATTATCAACTGAAAGACCCAACACCCAAACAAAGAGAAAAATCAATGATCCCAGGATCACAGCAGCCCCGAGCATCTTGATTAAGACATTCTTCAAATTGCCTCCTTGTGAGCTATGCATAGCCAGCAAACTCCCGCGTTTGCGGCTGGTTGAAGCACAACGGGAAACCAGCCCGACAACACATTTGTTAAGTGCCTTCGTGCTCTTTCTGCAGTATTTTTTGCCTTACGGCTAATATAAAAATTGCCGACCCGATGTCTATTGCAGACCAGAGCTCTTTAGGTAAATGTATTTTTATAATTGGATTAAATAGCAATGCCAACAGACCAAAGACCCAAGGTAGATATTGCGACCGTTTTTCATAAGCAACTAGAGCTGCCCAAATGAAAAAGCCACAAACGACAATCCTTAGTAGTATATAATAGCCATATGGAAGAGGCGCTGCGCCAAGGAACAGTAGCGCGGAAGCTATATATATCAGGGCTATTGGCATTTACTCACCTGACTCAGCTACAAGCATGCCAGTTATTCTTGCGGCAAAAGTAAGAATTGTTACAACCAACAAAGTAAAAAATGGGTCCCAGTGCCCATTTATAGCCGTAGCAAGAAGGGCTATTGGCACCACGCCTCCACCTAAAAATAGGATGCCGATTAAAACGGCCCATGCTCCCCAAATTGAATAAGTGAGAATAAACCCGAGCAACCAAGCAACAAGCCCGAAAGCAAACGACGAAAAGTAAATGCCGCCTCCAACAAAACCTCTCAGTCGCTTAAAAATCGAAAGCGGAAGAAGAATCACAATGTTTATGGCGAGCAGCACCCACCCTAAAACAATTAACGGGCCCAATAAATTTTTTGACGCCCAAGCTGCCCCCATAATAAAGACAAGTGGGAGGGACAGAATTGCGACCAATACAAGGAAGCCAAAAGTCATTCCTGCCATTTCTTTTAATTTTTCTATCATTCTTATTCCTTAGCTTGGTGGGCGCATAACAGACATTAGGACGCCCGCTCGAATACCCACTAAACGCGCCGGCGTCATATCACTTTCCTTGCTCCCGTTAAGGTCAAATAAAATCAGAAAAGTCAGCGACTTACAAATCCAATCAACACGCCGTGGCCTGATATCTCGACCAACACTGACCCAAAAACAAAAAGGCCGACGGCGCTCTTACACCGACGGCCTTCCAAGTAAGCCCTTACTACCAGCCTAAATCAGATCATTCCCACTCGATTATAAACAACAAGATAAACTCCTTTATCTACAATTACTTATGAGCGAAAACTACGGCAATACCACGAAAAATACCATGCCAAGATTAGCCGGCTGAAAATGGCTTGTTCTGCCGGCGCTCGCGCTCCTGGTCGGCAATCTCGCCCGGCTGCAGTGCCAATTCGGCATCGGTCAGGCGCTCCATCACGTCGTGAAGTCGGCCAGTGCAGACAATCGGCGGTGGCTCAAACACATGCCCGGCCGCGATCAGCTCGGCCTCCACTTCCTCGGTGATGAAAAACGGCTCTTCGTTATGGTGTTCCAACGCCATGTCTTTCCCTCATCACATCAAGCTCTTGGCATCCGTGCAGTCCTATTCGTGTACACGAAGCTGCCACCGCACTCACACTGACATACGCCACCTTGACACGTTATAAAGCGTCTCGTGCACGATACTGACAACGTATATACTACATTAGTATTTATCTTCACGAAAGGAGGTGCGCCATGTCGAAAGAAGCTGTTTTCACGATGAAACTGGAGCCGGAGTTGCGTGCCGAGTTTATGGCTGAAGCCGCCGGTGAGGATCGGCCAGCATCTCAGATCATGCGCGAGCTTATGCGGGGCTACATAGCTCAGCGCCGCCAAGCCCGCGAATATGACAATTACCCGCGCCACCGGACTGAAGATGGCCGTCCCTCAATGCAGTCCGATCTAGGCCGGTCGCATGGGCGCAAATAGATGCGCATTAACTGAAAATAAGAAAGCATCAATGGGGAAGCTATCTGCTATGAATAAAAGTCAGCTCAGCGAGCGCGATATCTGCACAAAATTCATTACCCCGGCGCTTGAGCAGGCGGGATGGGACATCGTCACTCAGGTGCGTGAAGAATTTCCGCTCACCAAGGGTCGCATCATCGTCCGTGGAAAATTGCACACTCGCGCTCAACACAAACGGGCTGACTATGTATTGTTCCATAAGCCCAACATACCCATCGCGGTCATCGAGGCGAAGGACAATAAACACTCGCTGGGCGACGGCATGCAACAAGGGCTGGGCTACGCCGAAATGTTGCAGGTACCCTTTGTTTTCAGCAGTAACGGCGACGGTTTTCTATTCCACAACAAGATTGCCAAAGATGGCGTCATCGAACGAGAGTTGGCTCTTCACGAGCTGCCCAGCCCTGAGACGTTGTGGCAATGGTGGTCCGAGCATTTGGGCTTGAACACTGCGCAGAGCGAACTGGTCTCGCAGGATTATTACAGCGACGGCAGCAACAAAACACCTCGCTATTACCAGCTTCTGGCGATCAACAAGACCGTTGAAGCCATCGCTCGCGGCCAGAATCGCGTTCTGCTGGTTATGGCCACCGGCACGGGTAAAACCTACACCGCCTTTCAAATCATCTGGCGTCTTTGGAAATCAAAAGCCAAAAAACGCATTTTATTTTTGGCCGACCGCAATATCTTGGTCGATCAGACCATGACCAACGACTTCAAACCCTTCGGCTCGGCCATGACCAAGATCCAGAAGCGGCAAGCCAACAAGTCGTATGAGGTTTACCTGTCCTTGTATCAGGCAGTCACCGGCGCAGAAGAAGAACGCAACATCTACAAGCAGTTTAGCCGTGAATTCTTTGATCTGATCGTCATCGACGAATGCCATCGCGGCAGTGCGGCAGCAGACTCGGCCTGGCGCGAAATTCTCGAATACTTTTCAGCCGCTACCCAAATCGGCCTGACTGCCACACCCAAGGAAACCAAAGAAGTCTCCAACATCGATTATTTTGGCGAACCGATTTACACCTATTCACTCCGCCAAGGGATCGATGATGGTTTTCTTGCGCCCTACAAAGTGGTTCGCATTGACCTGGATAAAGATCTTACTGGTTGGCGACCTGACAAAGGCATGGTCGATAAGCACGGCAACGAAATTGAGGATCGTGTTTATAACCAGCGCGATTTTGATAGAAACCTTGTGCTGGAAAAGCGCACAGAGCTAGTAGCAAAGAAGATCAGCGACTTCCTTAAGCAGACCAATCGCTTCGATAAAACCATTGTGTTCTGCGACAACATTGACCATGCCGAGCGCATGCGTCAGGCATTGGTGAACGAAAATGCCGACTTGGCCGCACAGAACAGCAAGTACGTCATGCGCATCACCGGCGATAACGAAGAAGGCAAGGCCGAACTCGATAATTTCATCTTTCCCGAATCCAAATACCCGGTTATCGCCACCACATCCAAATTGATGACCACGGGTGTGGACGCCCAGACTTGCAAACTCATCGTGCTCGATCAGCGCATCCAGTCCATGACCGAGTTCAAGCAGATCATTGGCCGTGGCACGCGCATCAATGAAGACTACGACAAATACTACTTCACCATCATCGACTTCAAAAAAGCGACGGAACTGTTCGCCGATCCTGATTTTGATGGCGACCCCGTGCAAGTCTACGAACCCGCAGCTGGCGAATCCCCTGTGCCGCCAGATGAAGTAACTGGCACCCAAGGTGACGAAGGCTTCATTTATTCACCTGCCGAGGAGTCGCCGTGGACCGGCGTATCTGAACCAGGCTCGCACGAAGAAGGAACCGGAGTTCGTCGCTATATCGTTGCCAATGTTGAAGTCAAAGTGACTGCCGAGCGCGTGCAGTATTTCGACGCCAATGGAAAACTGATTACCGAATCACTCAAGGACTACACGCGCAAGACGCTCGCCAAGGAGTTCAGCTCTCTGGATGACTTCTTGCGCCGCTGGAACAGCGCCGAGAAGAAACAAGCCATCATCGACGAATTGGCCAATGAGGGCGTTTTCTTTGCCGCGCTGGCCGAAGAAATTGGCCAGCAGTCAGGCAAGGAGTTCGATCCGTTTGATCTAGTCTGCCACGTAGCCTGGGATCAACCACCGCTCAGCCGCAAAGAACGTGCCGATCAGGTTAAGAAGCGCGATTACTTCACCCGCTATGGCGAGCAAGCGCAGCGTGTGCTGCAAGCTTTGCTGGACAAATACGCTGACGAAGGCGTTGGACCGATTGAGGAAACGCAAATCCTCACCATCGCCCCGTTTACCAGTTTCGGCACCCCTATGGAAATCATCCGCGCCTTTGGCGGGCTGGATCAGTACCAGCACGCCGTGCACGAACTCGGAAACGCGCTCTATAGCCCATCGCAGCAGCGCGCATAACAAACACGAATTGGAACCTCACTCATGTCTATCGGCACCCTAATCAAAACCATTCAAGACATCATGCGCAAGGACGTCGGCGTTGATGGCGACGCCCAGCGCATCAGCCAGATCGTTTGGCTGCTGTTCCTGAAAATTTTCGACGACAAAGAGCAGGAATGGCAACTCACCATTCCCGGCTACAAGTCACCACTGCAAAGCCGCTTCCGCTGGAGCAACTGGGCAAAGGATGCAGAAGGCATCACAGGTGACGAACTGATCGACTTCGTTAACAACGAACTCTTCCCCTCACTCAAAAAACTGGCCACCGCTGCGGGCGTGTCGCCAAGCGGCAAAGTGGTTGGCTCGGTGTTCGAGGATGCCTACAACTACATGAAATCTGGCACCTTGCTGCGGCAAGTGATTAACACCATCGAGGTGGACGTTGATTTCAACTCATCGACAGACCGCCACCTGTTTAACGATATCTACGAAAAAATCCTGGCCGACCTGCAATCCGCCGGCAACGCTGGCGAGTACTACACCCCGCGCGCCGTCACCCAGTTTATGGTGGATATTCTCAACCCGCAGTTGGGCGAAAGCGTGCTCGACCCTGCTTGCGGCACGGGCGGCTTTCTGACCTGCACCATCGAGCACCTGAGAACACAAGTCAAAACAGCGGCAGACAGAGTTACGCTGCAAGACAGCATCCACGGCGTTGAAAAAAAGCCACTGCCGCACATGCTGGCCATGACCAACCTGATGCTGCACGGCATCGACGTACCCAGCAATATCCGCCACGACAACACCTTAAGCCGCCCGCTCAGGGACTACGGCCCGAAAGACCGGGTAGACATCATCCTCACCAACCCGCCGTTCGGCGGCATGGAAGAGGATGGCATCGAGAACAACTTCCCGCGTAAATACCAAACCCGTGAAACCGCCGACTTGTTCATGGCGCTCATCATGCACTTACTCAAGCATCCCGATCACAAGGGAAATGGTGGTCGTGCTGCCGTCGTGCTACCCGATGGTTTCCTGTTTGGCGAAGGTGCCAAGACCACACTGAAACGCGAGTTACTGGAAGAATTCAACCTGCACACCATCGTTCGCCTGCCCAAGGGCGTATTCGCCCCATACACCAGCATCGCGACCAACGTGTTGTTCTTCGAAAAAGGCGAGCCAACCAAAGATGTCTGGTTCTTCGAGCATCCTTACCCGGATGGCTACAAGAGCTACTCCCGCTCTAAGCCACTAGAGATCAAAGAGTTCGATCTGGAGAAAACCTGGTGGGGCGGCCCCACGCGCAAAGGCCGCAAAACCACGGAAAACGCCTGGAAGGTTTCTGCCACCGAGATCGCTGCACGCAATTACAACCTGGACTGCAAGAACCCCCACTCCGTCGAAGTAAGCCACGGCGATCCCGCCGAATTAATGGCGGAATATCAGGAAATCACCCGCCAACTGCTTGATGCGCAAAACGCACTGAAGGCAGAGCTGATGCTCGCGCTTGGGGGAAAGTAATGGAACTGCTGGAGCAACACTTCGACACGGTATTTTCTGCGCCGGAAGGCATTCAAAAGCTGCGCGAACTTATCCTGACGCTGGCAATGCAGGGCAAACTGGTCCCGCAAGATCCAAACGACACCCCGGCCAGTGAATTGCTACAAGACATTGAGGCCGAAAAAAAGCGACTGGTTAAGGAAGGCAAGATCAAAGCGCCGAAGCCGCTGCCTGCAATCGCCAATAGAGACACCCCATACGAGCTGCCACAGGGCTGGCAGTGGGTTCATCTCGGTAGTGTTGGCCATATTTTCAATGGCAATAGCATCAACGCCGCAGAAAAGGAATCGAAGTACGCCGGTGCTGAAGGTCTGCCCTATATCGCAACCAAAGATGTTGGCTACGGTTTTGATCCGCTGGACTACGGAAATGGAATTTGCATTCCTCCCAGCGAGGCGAAATTCAGGGTGGCGCACCAAGGTGCAGTGCTGGTCTGCTCTGAGGGTGGTAGTGCTGGAAAAAAATGTGGCCTTACCGACCGCGACATCTGTTTCGGCAATAAGCTATTTGCTAATGAACTGTATGGTCGAATTCCATCCCGATTTATTCTCTACGCTTATCTATCACCTGTTTTTCGCGCCTCGTTTGCGGCTGCAATGACCGGGATTATTGGCGGCGTCTCTATAGCGAAATTCGTCGAGATACCACTACCGCTTCCGCCACTTGAAGAACAACACCGCATCGTCGCGAAAATCGACCAACTGATGGCGCGTTGCGATGCGCTGGAAAAGCTGCGCGGTGCGCAAGAAAAGAAACGCAAAGCCATCCACGCTGCCGCGCTCTCGCAACTACTGGATACTACCGGTGATGGTAGCCCCGACGATGCTTGGGCCTTCATCACCCAACACTTTGGTGATCTGTACGCGGCCAAAGAAAATGTCGCCAAATTGCGCAGGGTAATTTTGCAGTTAGCAATATCCGGGCGACTGACAGAATCGAGCGGTTCATCACTAGCTTCAGAGCTAGCAACCAAGTCCACTGCCATGCCCTTCACCATACCTTCTCACTGGAGGTGGGTTCCACTTCAAGAAGTCTCGGATCAGTCTCGCGGAATTACATACGGAATTGTGAAGATGGAAGGAGAACCATCGTCCGGAGGTGTGTTTGCACTCCGCTGTAGCGATGTCAAATACCGCGAACTTGATTTATCCTCGGTTCGACGTGTTGCGACAGAAATATCTAAACAGTACTCTCGGACGGTACTAAGGGGGGGCGAGTTACTTCTAAATATTCGCGGCACCCTTGGAGGATGCGTTGTCGTACCAAAGAGCATCGCGGGCTACAATATAGCTAGAGAAATCGCGATGATTCCACTAAATGATAATGCAGATGCCGATTACATACTGAACGTGATCAGCTCCCCTTATTTTACTCAGACCACCAATAATAATCTTCGAGGCATTGCATACAAAGGGCTTAATCTTGGCATACTATCTAGCTTTCTAGTCCCGCTCCCGCCAAAGGATGAGCAGATACTGATAGTTAAAAAGGTCAACCATTTATTGGCCTTGTGCGATACCTTGGATGCTCGAATCGAGGCGTCTTCGATCAAAAAAACTGAGCTACTCTGCTCAGTGATGACACGGGCCCAGGAAACGACATGCGCCTGAAATCAGTTTTCATCAGTCAATACAAAAACTTCAAAGATTTCTCACTGGCTTTTGACGGAACCAGCTTTATCGATGTATTTGTCGGCAAAAATGGTAGCGGTAAATCAAATCTGTTCGAGGCACTAATTGAAATATTTCGTCATCTAGATCAACTCAGCCGTGCGGATAATGACATCGCTTTTGATTATCGCCTGAATTACGAGATTGATGGACAAGATATAGAAATAGAATGGAAGTCTGGCAAGCTACGCATCAACAACGACCCAGATCGCAAGACACTTGGACAGACACCATTCCCCGATAATATTTTAATTTATTATTCCGGGCACAATACCACAGTGTCTGGCTTGGTTGCCGAGTACGAAAAAAAATTTCGTGGACGCATCAAAGGTGCCAATACTGATGAGAGCCGTCGTTTTATCGGTATCGGCCAGGAGTACAAGGCATTGCTTTTGGCCGTATTGCTGGTCCAGCCCGCAGGTAGCAGAGCCCATACATTCATTCGTCAAAAGCTGGGGATAGACAGTCTCGGCATTACCAAACCCGGTACTGACGACGTTTCCGAGCCCGTGCTTAGAGTCGATTTGCAGCGGCCAGATTATGCACAAGGTAGTGAACGAGAGAAATACGACATCGACTCCGTCGATACTGCCACCCGATATTGGCGGCCTATCGGCATCACTAAAGACTTTCTCGACACGTTAAACGCCTGCATTTGGGGCAACACAGAGAAGTTAACGGTCACAGAAGGTTATTTCCCCAATGATGATCGTTACGTTCTGTATCTATCCACCAGCAAGCTGCAAGAGAAGTTCGCCGGCAAGTGGCAAGAACTATTCCGCCAGTTCGACAACCTGAAAACATTGGGAATGCTCGACGCCATTTCTGTACCACTTCGTCTTACTTCAGGTGCAGAAGGAAATATCAGCCATTTCAGCGACGGTCAGTTTCAATCCGTTTATATCTACTCGATTGTCGAGCTATTTAAAGACCGACATTGTTTAATCTTGCTGGATGAACCGGATGCATTCCTTCACCCGGAGTGGCAGTTTGATTTTCTGCAGCAAGTTTTCGACATTACCGATGCAGCAGCAAAATCAAGCCATGTTTTGATGAGCAGCCACAGTGCATCAACAATCACCTGTGCCGGCGATAGTGTTATCAACTTGTTCGAATTCGACGGCGAGAAAGTTGCACTGGCCAAAGTAAACAAAGCCGACATCATCAAATCGCTGTCCGCAGGCTTGATTACTTTTTCCGAGAGCGAGGCACGGCTAAATATTCAGCACGTCCTGAAAAATACGAGTGGGCCTGTACTATTCACAGAGGGCATCACGGATGAAATGATCCTTGAAACCGCTTGGCAGAAGCTGTATCCAGGCGTGAAGCGGCCCTTCGAGATACAAAACGCATTTAGCTGCGGCTTCCAGCGCAACCTTGTCAAAGACAACGCTCTTTATCAGAATCATCCTGGCAGGACATTTTTTGCTCTTTTTGATTTTGATGAAGCCTACAACGATTGGAACCAACTGGGACAAGATGTACAAACCGACCCGACCTTGTGTCTGACCAAGAAACGTAATGGCTGTGAAAGTTACGCTCTCTTGCTGCCAGTGCCCGCGACTGGTCAAGTTAGGCAACAGGTAATCAACCCGCACACTGGTGGTAACTACGGAAACAGATCGTTACTGACGATAGAGCTTCTTTTTCATGGCGTTGCCGGTATCGATGCTTACTTTACTATTGATACTGAACGTACAGACGGATTCATCAAGTTCATCAGCGACAGCCAAAAAACAACTTTCGCCAAAGATGTTGTTCCAACGCTAGACACCACCTGCTTCGAAGTCTTTCGGCCAATGTTTGAATTTATCAAGTCAAAGTGCATTGAAACTCCTGCCGCCACAACAACGGTGACAACACCATGAGTAGCGATCAGCCCCCTGCATAACTCACTGTGTGTACAGAAAGCTACCGTTTGATGAACAGTCACTACAAGGGGACGACATGGGCAGGAAGGAGATAGAGAAAACGCTTGCAGATAGCAGTGCAGTCACGGCTGACCGGATGCGCTACACACTGGCCGAGTTGCTGACCGACGCGGAAACCTACAGAGCTTACCCGCTACCGCCCGAGGAACGCGAATGGGTTGATGCCCCGGCAGTTGGCCGCGAATTGTTGGCCGAGGACTTGCAAAGCGTGGAAGTCATACAGGCGTATCTAGCCCATGCTGAGGCCACCGGCGACATGGCCTATATCGAGCACGCCCGCGAAATTGCGGCCCAGGCAAAGATCAGGTACGGCATCACATAGCAGAAAGCGGCCATGTGGCCGCTCTCGTAGTTACTGCCGGACTGGGTAAGACGGTAAGAATAATAATCTTCTTATTATTCTTACCTGCCCCGCCGGGCTACGCCTGCGGCAAAGATCGGCGAATTGCCTCCAGGGCTTCGCAGAAGTCATTCCGAGTCGCACGGCCTGTTTCGGCCTGGTAGTACACCACCATGAAAGCATTTGTCACGACCTCGGCCAGCGGCCCCAGGCGCTGCGCCGCGCCTTGGTCGATGTACTCCAAGGAAGCAATGATAGCGGCCGCCTGGTGCACGACCTGGCCCGGTTCGATAAGATGCTGTGTTGTCATGATTCACCTCTTAGACAGGTGTTGATTGAAAGCACCGGGCGGGTTACCGGCCCGCCCGGTGCGCCTACAGGTACAGCCCCGCCGCCTCGGCGAATGCTGACCGCTGATTAGTGCCGCCCTTTGCCTCGATGCTGACCGACTTGGGTTCGATCCCTCGTGCAGGGTCTGGCCGCGCCAGAAAAGCCGCTGTTTCTGCTGCTGCATCAATCTCGGTTGATTGATCGCCCAGCGGGGAAACAAATTCCTGAACTTCCTCTTGGCGTTCATCCAAGGCCGTCAATGCGGCCATATAGGGTGTTGTCATGGGTTTAGCTCCTGCCTTCGCTGTTATCGGTGTCACGGTTCATGAATGAGGCCGTTTCGTCGTTGCCTTGGGTGCCGCCCAGGCTGTTGCCTTTGAACTGGCCCGTTTCTTTCGACTCCATGCTTTCACGGATCGAGGCGGCCACTTTCCCGCCCGCCGTTTCATTCACGCGCTCCTGAAATCCTTGCTTCATTTGGGAGCCGACACCTTTGGCCAACTCCGATGCTGTGCCTGTGGCCAGTTTCGCGGCCCTGGCGAAACCGCCATGACTTGAGCCAGAATCGCTTCCGCCAAAGCCGGCGGCCTGTGCAAACGGCGAACCACCAGTCGTGCCAGCTGCACCACCACCGCCGCCGCCACCCGAGTTGCCGCCCATGACCGATCCCATGCTGGGCATATCCCCGCCGGTGCTCATGCTGGCCGACGCTTTCTGAAACGCTGCCTGAATGGCCGATGCGCCGCCCGTGGCGCCTGCTGCGCCGCTGACCATGGCCTTACCAGCCATCGCCACACCACCTGTGGCCATACCCGCTGCTGCCATCGCTGCGCCCATCGCCGCGCCCGCCCCAAAGTTGCCAATGCCGCCCGCACCACCGACGCCCGATCCGGTAATGATGCCGGCGACCAGAGGGGGAACGCGATTGACCAGCATCAGCAACGCGACGCAGAAAACCAGCATCACGCCCAGCTCTTCAAAGTTCATCGTGCCGGTGTTCATCCTGGCGTAAAAGCTGGACAGCAAATCGTTGCCGATACCGACCAACAGCACCATCGTCATGATCTGCACGGCCACCCCCAGCACGGTTTTGTAGTAGTTGATCGCCATATCGGAAGTCCAACGCGACCCGCCGAAGCCGAGGAAGAAGATGCCGGCGTACATCAGCAGCCAGGCCGACACGAGCAATAGCAGCATATTCACGGCGATGACGGCCAGCAGGACAAGAATGCCGACGCTCAGCGCCACACCAATGAAGCTATCCACGGGTGACCAAACCGACGAATTTCCAAGAGCCTGCTTCAGGATCATGAAACCGATATCCACGATGCCCGAGGGTGTCACCGATGCCACCCCGGATGCCTGTTCGCCGATCCTGGCCAGCGACTGGATGATCGAATTAGCGAAGGCCGGGCCGTTGCGTAACAGCCAGAGGAAGAAACCGAAGAACAGGATGAAACGGATGAACTCGGCGAAGAACTCGCCAATGTCGGCCTTGCGCAGTGCCATGAAGCCAAACGTGAAAACCAGCGAGATCGTGCCCAGCGTCCAGAACAGGAACATCGCGGCATTCATCACCACCGTCTGCCAGGACGTGGCCCGCGTAGCGAACTCCGTCACCACCTGGTCAAGCATCCCCTGGTTGGTGAGCTGGGCCGATGCGGCGGTGGAGTAAAGCGCGAGAACCACACCGATCAGCGCCGCCTTGTGCAGTGCTTTCATGGCTTCGCCTCCTTCTGGTCTTTCGGGTCGGCCAGTTCGAGCCAGTTCATGGGCTTTTCGGTCGGCGCAATGCCGCCGGCGGCTGGCGACCGGCGCGAGCACTGCCCGGCGAATTTCTCGCGTGTGGCCCTGTCCTCAATCTTCTTGATCGCCTCAATCTGGCAATTGGTTTCATTGACCTCGGGCATGGGCGGGATGGCCGGCTTGTTGTCGCAGCCAGCTACCAGCACCGCCACGAGGCCGGCAAGCAGCATCGTTTTCTTCATGGTGCAGGGCCTCCGTCAGCGAGTCAGTTCGAGCCAGTTTTTCGGGCTGGCCGTGCGCTCGATCCTGGATTCCCTGGAAGTCGAGCCGGCGGCCTGCTGCTGCGCCTCAAGGTCGGCCTGCGCCTGCATCCGGGCGGTCGCGGCGCTCTGCTGCGCAATCAGAAGACCACGGATTTGCAGAAGCTGGTTCGCCTGGTTGGCGGCAAGCTGATTGGCGAAGCCGACGGCCTGCATCTGGCCGGTCGCACCCTGCGCGGCCGACTGAAGCCGTTCGAGTTGGCGAGCGTCAGCGGTCAGGTTGCGCTGCTGTTGTTCAAGGCCCTTGAAAAGCGCGTCATTCGCCTTCTTCTGGCTCTCGCTTGCCAGGCTGCGGTTTTGCTCCATCGCGGCGCGTTCGGCATCCGAGCAGCCAGCGGCCGAGAAGCATGGCGAACCACGGTAATAGGCCACGTCCTGGAACTTGCCCAGGTACGCATCAACGCTACCGAGCTGGTTCCTGTAGTAGTCCAGCGTGTTGACTGCGTTCATCAGCCCATTGATGGTGGACTGCGCCTGATCCCAGATATAGGCCGCCGGCGCAGCCGTATTCTGGAGCTGGTTTTCGTACTGCTGAAGCTGGGTCTGGTATTGCTCAATCTGCTTGAGCGTCTGCGCCACCGATTCAATGGCTGTCATGACGTTCTGCGTCAGGTTGCCGCCGTCGATGACGGGTATGCCGGCGTGCGTCGATGTGATGATGCTGCCAGCCAGGACGGCGGCAAGCGCGGTTTTAGCCGCTAAAAAACGGACACGTTTCATGGCCGAGTACCTCTCAGTGTGATGAGTTAGCTATTGCGGCTAATCTGCCCCACGTGTTTCTGTGGGGTTGGGCCATCACGTGGCAGTTCGCCAAAATCTGCCAAGGTACCCGCCCGGGCGACACCGTCACGCCCTTGCAATTTTTTGTTGAGATCGGTGTGTGCCGTGCAAACCTGCACGAATAACTGCTTTACTCTTGATCTTCCCAAGGGTTGATGACGTTCACGCCGGCCGCCAGAAACGGGCTTACGTCCCTTGTTGCCACGCTGAGACCGCTCTCCAGGGCAATCGCCGCTATGACGGCATCAGCGGCCTCGATGCCGCTACCGGCCTTGCGGACGGCTGCCAGCACATCGGCATAGGCGCGTGTGCAAGCCATATCAAACGACAACACCCGGCCCACAAATACCGGCAACACCTGGTGTTCGATGCTGTCACTGAGCACCGTCCGGCGCTTGCCAGCGGGCATCAGGGCTACACCGGCGCGCAGCTCGGCCACGGTCATGGATGCCAGATATAGCGTTTCCAGCGGCTGACGATTCAACCAGCCGATCACCGTTTCATCGGGTACGGCTCGAAACTGCTCCGATATAACGTTCGTATCCAGCAAGATCATTCAAAACTCGCTGCGCGGGCAGGTGAATGGTCACGTTCAAAAACAGCCATTTCTTCGTCGGTCAATTTCACCTTGCGCCCGATACCTGCCAATAAGTCACCCAGCTTTACCCGGCCTTCCGGTTTTACAGCGGTAGCCAATATTTCGCACATCTCGGCTTGCAAGGTACGGCCATTCTGCGCTGCCCTAACCCGGATGGCACGATGCACCTCTTCCGGTACATTCCTGATCGTTACTGCTCTCATGTCTGCAACCTCCTATTGATTGCTGTGAAATCAATTATACAAATTGCATTCAAGTATATCAAGGGCTACCGACCCCGCCCCTTACGCTGGTTTGTCCTTTCTTTCTTGGCGCTCAACTCGGCTTGTAGCTTGGCTTTGCGACGGGCCAGTTCACTCGACGCGGGCGTCAGTGCAACTGCCGGCCTTTGCGGTGTAACCGCCGCCGCTGCCCCCTCGATCTGCAACGCTTCGGCCTGAGCCAATGAACGCAAACGGCCTGCCCTGGCCGCCGGCGGCGGTGCTTTCCCAACACCAGGAACACCCGGCTTTCTGGTCGCGCTGAAATTGTCTTGCAGTAGCGCTTGGCGGCGCTTCTCCAGGGCCGAATCGGCAAACGTGATGGTCAGCCTGCCATCCACGGCCGCCCGGATTGCTTGCGCCTTGAACTCGGTAGTGCCGTTGACGGTGATGCGGTCGCCGTATCGCTCTGCGGCCAGCCTCAAAGCTTCCAGCACTCCGGCCCGGTCGGCTCCTGTCGAGACTTGCAGCCGGTCGCCATCATCGCGCACGGCGCTTTGCCCAGCGCGGTAAATGATGGTGCCCTTCTTGGTGATGTTGTCGATCACCGGCGCATGGCCCGGCTTCGCCTCGCCCTGGGCCGCCAAGGTGTTGCCTTTCAAGCCCTGGGCCGCCTCTCGGGCACGCAGGGCGGCCAGCGCCTCGCTGTTGCCCTGGGTAGCCTCGTGCTTGAGCCAGTCGACCCACTGGCGACGCTGGTGGCCGTCGAAAAGCCATTCTCGTTCCCTGGCGTAGGCTTTGTGTATCCCGTCCAGTTCGGCCCGTAACGTCGCACTGGTCTGTGAATACAGCAGCTTTTTGGACACCTTCCCACCGCCAGCCAACTTGATCGCCGCTCGCTTGGTCACTGCCTTCTGCTTTGCATGGGCCACGGCTCGATCTTTGCGCCTCTTAGCTGCCGCCAGCGCCTCGGCTCGAGCGACGGTCAGATTTTTCTGCTCGTCCTTGTATCTGGCATAAAGTTCTGTGGTGTCGGCGCGCGACCGTACCGGCTTCTTCTGATATTCCCGCTTAGCCTGCTTCCTCTCTACCCACTCCGGTGGTGCCTCAAAGGCTCCCAAGCGCCTTTCCAGGGCAGGCTTGGACAGCTCCCGCGCCACGGTACTGGGCTTGACCATCGTGCCGTCATCAGCACGGATCACCAGACCGTTGCCCCTTGGCGTCATTTCCAGACTGTTGTCACGCATGACCTGGTGCAGCTCCGCCCAGGACTGTGCCGCCTTGATCTCTTCCAGGCATTCGCGCTTGATCCAGCCCACCAGGCTGTCCACGCCGGCATGACGCTCCATATCTGCGGCCCTCGATGCGGCCCCGCGCTGGTGGGACTGGTGATTGTCGGGTTCCAGCCCGTATTCCCGTTCCAGTGCCGTGCAAAGGTCGGCAAGCGCCAAGTGCGGGTAATACGGCTCGTGCATCGTGTGCCTGGCCGGGTGAATCTTGTTGATGGCGATGTGGATGTGCAGGTTATCGGTGTCGTTGTGAACGGCACTGACGCGCTGGTGTTCGCCGTAACCTAGCCCGGCGCAGATACGTTCCTCAATCGCCCGCAAGGTGTCAGCGCTGGGTTGCTCACCGGCCCGGAAGCTGACGATCAAGTGATAGGTCTTGTCGCCCTTGGCCCGCGTATTGCTGTGCTGGGTCGCCAGTATTTCGGTGATGGCGTCCTGCACGGACACGGCATCGCAGTTCGTGATCTGCACCTGACCCAACCGGTGATCCTTGCTCTGCGCGTCGGTGACGTAACTCACCAGGCCGGCGAAATCGGACTTACCCAGCGAACGCATAGCAATATGCTTGGCGATCATCGGGCAGCCTCCGAGTTTTTAGCGGCTAAAATTTTCAAGGTTCGGCCCTCGGCTGCACCACGGACTTCATCAGCCGGCTCATCTCCTCCTGCGTAGCCTCGATCCGGCTCAGCAAGGCAAGGATCGTGGTATCGCCGAAACGGGCGGTGCGTGGGTCGTCGGTCAGCCACAACTTAAGCAAGCCACCCAGCCGGCCAAGGTCGCCATTCACGCGCACCAATTCGCGCACGTATTGGTAATCCATGACACCCTTGACCTGGTAGCCCTGGCCCACGTCGCGCAGGTAACGCGCAACGCTGATACCGGCCCTTCTGGCGTTCGCTTCGATCTCGGCCCGCTCTTCGGGCAGGCAGTACACCTTAATGGGTGGGCTGTTTTTGCGCGTGGCCCTCTTTTCTTCATCCATTTAATTCTCCAGATCGGCAGTGGCCGACAGCCTCGCAGAGCAGGATTTCCGTTGAGCACCGCCAGGTGCGAATAAGGGCAAGTGAAGAAGGACAACCCGCTTGCGGGTGGGCCTACTTCACACATCCTGCCCGCGTCACAGCCGCGTTTTCTGCACGTATGCAGGTTGGAATCCATCGCTATTCCGTCGCTATTTATCTGCGATTGCTCCGCAATCGCCGTCCAATCGGCAGAATCGCGCTGTAATCGTGAAAAATCGCTATCGAATCGCGATAAAACCGGACTTTCCAACCGGTTTCCTTTCGCTTTCCACCGCACAAAACCAATACTTTCCTTGCGCTTTCCTCGCACTGGAAAAAAATAAGTTGGACGCCAAGGGAAAAGCCAAGCCACCGCCCCTCAAGTGTCAATGAACCACGCTCGGTTCCGCCGGCGCTTAATAGCGAACGGCTTCCAGAACATGCATCAACGGGGCGTTGTGCGGTCTTGGTAACGCGGGCCGATGATCTTGCAGCCGTCCCACTCTGTTGATGTTGACACTTGAGGGGCGGCTTTTTCGTCCCCGGTGAAACCCGGTGACCTGTCGCCACCGCCCCTCTCTTCCTGGCGTTCAACCATCGGCCCTTGGCCGATTGAGCAAGTCCGCCAGGGCTTGATCGACAAGGTGCAAGCGACCGCCTCAAGCGGGCGGTAGCACCGCCTGGATATCCTGAAATATCCTGAATATCCTGCCAAAACAGCAAAAAATCGGGCCGCTGTGGCACGCTTCCGGGCCGATGTGACACGCCCTCGGGCCGCTGTAGCACGCTATCAGGCCGGTGTGACACGCTTTACCCTGTCTCTGGCGTCTATCTCGATGCCGACTTCGACCAACCCAGCGGCATCCTCCCTCAGCCGTCGCCGATAATTACGCAGCGTCATACTGTTGACCGCCTCACCTCCTACGGCACGAATCAAGGTGTCCAGATGCCAGCCTCCTGCCGGGTCGTGTCTGTGGGTGAGCACATGCCGTGCAAGCGCCTGACTGATCCCATGTTGCAACCGGGCAATGGGGGCAGGCGGGTAGTACAAAGACAAATCCCTCTCTAGCAGCATCACCAGGGCAACCCCCAGCCGGACGCGCCACAAATTGCGTTCACCGCCGGTGAGCGGATCGCGGCGGGTCATGGGTGATGGGATAACGTGGTCGATCAGGCCGCCAATGATGCTGTCACCACTGTGCGCCAGTTCCGGCGTCACGATCTCTACCGTGGCGGCTCGCAGGTCGATCAACAGCTTCTTGATGCGACCGTGGCTGTACTGGTGATCGGATAGCGTCCGGCGCACCTTCGCTGGGTCAACCAGCAGCTCAATGCCACCGTCTGAAATTTCGCGGCGGCGCTCCGCCACATACAACATGGATTCCACAATATCGGCATGACGTTGACCCAGCCTGCCGGTTACACGGCATCGACCGAAACCGGTGTCTATCCACTGCCCGGCACGTTCCCGTGGGCGCTGGCTGGGCTGATAGATCATCACTCGTGCCTGCAATGCCGTGCTGGTCGGGGCGACCTGATTACCAGTTGTCATTGCCGCCCCTCGCTACGGATTTCAACTTCGCGAGCGGCTGTCGTTTCTGCCGTTCAAGTACAGCCGGCTTGAGGACGCCGCCCTCGTGCCGCCTGAACCAACACTCCTGAAAAGGCGCACCATAGTTGGCTTTGCTAACGCCATAGCGGACGAAGAACCCCCGTTGCCCCTCATCAACACCCCATTCCTCGGCCTCGGCCTGCGTCATGCCGGACAGATACGACTGCCAGCGGATGTTATCGACCAGCACCGATGATCCACGGCTGGCCTGCTGTTGATCGCCAGCACCCGCCATCGCCGCGCCTTTGCTCGCGTGGTGCAGAAATACAATGGCACAGCCGGTATCGGCGGCTATGGCCTCCATACGGCCGACGACCTGAGCCATAGGCCCGCTGGCGTTCTCCTCCTCGATATGGAAGCGGCGCAGAGTGTCGAGAACCATCAGACGACGGCCCTCGGCGGCCCGCTTGAGTCCGTCGAACCAATCTCGGGTCATGACGTTGGGGCATTTGCCAATCAGCGGCTCGATCAGCAGGCCATCCGCCACGGCTCGCCGCTGGTCGGCTGTGAGGTGTGCGCCAAGTGCGTGCAATCGGTGATGGATTGCAACAGGTGGATCTTCGGCTGGCAGGTAGACCACCGGGCCGGTGGGCAGCTCGCCCACTTCCAGCAGATCAGGGCCGCCAGCAACCTGCGCCGCCAATTGCAGGATCAACATGGACTTACCTGCTCCGCCTGGCGACACCAAAGCACCCACTGTACCGACAACCATATTGGGCAATACATAGTCAATCGGAGGCGGCGAATCGTTGAACGCCGCCATCAGGTCGAGAGCCATATCAGCCCCTCACGTCGCCGGGCCGATCAGCCTGAATACCCGACAACTTACGAGATTCGATCCACTCTTCGACTTCCGATAAATCCCATGCGACATTCCTGCATGTAAGGGCAATGCGGCGCGGAAACTCCCCTCGCTGCTCTAGGTTGTAGATGGTTCGTGTCGAGAGCGGAATGATCTCCAGGAGCTTTTTTCTGTTGATAAGTATTTTGCTGGTTGCAGCCTGCATGGCTCGGCCTCCAATTGCTAACGAGTGCCTTATGGTGCCTAGCAATTCATTCTTCGACAGCGCTATAATTACCAAAAAAGGTTGACAGCATGGAAAAAGAAAATTCGACGAAATTCATAGAGGCTCTAGATCCCGACGTTGTCATCTTCATTCATGACGACTGTTCACCCACTGTTGCGGAAGCCCTCCAGAAATTTCAGGAACGTTGGCGACCATACTCCACAGCCTCACGCCACTACCCAATAATGGGCTTGATCCGAGAAGTAATTGATCCAGCCGTAGCCACCTACATGGCCACCCTTCCTGCGCGTTATTCGAGTTTTGTTCCAGGTGCAGGAACTGGCACCGACTTCAGTGAGATCATTCGACTGGTGGGACTTGATGCCATGGTTCGCCTGCAACGAGAACTGCTGCGTCGGTTCATCAAAACAGTGGATCGGCAGGACTCGAGAGACCGGCGGTTTATCGGAACACTCGAATCTTTAGCCGGCCTGGCTTTGAGCTGCGCATGCAAACGTCCCAGGAAATCGGCTTTGCGTGGCTTGAATGGAACCCGCTCACAAAGCTTCTGCCGTTTCTGTGGGAAACCTGCCGGGCTAAAGTCATTTGCAGATGATGATTCTCAAGTGCGGGGCAACGATGACAATCTACGATTAAGCAGCAAGTATTGCGCTGACCATCAACCACAACTGCCCAGCGGGGCATCAAACCTGGCTTATAGGCGAGCAAAGCGATCTGTCGAACAATTCGACATGGAACTTGGCCGACTCAACCGCCAATGTGCGAACCGAGGCACACCACAAGCGGCGTCAGGCGACCCGCTGGTGGATCGCTATTTCCACCAGTACCTGCTAAGCCAGACTGTACAGCCAGCCGACAAAGGAGAGCTGCGCAACCAAGCGCGCTTGATGGTGGACTCGAAGCTATCAGACCGCAAAAAACAAATACTGATACTCCAGTGGGATGGACTCAATCAGTCAGAGATAGCGCGAAAACTGGGCATCGAACGTCAAGCAGTATCGAAAGCGCTGAAATCATTGGCCTCGACGCCCCGAATGCTTCAACTGAAGGAGTAAAAACATCAAAAAAATTTTAGCGGCTAAAATTTACCGACTAAGATCTGGCCCGGTCCTTGTCAGACAGAAAACGACCCAAAGCAGAAGCTCGAATTGGAAAGTCCGATGGCTGCTTCGCAGCGGGAGCGATCGATCGTTAGGGTACTACAAACGCTAGCCACCAGCCGGAAGCAGCCCTCCGGGACAGCCAACTCGAGCCAGCATAATCCCTCTCGCTTGGCATTGCTGCTGAATCTGCATGGCTTAGAGCGAGTAACCGTTCTTCGCCGTCTTCAAGAGAGACTGCCCGTAGCTGCTGGGTTGCTTGATCTGCCTACTTGCGAACACACTGATGTCCAGGTCCGACTTCCCACGGGCAGTGGTGACCTGTTCGATGCCTACTGGCGTCAGAGTGAGGTAGCAACCCTCGCCCCACAGAGAATCTGCATCGATATCAACCGGACCAGCGTCACGCCACCAGTGAAGCTCTGCGACCACAGTTCCGCTCGCATCGAGGAAAACGCTCGGTTTTTCATCATGAGCGCGCCAGCGAAGCCTCTTCACCCAGTTCGGGCACAACGCGAACGGATAGGCCGCTGCGTCAAAGCCCATGTCTACGGAGCAAACAACTCGCCTTACCAACGTTGGCGCCAGGTCATTGTCAAGTGCGACGTACTGGCCTAGCCAAACAACGACGGGCAGCCTGGCATAGCAGTCGTCGAAGTATTCACTGTCAGCCTGGGCCGAGGGTGCTCTAAAACGGTAGAGGAGGTGCTCCGACAGGCGTGGCTTGAGGATCTTGAAGCGAGAGACTTCGGCCACGACTTGGCCGTCGCGGTGTGCTGGGAAGGGGGCAACGTCGCCGTCGACTTCGTCAACCCACTTCCGTTCTCGCTCGGACCAACCCGCACTTCGGTCAAACAGCGGCATTCGGATCCACTCGGGACGCACTCGCGGGAGCGTCAGTGGCCGAGGCGGAAGCGGGCAACCCAGACTCTCCAACAGCGCCGGCCTGTCGCGGCCGTTAAGCTTGCCGGCCAGCCGCAGCTCTCCCGCGACGTGGCGAAGGGCGGCAATGGCAATGTAGGCATGGGGCTTCAGGTAAGTGATCTGCATGTCGAGGGCGCGGAGCTGAGCCTCAAGCCTTTTGACGCCAGCGGGCCCGAATGCCTCAAGTCCACCCCAATCTTGGATGAACATCGCCGCGCGCAGGCGGACTATCATCTCGTCAATGCCTGCCACCTTCGCGATATGCCGTGCCGTCGAGCTCAACATCTCGGTCCAACCAAGCGACGACTCGATGCGCATTGCACCAGTTCTCTCGTCCCTGAACGCAGGGTCGCCCTCTGAAGAGTGCTCGAGTTCGAGGTTATAGAAGAGCGGCAGTGACGTCGCGTCCAAGGAGACTGCCAGACCCCACCGATGCGATAAGAGCGCGGCTGACTCTGCCACCGCGATGTCCCTGTGACTGACCAACGCAGCCACGGCGGCGCCCAAGTCGGGTGCAAAGTCCGCGCTGTCAGCAGCCAGCAGCGTTCCGAGCGCCAGCAAGGGGGCATCGGACTCGCCGGCTAGAAGTCGCCGCATAAGGGACTTGAACAAGGCTTGACCATGTCCGGTTTGCCCTGCCAAGCGCAGCGTGCAATTGCGTGCGTGTCGCTGAACTTCTGCGACGGGCAGCCGATATGCAAAGTGCAGCAAGTCCTCCAGAAGATCCGTGTCGCTCAGCGGAAGCTCGCTCGGCTGGAAGGGCCGTCCCAGTTGGAACTCGCGAGTGCCGGCCATCTGCTCCTCAAGCAGCGACCAGATGGCCGGCCAGTCCGGCGTCGCGCTGATTACTGGCAGTATCGAATCAAGCTCTGTCAGCAACGATTGGGTGCTCTCTTGGCCGGCCGTCACTGAATCGACGATGTTCTCGAAGGCAACGGGGGACGTGGCCGGTCCCTCCAAAAGCTTCTTCGCCTCAAAGTAGAGGAACTTGCCGCCACCCATCCACTGACTCCAGGAGCTCCAAGGGTCCTTGCTTGTCTCGTAGTCTTGTATCAGCTTTTTGGCGTACTCGACCTCTCCCGCCGCAGCCAACCGCTTCACCAATAGGAAGCGGCAGCGCGCGTCGTCCTGCAAGACTTGCCAGCGCTCAAACATCCTCCGCACTAGATGAAGCGGAGCTTTCTCGGCCAGATGTCTGAAACGGTACGGGGCGTTGTAATTCAGTTCGTCGCCATCCGCTTCAAACGCTTGCTCAAGCTCCTCGAGAGTAGCCTCCGAGTCGTACTTGCTGGGCGTAGACGAGTGTCGAGGTTCCGGCGCTTCTGATATCCACCGAGCGATAGCAGCATCGAGCTTTCCGGACGAGTACTCGTGCTTTCCGGCCGCGGTGCGAAGGCGCTGGAGCAGTCCGACCCTCTCGTGTGCTCTGCTGGCTACCTCGATCTCCCCCAATAGCATCAGCGTGAGCGTCTCAATCTGGCCGGAGCCTGCGGCGTCGGCAGCGATGTCGATGAAGTCGCCGACGTGGTATGGATCCCGGTAGTGCGGTTCCATGTAAAACGGCAAGCACAGCCCGCACCAGACGGTCGCGCAAGCCAAGACGAGTTCAGGGCTTCGCCGGACCATCCCCGTCATGAGTAGGTCGACGCGGTTCGGCCAGCCAATCAGATGCCAAGCCGCCAGTATCTCTGACACCTCGAAGCCGAAGCGAGGCCCCACCTGCATGGCTTCCTCAATGAGCGACATCGTCAGGCGATGCGCGGCCGACGCCCCTTCCGTTTCGGTCATGCCGCTGACCTGGCGCATCAAGTCTGAGACCCGCTTAACACGGTTCTCCGGGTCAGCGGTGTTCGCAAGGACCAGAATGTCCCGCCAGATTGCGTACTGTGGGTCCTTTTTAGGGGCCAGCGCGTAGCCAAGGCATTGCTCGGGAACTGTCGCCAACAACTGTTTCGCCCGTTCCACGTCCCCGACAGAAGCCAACGCGATGGTCAAATCTGCCAGCCCGTCGATCTGCTCGCTCGGCGTGCTCTCTTGAAGCTCCGCCACGAGGGCATTTAGGCGGTCGACGGCCCCCACACGGTCACCGTCAACCCGATACGCATCAACGGCCAATCTGCGTCGCAGGTACGTAGTCCCCCCCAGCGTCGAAGATGCGATGGCTGCGTCAACTTCTCGAAGTACGGCGCGGTATTCGTCCTCGCCACATTTAGCGCCGAGCCTCAGCAGCGCTTGCGCCAGCACGGGAACTGCTTTAATCGCCTGCTGGATGCGATATGACTCACTGCCATCTTCTGATGTCAGACGTAGAACGTATCCAAGGGCAACGCGAGCTTCTTCCTTGATGCTGCCAGTCGGCACGGTCGCGTTGTCGACGGCAGCGCGACCTAGAAGCACGCCTATCGTCGAGGCGTGCTGCTGGAACGGATGAAGGAAGGAGTGCTTCGACAGTGTCGCGCTTGGCAGCGGCTTGTTGAGCAGCGTGCAAAGCCTCGCGTGATGCATCACCGCTCCGACCAGATCACCCAACCCAGCCAAGTCCGTCTCGTCGTCGCACATGGAGATCGTCGGTGCGACCAACTTGTCGAACAGGGCTTCGGCTAGGTCACGACGGCCAGCTTCGAATGCAATCAGTGCCATACGGCGGCGGTAGCCGTTGGGCACCGTTCCGAAATCAGGAAGGGCGGCGGCTGCGTTAAACAGGGCAAGCGCTAGCGCGACGTCGCCACGCCGACTTGCCACAAGCCCTGCGTGAACCATCACGGACGGCTTGTCTTCGTCGGCTACCCCGAGCTTACTGCAGAGTTCTTGTGGATCAGCGCCAACCTTCTGAAGAAGCGTCGCCTTGGCCGCTTCCCTCCTCAGATGCTGGCACAGCGCGGCGACAGTTTTTGGATCAACCTTTTCGGGCTGGCGTAGCCCCTCTGCGGCGAGGTGATCAATAGCTCTCTGGATCTGCTCAGTGTCTCGGAAGTGGACGGCGCGCCTTGCCCACCTCTCGAATTCTTTGATGTTGTGGTCGTGCCCGTAGTTCTGGAACTTGGAGGTGTGGAGCTGTGACAGTGGCTCGAGGCTTTCAAAAAGCTCCTTCGCGCGCTCGAAGTCGCCTCGCGCCAGCAAGGCGTCGACGACATCGTAGCCCTGGTCGGGGAAGTACTGCACAAAGGAAAGGGCTGCATCAATATCCCCGACCGCCAGCATCGCCAGCGGAAACTGGTTGGCGTACTCAAGGGCTGATTCGCGCCGGCCCACCTCGTCACGACATAGCAGTAGCCGCGTGAAGGCGGTCGCATCGTGCGTTCCACGAGCTGCTAGCAGAGCCAGTTGGATATCGGCGTGGATATCGGCGATAGAACGCCCGTCAGCCAGTTGCTGCCTGAAGCGAGCGGGCATCGCGAGCCCAAGTACATCGGCACCATCGCCGGCGCGGGCGCGGTAGCGCAGCTCAAGCCACCGCTGCGCCGATTCGTGCGGCGCGTTCTTCGCCAGCTCGGCGAGGTCGCGGTACACCCTCTGGGAGTATCCGGCGTCGACGCTTCCGAGGCGGGTTCGCGGTTGAGCGATGACGAATAGCCTGAAGCTGTTGTGGAAGACGCTCCATCCTTGGGGTGAACTGCGGAGCAGGTGCCGTGCAACGACTAAGGCGCGCTCAATCGCGGACTCTTTGACCACCGTGGCTAGCAGCCGCAGGTCCATGGGCGCCTCGGCTCGGGCGATGAAGCCCAGCACGTCCATGGCATCGCTGTCGCTTACGATTTCGCGCCAGGCGGCGGCATACACGGTCTCAATGTCGCCGTCGAACGGCATCCCGCCGCGGAGCAGGTGCTTGCGGCCGGCTTCGTCGGCGTGCAAAAGCGCCTGAATCAAGTAGCGCGTTGCCAGCGGGTGGCCATGCGTGAGATTGCTCAGGTCCAATCGGGAAATCTCGGCAGGCAGGCCAAGCGCGTCCGCCATCCGTGCGACCTCCTCGCGGCCGAGGGGGCTCATGAGAATCAGCCGCTCGCTTTTCTCCGCTTGTTCCTTAACCGCGGGCTTCAGATTCGCGAGATCTAGCCGTTGCGTGCCGAGGACGAACACAACGCCGTTGGGGATGGCCGCCGGAAGAGGTAGTTCGCCCAGCAGCGAATTGGTCGGCCGCTCTTCGCGGGGCACATGGTCGAGCCCGTCGACGACGATGATTGTTCGGATCCCGTCGCGGTCGAAGCGTTCACCAGCCTGCCGCACTAGGACGCCGAACTGTTCGCGGCGCTCATGCAGCGAGTCATCGCGAAGACGAAGTCCAACCAAACCGCTGTTGCGCAGCTGCGTGCCGACGTCGGTCAGGAAGTTGTCGGCCTCCCCGCGACCCACGCCTTGAGCAGCGCCCGGCACGTACGCCAAGTAGCGAACGAGCCGGACATTTGCTTCAGTGGCCAGCGCAACCTGCAGGAGAGTGGACTTCCCGGAGCCAGGCGGTCCTATGAGTGAGACGTAGCCCTGGTCGGCGGCATGCAGCGCGGCTAGCAGCTTGACCTCAGTGTCGCGGTTGCGCTGGACATAGGCGCCGACCGGGAACCGGTGGATGAGCAGCGTCTTGGCGGGATCGCGCCAGCCAAGCTCACGAAGTAGCTCGTCACGCGTCCACCTGTCTTTGTCGCGGGTATCGGCGACCAGCTTGGGCAGTACGCTTGCAATCTCAGATGCCTGCCGCGCCTGCTCGGCGTTCAACTTGTGCGACTGGATGAAGTCCGCCGCAGCCCCGCACACCACACGGAGGCTGTGCAAGAACTGTTCGAAGTCGCCATCGCTGAGGCTGGCTTCGCGGCGCAGGTGATCGATCAGTTGGCTCCATTCCGACGTGCACCAATCCTCCAGCGACCGATTTGCATGCTGCTGAAACTCTTCCAGAAATACTGCGCTGTGGGGAGGCGAGCCGTCGCCTGGTTTGTCCGTGGTCGATGGAAAATCGTTAACGACCAAGCGAATCTCGACACGGCTTCCCGGATTATTCTTGCGCAGGCACTGCCAAGCGTGAACCAGCGGCTTCAAGAGGCCGTTTGCGCCAGTAAACAGTGTTCCAACAGTGAAGGTGCTCGGAAACTTGGACGTCTTGAACTGGTGGCCGACCACCAATCCATCGAAACCGAGTACCAAGTCGTCGGCAATACCCGCGTTGCGGTCTGCGACGCCGATCCAGAGCAGCTCGTCGCGCTCGAGCGCCGCATAGATGGCAGCGCCCGCCCGCTCATACTGGCCGATGTATCCACGGAGTGCTCGACGTTCGCCTTCCGCCGGCGCAGTTGCAGGAGCTGCAGCGGTGGATGGATTCGGTTTCTTGGACATTTTCGGAGCCATGTCAGATCAGCCTATTCCTGCCGTTCAGTCAGGAAATTCGAGCGACAGGTCGTGGCCGAAAACTGTAGTTGAAAAATCGCCTCAATCGTGTCTAACAACATGTACCGATTACCTTTGAATTCAGAGAAAAAATCAGCGTGCATTTCCGTCAGTCCATTCATCAATCATGTCCGCCCAATCCTGCAACATCGCTGCCCGTTGCTCACGATATTCCGCCTTGTTGTATACCGCCCTCACTCCCTTCTGCTCGTGCGCCAGGCACTTCTCGATCCAGTCGGTGTTGTAGCCGGCCTCATGCAGCAGCGTGCTAGCTGTGCGCCGCAAGTCATGCGGCCCGAACTTGGCCAGCGACTGTCCGTCTTTCTGTGCCGCTTTGTAAGTCAGGGTCAACACTTGGTTGAGTGTGGCAGCGCTCATCGGCGCATCCGAGTCGTACCGTGATGGCAAAACGAAGTCGGAACCACCGGCAAAGGTTTTCAGGGCAATGAAAATATCCAGAGCCTGCTGGGACAGGAATACCAGGTGCGGGTTACGGCGCTTCATCCTCTCCTTGGGAATCGTCCACAGTGCTTCGCTGAAATTGATCTCGCTCCAGGTCGCATTGGTCAGCTCGCTTTTGCGCACCATCGTCAGTAATAGCAGCTTGGCCGCCGCACGGTTTGTTGGGCTTGTACCCACCCGCTCCATGTACTGATACATCAGTGCAATTTCGTCAGGCGTCAACGCTCGGTCACGTGGCTCGAATCGGGCGATGCTGGTTGGCCGCACCAGCTCCGCAGGGTTTTCGACCTTCTGCCCACGCTCGGTTGCCCAGCGAAACACTTGCATAACGATTTCACGCACATGAACGGCGGTGGCCGGTGCGCCTCGCTCGACGATGGCATCGGTCAGCGCACGCAAGTCCTCATGGGTGATCTCCACCAGCTTCTGATTGCTGAATTTCGGCTTCAGCTCGCGCTCATAGACCGAACGGCGCATATCGCGGGTGGAGTCGGCCATCTGGTAGCCGCGCAGCCACTTCTCCGCCCAGGCACCAAACGTCTCCGCATCTTTCACTCGCGCCTTGTCACGGGCCTTCTCCTTGGCCGGCGACTTGCCAGCCGCAACCATCTTCTTGGCGTCATTCAACTGCTCACGGGCTTCAGCCAAGGTAATGCCACCGACGCCATAGCGACCAAAGGTGATGGTCTCCTGCCGTCCGTTGATTGAGTAGTTGTAACGAAACGAGATGGAGCCGGCTGGAGTCACGGCCACATAGAGACCTTCTCGGTCATTCACCTTATAGAGCTTGTCCCTGGGCTTGAGATTTCGCAGCTTGGTATCGGTCAGCATGTAGTGTGTCCCTCTTCATTCTCGATACCATGCTGAAAAAATGCCAAAATCACATCATTTTTTCCATACAAAACAGCAAGTTATAAAAACTTGATACCATGAACACATAAGAAAATGTAGCATGGTATCGGCATCAATCATGGCATCATCAACGGATAGTACCAGCTTTGATGCCATGCTCAAACGGTGCTTGACGCTTCCTCCTGTTGCCAAATCCTGCCAGACACAAATACAAAAAAGCCCGCACTTACGCGGGCTTATCGACTTTTTATGCCTTCAGGTGCCTGGCTGTGCCAGACGCAAAATCATTCCCACTCAATCGTAGCCGGCGGCTTGGACGAAATGTCATACGTCACCCGGCTGATCCCCGGAATCTCATTAATGATCCGGCTGGAGACCTTCTCCAGGAAGTCGTACGGCAAATGCGCCCACCGCGCGGTCATGAAGTCGATGGTCTCGACGGCGCGCAGCGCCACCACGTATTCGTAGCGGCGGGCGTCGCCGACGACGCCGACGGACTTGACCGGCAGGAAGACGGCGAAGGCCTGGCTGGTTTTGTGGTAGAGGCCGGCGGCGTGCAGTTCCTGGATGAAGATGTGGTCCGCCAGGCGCAGGGTGTCGGCGTATTCTTTCTTTACTTCGCCGAGGATGCGCACGCCCAGGCCGGGGCCGGGGAAGGGGTGGCGGTAGACCATGTCGTAGGGCAGGCCGAGCTCGAGGCCGATTTTGCGCACTTCGTCCTTGAACAGTTCGCGCAGGGGCTCGACGAGCTTGAGTTTCATGTGCTCGGGGAGGCCGCCGACGTTGTGGTGGGATTTGATCACATGGGCGCCGCCGGTTTTGGAGGCGGCTGATTCGATCACGTCCGGGTAGATGGTGCCTTGGGCTAGCCAGTGGGCGTTTTTGAGTTTGCCGGCTTCGGCGTCGAAGATGTCGATGAAGGTGTTGCCGATGATTTTGCGCTTCTTCTCGGGGTCGGCTTCGCCGGCAAGGCGGGAGAGGAAGTGGTCTTCGGCGTCGACGCGGATGACGCGCACACCCATGTGCTCGGCGAACATTTCCATGACCTGGTCGCCTTCGCCGTGGCGCAGCAGGCCGTTGTCGACGAACACGCAGGTGAGCTGGTCGCCGATGGCCTTGTGCAGTAGCGCGGCGACCACGGAGGAGTCGACGCCACCTGATAGACCCAGTATCACTTCGTCGGTGCCGACCTGTTCTTTGATGGTGGCGATGGCGTCGTCGATGATCTTGGCGGGGGTCCAGAGGGCGTCGCAGGCGCACAGTTCGCGGATAAAGCGTTCCAGCAGGCGGCCGCCTTGCAGGGTGTGGGTGACTTCCGGGTGGAATTGGATGCCGTAGAAGCGCTTCTCGTCGTTGGCCATGGCGGCGATGGGGCAGCTGTCGGTGGTGGCGGTGACGACGAAGCCGTCCGGGGTGGAGCCGACGCGGTCGCCGTGGCTCATCCAGACGTCCAGGTATTCGTGGCCGGCTTCTTCGTGGTCGACGATGCCGTCGAGCAGGCGGTTGCCTTCGGCCTTGGTGACGCGGGCGTAGCCGAATTCGTGTTTTTCACCGGCCACCACGGTGCCACCCAGTTGCTCGGCCATGGTTTGCATGCCGTAGCAGATGCCCAGCACCGGCACGCCCTGTTCGAACACCGCTTGCGGGGCGCGGGGCGTCTCGGTGGCGGTAACGGATTCCGGGCCGCCGGAGAGGATGATGCCCTTGGGGCCGAACTCGGCGATGTCCTCGGCGGTAGCGTCGAAGGCGCGGATCTCGCAGTAGACGCCGATTTCGCGCACGCGGCGGGCGATCAGCTGGGTGTACTGAGAGCCGAAGTCGAGGATCAGAAGGCGCTGGGCGTGGATGTCTTGCATGGCTTAAATTCCGCTGGACGCCGGACGCTGGACGCCGGACGCCGGGTTGTTGTGACGCTGGACGCCTGACGCCGGATACTGGACGCTTTAAAAACAAAAATCGGGCGAGCCGTGGCTCGTCCGATTTTTAGCGTCTGGCGTCCGGCGTCTGGCGTCCAGCTCCAGTGGGCTCAGCCCACCGGATAATTCGGAGCTTCCTTGGTAATCGTCACGTCATGCACGTGGCTTTCTTTCATGCCGGCGTTGGTGACTTTGACGAATTCCGGTTTGGTGCGCATTTCTTCGATGCTGGCGCAGCCGGTGTAGCCCATGGAGGCGCGCAGGCCGCCCATCAGTTGGTGGACGATGGCGCTCATCGGGCCTTTGTAGGGTACGCGGCCTTCGATGCCTTCGGGCACCAGCTTTTCGATGCCGGCGGCGGCGTCCTGGAAGTAGCGGTCAGAGGAGCCGGTTTTGCCGGACATGGCGCCCAGGGAGCCCATGCCCCGGTAGGCTTTGTAGTAGCCGCCCTGGAACAGTTCCACTTCGCCGGGGGCTTCTTCGGTGCCGGCCAGCAGGGAGCCGATCATGATGGCGTGGGCGCCGGCGGCGATGGCCTTGGCGATGTCGCCGGAGAAGCGGATGCCGCCGTCGGAGATCAGCGGTACGCCGGTGCCCTTGAGCGCTTCGGCGACGTCGGAGACGGCGGTAATCTGCGGCACGCCGATGCCGGCGACGATGCGGGTGGTGCAGATGGAGCCGGGGCCAATGCCCACTTTGACGCCGTCGGCGCCGGCGTCAACCAGCGCTTTGGCGGCGGCGGCGGTGGCGATGTTGCCGCCGATCACCTGCACGTCCGGGAAGTGTTTCTTCACCCAGGACACACGGTTGAGCACGCCCTGGGAGTGGCCGTGGGCGGTGTCCACCACGATCACGTCGACGCCGGCTTCCACCAGCGCGGCGACGCGCTCTTCGGTGCCGTCACCGGTGCCCACGGCGGCGCCGACGCGCAGGCGGCCCTGGCTGTCTTTGCAGGCGTTCGGGTAGCGGGTGGCTTTTTCGATGTCCTTGACGGTGATCATGCCGCGCAGCGCGCCGGATTCGTTGACCACCAGGATCTTCTCGATGCGGTGACGGTGCAGCAGGGTTTGCACTTCGTCAGCGCTGGCGCCCTCGCCCACCGTCACCAGGCGGTCCTGGCTGGTCATGATGTCGGCCACGGACTGGTCGTAATCGGTGATGAAACGGGTGTCACGGCTGGTGACGATGCCCACCACCTGCTCGCCTTCCACCACCGGCACGCCGGAAATATTGTGCGCGTCGGTAAGGTGGATCAACTCGCGCACGGTGGCGTTGGGGCTGATGGTGATCGGGTCCTTGACGACGCCGGATTCGTATTTCTTGACCGCGCGCACCTGACGGGCCTGGTCTTCCAGCGGCATGCTCTTGTGCAGAATGCCGATGCCGCCTTCCTGGGCCATGGTGATGGCCAGGCGGTGCTCGGTCACGGTGTCCATGGCCGCGGAGATCAGCGGCACGTTCAACTCGATGCCACGGGTCAGGCGCGTCTTCAGGGACACATCCTTGGGCAGCACGTCGGAGTGGGCGGGCAGGAGCAGAACGTCGTCGAACGTCAGTGCTTCTTGGGCGATTCTGAGCATAGGGCACCCTAAAGCTGCGAAACTAAGAGAAACTGGCGGAGTTCGGTCGCCTCGGGCACCGGGCTTGGGGCCGGCCGGGAAGCCGGTTTAGGCAGGTGGGAACCGGCGCTGGGCTAACCAGGGCTCCGTTAATTAAGCCGATCATTATAAAGCATTCCCGGCCTTAGCGGCAATGTCCGGCGGCCATTGGGCAGGAGTTACAAGTTGAAAGTTAAAAGTTGAAACGCGGGCCGGCCGGCAGTGCTCCGCCCCGCCATGTCCGCGCTCAGGCGAGGCGCGCTCCCGGCCAAAGACCGCGGGCATGTGATGCTGCTGCGACCTTTTAACCTTTAACTTTCAACTTGTAACTGGCGCCAGAACGATAGGCGTTGAAGCTTGCCGCAGCCGCCGTGGCGCCTTACATTGCGCCCCATGGAACCTTCATCGCGTAGCCAACCGTTTTCCATCAGCCGTCTTAATCTGGAGGCCCAGGGCCTGCTGGAGGGCAGCTTTCCGTTGATCTGGTTGCAGGGGGAGTTGTCGAATCTGTCGCGGCCGCGCTCGGGGCATTGGTATTTCAGCCTTAAGGATGAGCGCGCCCAGGTGAACGCGGCGATGTTCCGGGGGCGCAACAGCCTGCTGCGGTTTCAGCCGCGCGATGGTCAGCAGGTGCTGGTCAGGGCGCGGGTGACCCTGTATGTGCCACGCGGCAGCTTCCAGTTGGTGGTGGAGCACATGGAAGAGGCCGGCGAAGGGGCGCTGCGGGCGCGCTTCGAGGCCTTGAAGGCACAGCTCGAAGCTGAAGGCCTGTTCGCCCAGGAACGTAAGCGCCCACTACCGCCCTGGCCCCGGCAAATCGGCGTAATCACCAGCCCCAGCGGCGCGGCGATCCGCGATATTCTGCATGTGCTCAAGCGCCGCAGCCCGTGGACACCGGTGGTGATTTACCCGGTGCCAGTGCAGGGCGCCGAGGCGCCGGCGGCGCTGCGCCAGGCGTTGCAACTGGCGATCCGGCGCAACGAGTGCGACGTGCTGGTGATCGGCCGGGGCGGCGGCAGCCTGGAAGATCTGTGGGCGTTCAACGATGAGGCCCTGGTGCGCGCGGTGGCGGACAGCCCGATTCCGGTGGTCAGCGCGGTGGGCCACGAGGTGGATTTCGCGCTCACCGACTTTGCCGCCGCTCTGCGCGCGCCCACGCCCTCGGCGGCGGCGGAGCTGATCAGCCCGGACGGCGACGCCCTGCGGGCGCGGTTGGGGGTGATGGCACGCCGGCTGCGGCAGTTGATGGGCCAGGACCTGAGCCGCCAGCGCCAGCGCCTGGACGGCCTGGCCCGGCGCCAGCGGGCGCGCCACCCGTACCGGCAACTCGAACAGACCCGCCAGCAGGTGGATGAGCTGCAAAGCCGCCTGAGCCGGGCGCTGCAACAGCGGCTGGCGCTGCTGCGCGGGCGCTGGCAGCCGCTCGATGTGCGCCTGCGCCAGCAGTCTCCGGCACAGCGCGTGCAACAGCAGGCGCAGCGGCTGCAGGGGTTGCAACGGCGCCTGCCGGTGCCCTTGTTGCACCGCCAGGAACGGCTGCAGCAGCATTTGACCTCGCTGGGCCGGCGGCTGAACACCGCCAGCCCGCTGGCGACCCTGGATCGCGGTTACTCGCTGACCCTGGTGGGCGGCCAGCCACTGCGCTCCACGGCAACGTTGAACGAGGGCGACACCGTCACCACCCGGCTGGCCGGGGGCGAGTTTGAGTCGCGGGTCACCGCCGTTATACCGCCGAAAAAATAGGTTTGTCGCGGATTGGAAGGGAGCGGATCGGGGCTCCGCCCTCCACTGTTGACGCCCGCCAGAGCCGGGTCGCTGGCAGGGCCTGCTCCTACATAACAACACCTTTCTACGGCGCGGCTGTGGGCGACGGTCGGAAGGATGCCCGCCGGGAAGAGAGTCACAAAAAACGGCTGAGCAACCGCGCCAGGGCGTGGCGCCGGAACGGCTTGGCGAGGTGGGCGTCCATGCCGGCGTCCAGGCAGCGCTGGCGCTCGTCGCCCATGGCGTTGGCGGTGAGAGCGATCACCGGCAGCGGCGGGCGGCTCTGTTCGCGCTCCCATTGGCGCAGCGCCCGGGTGGCGGTGAGGCCGTCCATCACCGGCATTTGCACGTCCATCAATACGCAGTCAAACGAACGCTGACGAACCAGCTCAAGGGCGTGCTGGCCGTCGCCGGCGGTGACCACCTGTAACCCCAGGTACTCCAGCATGCGCTGGGCGACCATGCGGTTGACGTCGTTGTCTTCCACCAGCAGCACGGTGCCTTGCAGGTGCTCGGCGGGGGGTGAATCCAGCGCCGGGGCCGGGTGGTGGGCGGGCCGGCCGCGCAGCCGCAGGCGCAGGGTAAAGCTGCTGCCCTGCCCGGCTTCGCTGGTCAGGGTGAGGTCGCCGCCGAGCATCTGCGCCAGGCGCCGGGCGATCACCAGGCCCAGGCCGGTGCCGCCGAAACGCCGCGAGGTGGAGGTGTCGATCTGCGAGAACGCCTGGAACAGCCGATCACGCTTGTGCTCGGCGATGCCGATGCCGGTGTCGCGCACTTCCACGCTCAGATCGACCATGTCGTGGCTGTCCATGCTGGCCGCCACGCGCACGGTGATGCCGCCCTGTTCGGTGAATTTCACCGCGTTGGAGATCAGGTTGCTGAGAATCTGCCGCAGGCGGGTGGGGTCGGAGCGCAGCTCCAGATCGACCAGGTCGCCGGTGCCTTCCAGGTTCAGATACAGGCCCTTCTCGCGGGCCAGATAGCGGAACGTGCCCACGCCGTTGTGCAACAGCGGAATGGGCGCGAAGTAAGTCTGCTCGATGTCCATGCGGCCGGCTTCGATGCGCGAGAAATCGAGAATGTCGTTGATCACTTCCAACAAATGGCTGGTGGATTCCAGCGCCGCCTCGGTGTATTCGTGCTGCTCGTCGTTCTGGCGGGTGGTTTCCAGCAATTGCAGCATGCCGAGCACGCCGTTCATGGGGGTGCGCAGCTCGTGGCTCATCATGGCGAGAAAGTCGCTTTTTGCCTGGCTGGCGGTCTCGGCGCGCTGGTGGGCCTCGCGCAGGTCGTCCATGGCTTTGTGCTGGTCGCGGCGCGCCTGTTCCAGGCCAGCGGCCAGTTCGTTGATGTCGGTTTGCAGGTTGCCCAGCTCACCTTCCAGGCGGTGGGTACCACGGGCGTGATAATCGCCGCGCCGGATCACCCGCACCAGGCCGGACAAATACGACAGCGGCTCGGCGATGCGCCGGGCCAGATAGCGGGCGCTGATCAACCCCACCACCATGGCCAGCAGGGCGGGCAGCAGGCTGGCGGCGAGAATCTCTTTCTGCCGTGCCAGAATGCGCGCCCGCGACAGCCCCAGCACTACCTCGCCGACCCGGTCGGGCAGCAGTTCCGGGCCTTCTTTCACACTCGGCGGCTGGCGGTACACGCCGGCGTGGAATTCCAGCACTTCGCTGGTTTGCTGATCGGCGGTGTCGCCGGCGCGCAGCAGCAATTGGCCATGCTGGTCGAGAAACAGCACGTATTTGACGTCCGGCCGCTGCAGCAGCATGCGCGCTTGGCGGCGCAGGTCCGGCACGCTGCCGGCGAGCACGCCGTATTCGGCGGAGGCCGCCATTTGCTGGGCAAGAAACCCGCCCAGCTCGCGCACTTCGTTGTCGGCGTCCTCGAAGCGCTGCCAGATCAGGGCCACCAGCACCAGAATCAGCATGATCAGCGCCGGGATCACGCCCAGCCATTGCAGTTGTCGGCGAATGCCGCCGGACTTTTTCATCGAGCGTCCTCCACCAGGGCCCGTCGGAGCGCGGCGCGGTCTTCGATGCGCAGGTCGTAGGCGTCGGCGACGTAGTCGTTAATGGCGGGCGAATAGCGCCCGGCGAAATCGGGCTCGGGCCAGCGCTGTTGCTGCTGGCGCCGCAGCAGCCAGTCGGCGACGGTGTCGAGCATGTTATCCAGCGACACTTCGCCACTGGCGGCACTGCCGGCGCGCACGAAGGCGGCGTCCGGCCCGATCACCGGCACCCGCTGACGGTAGCTGGTGAGCAGCACCAGTTTGGCGGTGCCAGCGTTAAACAGAGTGTCGTCCACCGGCAGCAGCAGGGCGTCCCAATCCGGCAGGTGGCGGCGCAGCACCGGGCCAAGCCGCTCGGCGCCGTTCACGGTGACCCATTCCACCCCGGCCGGCGCTGGCTCGCCGGGGCGCGGCGACCAGGCGCTGCCGGCGCCGCCGAGCACACCGATGCGGTGCGCGTCGGGCATCAGCTCGCGCAACAAGCGAAGCTGGCTGTGCAACGACACGCCCCGCCAAAGGGCGCTGCAATCGCAACTCGCTGTCACCAGGGCGTCGGCCTCGGCGCGGGGGATATCCACACCCAGCACCGGGCCGTGGCCCGGCTCGGCCAGGCTGGCGCGAAACGCCGCCGTCCCCACTGCCACGATTATCGTTGGCGGCTCGCCCGGCCCGGCCGCCGGCCAGGGCACACGGGCCAGGCGGGCCTGCAGGGCAGCACCGAAGCGGCCCGGGCGATCACCACCGGTTTCACGCACCTCAATCCGCGGCGCGGCCGCCATTTCCGGCACGGCCGCGGTCTCCGGCGCCGCCACGTCCGCCGCCGCCAGGCCGATCATGGCCAGCAAGGGGAGCGCGCACAGCCAGCGCCGCGCCGCGCTCATCGCGCGCGTCTCCTGGCGTTGCTGTGTGTGCGTCTCCCCGTGTTCGTCATCCCTGTGTCCCCGGTTCCGCCGTGTTCCCCCGGCGGGGTCGGTCAGAAGTTCACCGTCATGGTGAGCCAGTAACGTTCATCATCCTCGTAGCGATTCTCTTCGAACACCTCCGGCTCGCTGTTGAGCGGGTGCTGCACCAGCAGCCGCCATTGCAGCTCCAGGCCGGCCAGACGCTGGCGAAAGCCAATCTGGCTGTCGAGGCGTTCGAACGGGTGGTCGTTGTAATCCCTGGCCAGATAGTAGGCACTGGAAAACCACCAGCGCGGCGACACGCGCCACAACCACAGGGCGCTGGCGCTGTCTTCGGCGGCGAAGCGGCTCTCTGAATCGTCGTTGACCCGGGTGTGAATATGGGCGCCGGCCAGGCGCAGCAGGTGGCGCGCCCCGGGCCGCCAGGTGAGCTGCGCTTCGCCGCCCTGGTGGCGCACCTCCCCTTCGTTATTCGGCCGGAAATCAAACGGATTCAGCGGATCGCTGACCAGGTGCCAGAGGTCTTCCCGGAACAGGCGCACATCCAACTCGACGCCGGCGAAACGGCCGTAATAGCCCAGTTCCCGGGAGCGCACGTATTCCGCTTCCAGGGTGCCCGGGCTTTGCTGGGTAATAAAGAAATAGGCTGGCGCCCAGCCGAGCAGGCCCTGGCGGTTACTGGCGAACGGCGCGTTGAGATCGTGAATCGCCAGGTTGATGTCGGCCTGGTCTTCATACAAATCCGGAGTGCGCACCGCGCGGGCGTAGGCCAGGCGCAGGGTGTGGCCGGGCAGCACCTGCCAGTTAACGCCGGCGCGCGGGCTGAAATAGTCGCCGGTGATCTGATCGTGTTCCCAGAAGCCGCCGAGATTGATGGTCACCGGCTGCAGCGGCTTGAGCGCCAGGTTGGCGAACAGGCGCTGGCTGATGCTCTCGGCGCTGCCGGACATATAAGCCTGGGATTCACCCCGGTCATGGCGCACGTTGACCCCGGACACCAGCCGCGCCCAGTCGGTGAATTGCAGGGTGTCCTGAATTTCCAGGTCGTAGCGGATCTCGCGGGCATCCAAGCGCGCCTGGCCGCAGAATTCGCTGGCACCACTGGCTTGCAGGGTGGCGTAGCGGTTCTGAATGCCCGGGTCGGCGGCGGCGGTGGCCAGGGTCTGGTTGATGTCGCCGCCGCTGGCCAGGTAGTGGTCGCGCAATTCCTGGCTGAATAACAGCCCGCCGCCGGGGCCGGGGGCGCCGGTGATCGGATCATAAAAGCACAGATCCAGATTGGTGCTTTCGTTGCTGTATTGGGCGTAGCTGGTCACCTTGAGCTGATGACGGGCGGAGAACGGGTGCTGCCATTCAACGCCGGCGAAGGCCCGCTGGCCACGCTGCTCGGAGGGCTCGGTGTAATAACCGATGGATTCCAGACTGGATTCCGGCGGGCGGTCCAGCCGCGACTGGCTGCCGCCGCCGTGCAGGGTCAGGGTGTCGCCATTGCTCAGCTCCCAGACCGCGCGGCCGTTGATGCGGTCCACGCGCTTGCTGTCGCCGTCTTCGATGGGCGCCAGCCCGGCGTCGTAGCCGTCGTCGCGCTGGGAGCCCAGACTCAGGCGCCAGGCGCCGTTGTCGAACTGATGGCTGGCGCTGATGCGGGTGTCGCGGATGCCGTTGTTGCCAAGCCGTACTTGGGCCTGCTGGCCGGTGTAATCGCGCGGGTCGCGGGTAATGATGTTGATCACGCCGGTAAAGGCGTTGGCGCCGTAGGCGGCCGCCGCCGGGCCCCGGGTCACTTCGATGCGTTCCACGTCTTCCAGGGCCACCGGAATGTCGTTCCAGTTGACCCGCGCGAAACCGGGCTGGTAGACGCTGCGGCCATCCAGCAGCACCAGCATGCGGCGCTGGTCGCGCGCCTGGGTGCCGTGATAGGCCACCGAGGGCACGTTGCCATCGGCCTTGGCCACGCTCATGCCCGGCACCAGGCGCATCACTTCATACAGCTCGCGGGCGCCACTGGCGAGAATCAGGTCGCGGTCGATCACGGTGACACTGGCGGGCACGTCGGAGATCGGCTGATCCAGCCGCGCCGGGGTCAGCACGCGCGGCACATCGCTTTCGTTAAAAAAGCGATCCGCGCCGTTGACCGGCGAACACAGCACTACTGGCAGCCCCGCCGCCAGCCATCCCCAATGGCGTTTCACCCCGTACCCCAGTAAGTTGAAGGTTAAAGGTTGAAAGTTGAAACGCGGGCTGGCGCGCGCCCACGGCACCGCCGTGCCCGCGCTTTTAACTTTTCACTTTCAACTTTCTACTTCTTTACGTGCCTCATCATCCGACGCTTGCGTTTGATCTGCCGATCCGTGAGCTTATTCTTGCGCCCTTCGAACGGATTGTCGCCGGATTTCAGCTCCAGGCGAATCGGCGAGCCTTCTATTTTTAGCAGCTCACGGAAGCGGTTTTCCAGGTAGCGCTGGTAGCTGTTCGGTAACGACTCGGTACGGTTGCCGTGGATCACCACGGTGGGTGGGTTGGAGCCGCCCAGGTGGGCGTAGCGCAATTTGGCGCGGAAGCGGCCGCTGCGCGGCGGCGGGTGGGAGCGGGTGATGTCTTCCAGCATGCGCGTGAGGGTGTTGCTGTTGAGCTTGATAAAGGCGGAATCCCAGGCGCGCTCGACAAAGGCGAACAGGTCGCCCACGCCGGTGCCGTGCAGCGCGGAGATGTAGTGCACCTTCACCCAAGGGGCGAAGTGCAGACGCCGCTCCACTTCCCGCTTCACCCAGTCTTTGTGATCACTTTCCAGGTTGTCCCATTTGTTCACCGCCACCACCAGGGAGCGGCCCGCCTCGATGGTGTAACCGATCAAATGCAGATCCTGATCGGTGATGCCGTCGCGGGCGTCCACCACCAGCAGCACCACCTGGGCGGCTTCCACCGCTTGCAGCGCTTTGATCACCGAGAACTTTTCGATGGTCTCGTGGACCTTGCCACGGCGGCGGATGCCGGCGGTGTCGATCAGCACATAGGGGCGGCCCTGGCGCTCGAAGGGCACTTCGATGGAATCCCGGGTGGTGCCGGCGTGGTCGAACACGATCACCCGCTCTTCGCCGAGAATGCGGTTGATCAGGGTGGATTTGCCCACGTTGGGGCGGCCCAGCACCGCCACGCGCACGGTGTTGGGGTCGTGGTCGACCGGCTCGGCGGGCTCTTCGGGTTCCGGGAAGGCGCCCAGCACCACGCCCATCAGGGTGCGCACGCCACGGCCGTGGGCGGCGGCAATCGGCAGCACCTCGGTGAGGCCGAGGGCGTAGAAATCCGCCATCGCGGTGTCCGGGTCCAGGCCGTCGGTCTTGTTGACCACCAGATAGACCGGCTTGGGCAACCGGCGCAGCTCATTGGCGACCTGCTGGTCGGCGGCGGTCAGGCCGGCGCGGCCATCCACCAGAAACAGCACCGCGTCCGCTTCGCCCACCGCCAGCCGCGCCTGATCGGTCATCGGCCGATCAATGCCCTCCTCGCTCTCGCCGATGCCACCGGTGTCCACCACCGTGTAGGGGCGCTCACCGAGCTTGCCGTCGCCATACTGGCGGTCCCGGGTGAGACCGGGGAAATCCGCCACGATGGCATCGCGGGTGCGGGTAAGGCGATTAAACAGGGTGGATTTGCCCACATTCGGGCGGCCCACCAGGGCGAGAACGGGTTTCATTGGGTGCTCAATCGGATTGGAGGTGGCGATATATCGGGGCAGGATACAGGCGTCGGGAGGATTAGCGAAGGGGTTTGGTTAAGCGCTGGACGCTAGACGCCGGACGCCGGACGCCAAACCCGTAACCGGGACGGAACGGGGTGTTTCCTCAAACGCGGTAGCAGAAAACACCCCAACCCGCTCAGGCTTGGGGTTTGGCGTCTAGCGTCCGGCGTCCAGCGTCCAGCGTCCAGCGTCCAGCGTCCAGCGTCCAGCGCCTTAGTCGTCCGCTTCGATCCGATACGCCGCCAGCTTGCCATCGGCGCTGAGTGCGTAAAGCACATCGTCGTAGACCACCGGGCCGGCGGCGAAGCCGTCGCGGTCGTGGTGGTAGCGGGCCACCAGTTTGCCGGTTTCCGGGTCGAGCCAGTGCAGCCAGCCTTCGAAGTCACCGACCACCACCAGGCCGTTCTGCACGGCGGTGCCGGTGAGGCGGCGGCCGTAGAGCTTGTCTTGCTGCCACAGGAAGGTGCCGCTGCGCTGTTCGACACCACGCACCAGGCCATCGGCGTCGGCGACGAACAGCTTGTCCATATCGCTGCTCAGCACCTGGTGGGTGGAGATGTCCTTGCTCCAATAGGGGCGGCCGTTCTCCCAATCGAGCACGCCGATCTTGCCCTGGAAGGTGGCGGTGAACACGCCGCCGTTCTCGACGATCAGGCTGGAATCCACGTCCACCAAACGATCCAGCTCGGAGCGGCCGACCGGCTCGGCGATGCGCCGCTCCCAGACCGGCGCGCCGCTGGCCAGGTCCACGCAGGCGACCTTGCCGCTGGCGAAACCGGCGTACACGCGCCCGCCGACGATCACCGGCTGGGCCATGCCCAGCAGGGTGAGGTTGGGCACCGGGGTTTCGTAGTTCCAGACCTGTTTGCCGTCCTCGGCGTTGAGGCCGAGCAGGTGGCCGTCCAGGGTTTGCACCACCACGATGGCGCCGTCGCTGGTGGGTGGCGCCAGGATCTCGCTGCTCACCTGGGTGCGCCACAGCTCGCTGCCGTCGTCGGCGGACAGCGCCACCGCCTGGCCTTCGCGGGTGCCGTACAGCACCTGGCCATAGCCGGCGTAGAGGCCGCCGGAGATGCGGTCCTCGGTTTTTTGCCGCCACTGGCGTTTGCCGTTTTCGCGCTCGAAGCCGAACACCTGGCCGTGCACGTCGGCGGCGAACACCTGCTGGCTGGTCACCGCCGGGCGCAGCGACATGTCGGTTTCGTCGATGCCATCGCCGGCGCCGGAGCGCCACAGGCGGTCCACGTTGTAAGTGGCATCGAAGTCCGGCAGTTCATTGGGCTCGATGGCGTTGGGGTTACTGCTGCAACCGGCCAGCACCAGCAGGCCGATCATCAAGGGGGCTAGGTAATGTCTCACGATGCTCTTTTCAGGTCGTCGAGTTTCATTTGCACGCGGTCCCGTTCAGCGCCGGAATCCAGCGTTTCCAGGGCACCACTGTACGCGTCTCTTGCCGCGTCCCATTTTTCACGGGCGCCGGCGATGTCGCCTTTCAATTCCAGGGCCTGGCCCTGCCAGGCGTTAGGAAAGCTGCGCGAGATCTGCTTCTCGGCGGCGTCCAGGTCGCCCTGTTGAATCTGTACACGCGCCAGCCGCAGGCGGGCGGTGTATTCCAGCTCGGCGGTGGCCGGGTCGTTGACCACGGCTTTGAGTTGCTCGGCGGCGCTGTTGAAATCGCCGCCGTCCACCGCCAGCTTGGCCAGCACCAGGTGTGAATAATCCGCGTAACTGGTGCTTTCATAGTCTTTCACCAGGGTCTCGGCGGTGCCGCGCGCTTTATCCGTGTTGCCGCTTTGCAGCTCGGTCATCAGCGTCTCGTAAGAGCGCGATGCCTCGGCCGCCAGATCGCTGTTGTGGGCCTTCCACTCGCGCCAGCCGATCAGCCCCCCGACCGCCAGCACCACGACCACCACCACGGCGACGCCGTTTTTGCTCCACCACTCCTTGAGCACTTCGGCCTGTTCTTCTTCGCTACGGATGTAATCAACCACCCCGGTTTCTCCCTATTCCACTGTTCGTCTGTTCAGCTTTTAATGGTTATCCAGCCAACCGCGAGGCGAGCCAGGGGCCTGCCTCGTCATTGGCCAGTTGCACTTGTTCGCTCTGTTCGCGCAGCGGTTTGACGGTCACGGTGCCGGCGGCGACTTCGTCTTCGCCGAGAATCAGCGCGAAGCGGGCGCCGCTGCGGTCCGCTTTTTTCATCTGGCTTTTGAAACTGCCGCCGCCACAGTGGCACTGAATGCCAACGCCGGGCAGAGCATCGCGCAAACGCTCGGCCAGCGCCAGAGCGTGCGCCTGAACATCACCCATGGCGGTGATATAGAGTGCCAGAGGCGCGGGCAGTTCCGGGTTGCGTTGCTCAATCAGCAGAATCAGCCGCTCGATGCCCATGGCGAAGCCCACCGCCGGCGTCGGTTTGCCGCCCAGTTGCTCGACCAGACCATCATAACGGCCGCCCGCGCACACCGTGCCCTGGGCGCCGAGCGCGCGGGTGGTCCACTCAAACACGGTTTTGCCGTAATAATCCAGCCCGCGCACCAGGTAGGGATTGATCACATACTCGATGCCGGCGCGCTCAAGCAGCTCGCGCAGACTCTGGAAGTGGGCGCGGGCTTCGTCGTTGAGGTAATCGGCCAGTCGCGGCGCGTTTTCCAGCACTTCGCGGGTGCCGGCGTCCTTGCTGTCGAGCACTCGCAGCGGGCTGCGCTCCAGGCGCTTGCGGGAGTCTTCGTCGAGACCGGCCTGGTGCTCTTTCAGGTAGGCCACCAGCGCCTCCCGGTAGCGGGCGCGGTCGTCGCTGTCGCCCAGGGAGTTGAGCTCCAGGGTGACCTGGTCGGCGAGCCCCAGCTCTTTCCACAGGCGCGCGGTGAGCAGGATCACCTCGGCGTCGATGTCCGGGCCTTGCATGCCGAAGGTCTCCACGCCGATCTGGTGGAACTGGCGGTAGCGGCCGGCCTGCGGGCGCTCATGACGAAACATCGGGCCCTGATACCAGAGCCGGCGGCTCTGGTTATAGAGCAGGCCGTGCTCTTCAGCGGCGCGCACGCAACTGGCGGTGCCTTCCGGGCGCAGGGTGAGGCTGTCACCGTTGCGGTCCTCGAAGGTGTACATCTCTTTTTCGACGATGTCGGTGACCTCGCCGATGCTGCGTTTGAACAGGTCGGTCTGTTCCAGGATCGGCGTGCGGATCTCCTGGTAACCGTAGGCGCCCAGCACCGCGCGCACGCGCGCTTCCAGCCACTGCCACAGCGGGGTCTGCTCGGGCAGAATGTCGTTCATACCGCGAATCGACGCGATCTTCTTGCTCACCGGAACTCCTTGCTTTAAAAAAGTCGGACGTCGGACGTCCGACGTCTGACGCTAAAAGACAAGCCCTCGCCCGCCTTTGCGTCCGACTCCAGACGTCAGACGTCCGACCCGTTATTCACTTCTGGCAATAATGCCTTTGGCTTCGTCGTCGCGTATTTTCTGGACCTTGGCGCGGACCATGCTCTCCAGCTCATCGACCAGATTTTCGGATTTGATGTGGTGGCTTTTCTGGCCGTCCGCGTAGGACAGATTGTTGGGGGTGCCGCCGGTCAGGCCGACATCCACTTCGCGGGCTTCGCCGGGGCCGTTCACCAGGCAGCCGATCACCGCCAGATCCACGGATTCGTTGATGTCTTCCAGGCGCGCTTCCAGTTCGTTGACGGTCTTGATGACGTCGAAGTTCTGCCGCGAGCAACTGGGGCAGGCGATGATGTTCACGCCTTTCTTGCGCAGGTTCAGGCTCTTGAGAATATCGAAACCGACGCGGATTTCTTCCACCGGATCGGCGGCCAGGGAAATGCGGATGGTGTCGCCGATGCCTTCCATCAGCAGCCCGCCCAGGGCCACCGCCGATTTCACCGTGCCGGAGCGGAACGTGCCCGCCTCGGTGACGCCCAGATGCAGCGGCTGCTCCACCTGGGTGGCCAGCTTGCGGTAGGCCTGCAGGGTCATAAAGACGTTGGAGGCCTTGACGCTGATCTTGAATTCCTGGAAGTCGTAGCGATCCAGAATGTCCACGTGGCGCAGGGCGGATTCCACCAGCGCGTCGCTGCAGGGCTCGTGGTACTTGCGCTGCAGTTCTTTCTCCAGGGACCCGGCGTTGACGCCGATGCGGATCGGCACGCCATGGTCACGGGCGGACTGGATCACCGCGCGCACCCGGTCTTCACGGCCGATATTGCCGGGGTTGATGCGCAGGCAGTCGGCGCCTTCGTCGGCCACTTTCAGGGCGATCTTGTAATCGTAGTGAATGTCCGCCACCAGCGGCACATTGACCTGCTTGCGGATTTTCCCGAACGCCTCGGCGGCGTCCATGGTGGGCACCGAGACCCGCACGATGTCCGCGCCGACCCCTTCCAGGCTGCGAATCTGCGCCACCGTGGCGGCGACGTCGCAGGTGTCGGTGTTGGTCATGCTCTGCACGGAGATCGGCGCATCGCCACCCACCGGCACGGAGCCGACGTGGATCTGACGGGATTTGCGGCGCTTTATGGAAACTTCCGGTTCCATGATGACTCCTGAAATTCGAGCGGGTTACCTGCAAAGATGGGGGGCACGAAGGGTCAAGGCAAGGTGACGCGCACCACATCGCCGGAGCGGCTGCTGGGCAGTTCGGTGGGCTCATCATTGATGGTCAGCGACGAGACCGCCGCCGCGTCGCCGATGGTCATGCGAAACGGCGCCTTGCCTTCGACGCTGACGCGGTCGCCGGCGTTTCGCCGGCCCTGGCTGAGCGTGGCGCCGCTGGCATCAATGATCCGGATCCAGCAAACCCGGGAAAAGGTCATACTGAGCCGGTCCACCTCCGGGGCAGCGGGAGCCGCGTCGGCGCCGGTGTCGGCAGCGGCGGCCGGTGCGGCAGCGCTGGCGCCATTGCTGGCCACCGGGCCCGCGGCGGCGGTGGCGTCACCCGGGGCTTGCGGGTCCTCGCCCTGGGCGGCATCGGCGTCCTCACTCCCGGTGTCGGGCCCGGCGGGCTCAACCGTGTCCGGCAGGGCCGGTTCCGGGGCACGCTCCGGCGGCTCACCGGCCGGGTCCTGCTCCATGCGCAGTTCCGGGTTGGCGTCCGCCGGTGCCGTGTCACTGTCCTGTTGCGGCTGCTCGCGCGGCCACAGCCACCAACCCACCGCGATCACCAGCACCGCCAGCAGCACCACCAGCGCCGGCAAACGCCACTCACGGCCGCGCGGACGCGGCTCGGCCACCGCTTCCTGCTCGCGGGTGTGGCGGCGGTCCTCATCCAGACGCCGCTGGTACAGGGTCGCCAGCTCTTCGCCAGAGAGCCCCAGCAGGCGGGCGTAATTGCGCAGGTACCCCTTCACGAACGGCGGTTCGGGGAGGCGGTCGTAATCGTCTTCTTCCAGAAAGGTCAGAAACGCCGTCGACAAATGCAGCTCGCGGGCCACATCCTGGCGACTTAACCCTTTTTCTTCGCGCGCCTGGCGCAGACGCGCGCCGGGCAGTGCGGCTTCTTGTTCGTTCATCTACCGTGCCTCCTGCCCGCTCTGCCACGCTCTCCAGGCCCGGTATTCCCGGGAATTCTGGTAGAGATTCTGCAGAGCGAGTTCGTAGCTGGATTGCTCATTCTTGCGCCCCAGCGCCGCGGCCAGACGGATTCCCAACCACAGCCCGTCGGCGCTCGGCCGGCCGGTACGGCTCTGATACTGTTGGTAATAATCCCATCCCAGGCGGTAACGCTGCTCGCCAAAATAGAGCCGCGCCAGTTCCAGCGAAGCGCTGGTGGATTGGGGATTCAGGCGCAGCGCCTTAATGAAAGCCTCTTTGGCTTGCTCGGGCTCGTTGAGAGCCTGGTAGCACTGTCCCATGTTGCTGAACGCGCTGCCCCGGGCCTCGTAGCTGGCATCATTGGCGGCGCGTTTGAATTTTTCCAGTGCCTCTTTGTAACGACCCTGGGAGTACAACAAAGTGCCGTAATTGTTGAGCGCCGGCGAAAAATCACTGTCGGCGCGCAACGCCTTTTTGTAGTGCTCTTCTTCCCTCTCCGGGTCACGCTCATAGCTGTACAGCAGCGCCATGGCGTTGTGCGCCTCGGGGCTGTCCGGATTGAGCGCCAGGGCGCGCGAGAAGTGCCGGCGCGCTTCGGAAGGATTGCGTTGCTGGAGGTATTGCAGCCCGGCGGCGACGCGGGTGGTCACCGCATCGTCGATGTTCACCCGGGGGGCGTTGGGGTCCGTGGCGCAGGCGGCCAGCAGGCCGGCGGCGAGCAGGATCGGAACCAATCTCAACAGGACACTCATTACACAGACGCTGTGTTGTTGTCGGGCTGTTCCGAGCGATGAAAAATGGATTGCTTCCAGCGCTCGCTGCGGCGGGTACGGTCTTTCACCTCACCCACCAATTGACCGCACGCCGCGTCGATGTCGTCGCCGCGGGTGGTGCGCACCATGGTGAGCACGCCATTGTCGTTCAGGAATTTATGGAATGCCAGGATGTCGGCCTGACGCGAGCGTTCGTAGCCGGAATGAGGAAAGGCGTTGAAAGGAATCAGGTTCACTTTCACCGGCACATCCTTGAGCAGCTTGACCAGCTGGCGGGCGTGCTCAGGTTGGTCGTTCACATCGCGCAGCATCACGTATTCCATGGTGATGGTCTTGTGGCGATGGGTGATGTTTTCGCTGTAACGCTTGCACGCGGCAATCAACTCCGCGAGCGGGTATTTGCGGTTGAGCGGCACCAGCTCGTTGCGCAGCTCGTCGTTGGGGGCGTGCAGGCTGACCGCCAGGGACACATCCAGGTCCTGGCTGAGCTGATCGATTTTCGGCACCACCCCGGAGGTGGAGAGCGTGATGCGGCGCTTGCTGATGCCGTAGCCGAGATCGTCGCGCATGATGCGCATCGATTCCAGCACCGGGCCATAGTTCAGCATCGGCTCGCCCATGCCCATCATCACCACGTTGGTGATCGGGTGCTCGCCAAGGTTCTTGCGCGGCCCGAAGGCACGGCTGGCCTGCCACACCTGGCCGATGATCTCGGCGCTGGTCAGGTCACGCTGGAAACCCTGCTTGCCGGTGGAGCAGAAACTGCAGTCCACCGCGCAGCCCACCTGGGAAGAGACACACAGGGTGCCGCGGCGACCGTCGGGAATGAATACGGTCTCCACGGCGCCGCCGTTGTCGGCCTCGAACACCCATTTACGGGTGCCGTCCCGGGAGATGCCCTCGTGGAGCACCTTGGGACCGCGAATTTCGGCCACGCGGGCCAGCTTTTCGCGCAACGCCTTGCCGACGTCGGTCATCTGCTCGAAGGAATCCGCCTGATGGTGGTGGATCCACTTCAGTACCTGCTGGGCGCGGAATTTCTTCTCGCCCATGTCCAGGAAGAACGCTTCCATTTGCGGGCGGGTAAGGCCCAGCAGATTGACCTTGTCGGGGGCTGTCATAGTGTCCTCCAGGCACCTTGCTGAAACCGTGTTTCAGCGGGTGCGCGGGCAGATTTCCTCGTCGGCGAAGAAGTAGGCCACTTCGCGGGCGGCGGATTCCACGGAATCAGAACCATGGACCGCGTTTTCATCGATGGTTTCCGCGAAATCGGCGCGGATGGTGCCGGGTTCGGCGTCCTTGGGGTTGGTGGCGCCCATCAGGTCACGGTTTTTCAGCACCGCGCCCTCGCCTTCCAGCGCCTGCACGATCACCGGGCCGCTGGTCATAAAGGCCACCAGATCGCCGAAGAAAGGGCGCTCTTTATGTTCGGCATAGAAGCCTTCGGCTTGCTCGCGGCTCAGGTGCAGCATTTTTATTGCCACGACTTGCAGATCCGCTTTCTCGAAGCGGCCAACGATATCGCCGATTGCGTTCTTGGCCACGGCATCAGGCTTGATGATAGAGAGGGTACGCTCAACAGCCATCTGTCTGTTTACTCCGGTTTACGTGAATGTATAACGTGAATGGTGCAACGGCGGGCGCCTGCCGGCCCCCTGACGGCCCGGAAGGGCCCGCTGGCCTTCCCGAGCCCTGAAACCGGCGGATTATACGCATCCGCCCTCGAATATGATACCGTTGCCGGCTCCCCGCCGGAGCCCCGGCACGCGGATTCCACCCCGGCCGGTTATCGCGTATAATACCCGAGTAAATTACTCTGGTATTCTGAATTATGAGCAGCCAAGCCGAACTCGACAAAGTCATTCGCTCCGAGTACGAGGCCGGTTTCACCACTCTGGTGGAATCCGACACCCTGCCGCCGGGCCTGAACGAAGACATCATTCGCGTCATTTCCGCCAAAAAGGAGGAGCCCGAGTGGATGCTCGAGTGGCGCCTGGAAGCCTACCGCCATTGGCAGGAGATGCCGGAACCGGGCTGGGCGCACCTGAACTACCCACCGGTGGACTACAATTCCATCTCCTACTACTCCGCGCCCAAGAGCATGGAAGACCGGCCCCAGAGCCTGGACGAGGTGGACCCGGAGCTTCTTGAAACCTATAAGAAGCTGGGCATCCCGCTGCACGAGCAGGAAATGCTCGCCGGCGTGGCGGTGGACATGGTGTTCGACTCGGTGTCGGTGGCCACCACCTTCAAGGCCAAGCTGGCCGAGGCCGGGGTGATCTTCTGCTCGATCTCCGAGGCGATCCGCGAACATCCCGAGCTGGTACGCAAATATCTGGGCTCGGTGGTACCGAAAGGCGACAACTTCTTCGCCGGACTGAACTCCGCGGTATTCACCGACGGTTCTTTTGTGTACATCCCAAAGGGCGTGCGCTGCCCGATGGAGCTGTCCACTTATTTCCGCATCAACGAGGCCAACACCGGCCAGTTCGAGCGCACTCTGATCATCGCCGACGAAGGCAGTTACGTGAGCTACCTGGAAGGCTGCACCGCTCCCCAGCGCGACGAGAATCAGCTGCACGCGGCGGTGGTGGAGTTGGTCGCCCTGCCCGGCGCCGAGATCAAGTATTCCACGGTGCAGAACTGGTACCCCGGCGATGAGAACGGCAAGGGTGGCATCTTCAACTTCGTCACCAAGCGCGGCGTCGCCCACGACCACGCCAAAATCAGCTGGACCCAGGTGGAAACCGGCTCGGCGATCACCTGGAAGTACCCCTCGGTGGTGCTGCGCGGCGATAACTCCGTGGGCGAGTTTTACTCGGTGGCGCTGACCCGCCACGCGCAGCAGGCGGACACCGGCACCAAGATGATCCACCTGGGCAAGAACACCAAGAGCACCATCGTTTCCAAGGGCATTTCCGCGGGGCGCAGCAACAACAGTTACCGCGGCCTGGTGCGCATGGGCCCGCGCGCCGAGAACGCGCGCAATTTCACCCAGTGCGACTCGCTGCTGCTGGGCGACACCTGCGGCGCCCACACTTTTCCGTACATCGAGTCCAAGCACCCCAGCGCCACCATCGAGCATGAGGCCACCACCTCCAAGGTCAGTGATGACCAGCTGTTCCTGTGCCGCCAGCGCGGCATCGATCCGGAAAAAGCGATCTCGATGATCGTCAACGGCTTCTGCAAGGAAGTGTTCAAGGAACTGCCCATGGAGTTCGCGGTGGAAGCCGGCAAGCTGCTGGAAGTGAGCCTGGAAGGGGCGGTGGGCTGATCCAACTTAGAGCCCCTCTCCCCTGGCGGGAGAGGGGTTGGGGAGAGGGGGAACGACCGCGGAGTCGTTGCCAACCCGGTCACCCCCTCTCCCTGGCCCTCTCCCGCGAGGGGAGAGGGACTCTCCAAAACGTAACGGAGACACAGCCTCGGGCTGGCACATTCAATCGAAAGGCGTATTCGTACATGTTGGAAATTCGCGATCTGCACGCCGCCGTTGGCGGCAAAGCCATCCTTAAAGGCCTGAACCTGACCGTCAAACCGGGCGAGGTGCACGCCATCATGGGGCCCAACGGCTCCGGCAAATCGACGTTGGCCAATGTGCTGGCCGGCCGGGACAACTACGAGATCACCGGCGGGGAAGCGCTGTTCGAGGGCCAAAGCCTGACTGACCTGGAGCCCGAGGAGCGCGCCCAGTTGGGTCTGTTCCTGGCGTTCCAGTATCCGGTGGAAATCCCCGGCGTCTCCAACATGGAATTTCTGAAGGCGGCCCTGGAAGCCACCCGCAAGGCCCAGGGTAAGGAAGAGTGGGATTCGGTGACGTTGCTGCGCAAGGCCCGTGAAGCCTGCAAACAGGTGAATCTGGATGCCCAATTCCTCAAGCGCGGAGTCAATGAAGGTTTTTCCGGCGGCGAGAAAAAACGCAACGAAATCATGCAGATGCTGCTGATGGAACCGAAGCTGGCGCTGCTCGACGAAACCGACTCCGGCCTGGATATCGACGCTCTGCAAACGGTGGCGCGCGGCGTCAATTCGCTGCGCGGCCCGGAGCGCGGCATCGTGCTGGTGACCCACTACCAGCGCCTGCTCGATTACATCGTGCCGGATCACGTGCACGTGCTCTCCAACGGCCGCATCATCAAATCCGGCGGCAAGGAACTGGCGCTGGAGCTGGAAGACAAAGGCTACGGCTGGCTGACCGGCGAAGAGGGTGAGTCCGCATGAGCGAGAGCCTGCCCGAGGATCTTAAACGCCAGGCGCTGACCCGGGCCGGCCAGGCGCCGGCCGAGGACGGGGCGCTGAGCACGCTGCGCCGGGACAGTCTGGCCGCGTTGCAGTCCGCCGATTTCCCGGGCCGCAAAAGCGAGCGCTGGAAATACACCTCCCTGCACCCGCTCAGCGACGGCCACTTGCAGCACGCCGCCCAGGGCGCCGCGCCGGCGCGGCTGCCGGTGCTGTCCGATTACCGCATCGTGATGGTCAATGGCCACCTGGACGAGAGCCAGACGCGCCTGCCCGAGGGTGTCAGCCTGCGCCGGGAAGCGGAGCGCCTGGACGGCTTGAGTAATCCGTTCGCGCTGCTCAATGGCGCGGCGCTGAACGACGCGATCTCGCTGGAAGTGGCTCCCAACACCGAGGTGGCCGAGCCGCTGCATGTGCTGATGTTCGCCGCCAGCGACACCCCCGCCCATTGCCACACCCGCCTGGAAGTGCTGGTGAACCGGGGCAGCCGGCTGACGCTGATCGAGCACTACGAGGGCCATGGCGCGGCGCTGACCAACGCGGTCACCGCCATCGAGACCCGCGACAACGCCCACCTGACTCACTACCGCCTGCAAAGCGAGGCGGCGGACAGCCTGCACATCGGCACCCTGCTGTTCCAACAGACCGGTGTCAGCCGCATCGACAGCTACCAGTTGATGGCCGGTAACCGCCTGCGCCGCAACGAGGTGATCGCGCTGCTCGACAAAAGCGGCGCGGAGCTGGCCATGAACGGCATTTTCGTGGCCCGCGGCCGCACCCACGTGGACAACCAGCTGTGCGTGGAACACCGTGTGCCCGATTGCACTTCCAACCAGGTCTACCGGGGCCTGGCCGGCGAAAAGGGCAAAGCGACCCTGAATGGCCGCATTCACATTCACCGGGGCGCCAGCGGCACCCTGGCGGAGTTGAGCAACAAGAATCTGCTGCTCAACCCCGGCGCGGAGATCAACACCAAGCCGGAGTTGGAAATCTACAACGACGACGTCAAGTGCGCCCACGGCGCCACCGTCGGCCAGCTCGACGCCGCCCAGCAGTTCTACCTGCGCTCCCGGGGCATCCCGGCGGCGGACGCCAAACGCATGCTCGGCCTGGGCTTTATCAATGAGCTGGTGATGGCCCTGCCCGACGAGAATGTAGCCGAGTGGGTGCGCCCATGGCTGGCGGAGGAGCTGGGCCAGCGCCCCGAGGCCGGCGAGGAGGCAGCATGAGTTTCGACGTGAACACCTTGCGCCAGGATTTCCCGATCCTTGATCAGCAGGTGAACGGCAAGCCGCTGGTGTATCTGGACAACGCCGCCACCACCCAGAAGCCGCGCGCGGTGATCGAGGCGGTGGACGACTATTACCGCCGCTTCAACAGCAACGTGCACCGCGCCGCCCACCACCTGAGCGACATCGCCACCCGCACCTTCGAGGACACCCGCGCCGAGGTGGCCGCGTTCATCAACGCCAGCCGCGAAGAGGTGATCTGGACCAAGGGCACCACCGAGGGCATCAATCTGGTGGCGCAGTGCGTGGGCCGCGAGCGGCTCAAGCCCGGCGATGAAGTGCTGATCACCACGCTGGAGCACCACGCCAACATCGTGCCCTGGCAGCAGGCCTGCCTGGCCACCGGCGCCACCCTGAAAGTGGTGCCGCTGCGCGAGGACGGAAGCGTCGACGAAGACGCCTACTATCAATTGCTCAACGAGCGTACCCGCATCGTGGCGCTGTCCCATGTGTCCAACAGCCTGGGCACCGTGAATCCGGTGGCGAAATGGGTGCAATCCGCCCGCCAGGCCGGCGCCATCACCCTGGTGGACGGCGCCCAGGCGGTAGGCCATTTCCCGGTGGACGTGGCGCGGATCGGCTGCGATTTCTATGCTTTTTCCGCGCACAAGATGTTCGGCCCCACCGGCATCGGCGCGCTGTTCGGCCGCCGCGACCTGCTCGAGGCAATGCCGCCCTACCAGACCGGCGGCGAGATGATCGAGGTGGTGACCTTCGAACGCACCACCTGGAATCAGTTGCCTTACAAGTTCGAACCGGGCACGCCCAATATCGCCGGAGTGGTCGGCTTTGGCGCCGCGGTGCGCTGGCTGAACCAACAGGATCGCACCGCCCTGGCCAGCCACGAAGACGCGCTGATCGCTGCCGCCACCGAGCACGCCCGCGCCTTCAAGGGCTTGAAAATCATCGGTAACGCCGCCACCAAGATCGGTATTCTGTCGTTTCTGCTGGACGGCGCGCACCCCGGCGATGTGGGCATGCTGCTCGACCAGCAAGGCGTGGCGGTGCGCACCGGGCATCATTGCTGCATGCCGCTGATGGACAGCCTGGGCATTCCCGGCACCGCGCGCGCCTCGTTTTCGATCTACAATACCCTGGAAGAAGTGGACGGCCTTTTCCGGGCGTTGGAAAAGGTTCGGACTTTTCTTTGAAACTTGAGGAGAGTTGAAAGTTGAAAGTGAAAAGTTGAAAGGCCAACCGGAGAGCGCGGCACCCTGCCTGCCCGGCTGGCAATGCCGCCGAACCGCGTTGTAACTTTTAACTTGTCACTTTCAACTGGTTCTCTGCTAGGTGCCATTATGACCGTACAAACCTTCGTACCCGGCCAGGCGGAAATCCGCATGACCGAGACCGCCCGCAAACAGGCGCGCCGCGAGATCGAGCGCGCCGGCGCCGCCGGCATCCGCTTGAATCTGGATGAATCCGGTTGTTCCGGCTTTATGTACGTGCTCGATTTCGTGGACGCCGCCAACGCCGGCGACCAACGCTTCGACGTGGACGGCATCGCCTTGTATGTGCCGGAAAAATGGCTCGGCGTGCTCAACGGCCTGGAGATCGATTACGTCACCGAAGGCGTCAACAGCCTGTTCAAGTTCCGCAATCCCAACGCCACCGGCGAATGCGGCTGCGGTGAAAGCTTCACCGTGGATCAGATGGACGAGGTATAAACGCTTGGCCACTGGATCTTCCGCCTCCGAACAACGCACCGTGGTGGTAAGCCGGGACGTGCCCGCTCGGCTGGTGCCCGATGGCACCCGCATTACCATCCATAAAAACACCTTCGTGAATCTGCGTCAGGCGCTGGGTGGCACCTATACGGTGACCGTGAACGGCAACATGGCGCGCATCGACGGCACCGACGCGGACGCCATCGGGCAGACGCCCCTGGAACTGGATTTCGATCCGCCACGGGCCGATGGCCAGGTGAGGGAACAGGATTTGCAGCACGCGCTGGGCACCATTTTCGACCCGGAAATCCCGGTGAACATCGTCGATCTGGGGCTGGTGTATGGCTGCGATGTGATCCAGCGCACCGCGGATTCCGGTGAGAAGCAGAATGTGGTGCAGGTGCGCATGACCCTGACCGCGCCCAACTGCGGCATGGGGCCGGTGCTGGTCGGCGACGTGGAAGACCGCCTTGCCAAGGTGCCCAATGTGGACGCCGTGGAAGTGGCGCTGATCTTCGACCCGCCCTGGAGCCGCGAAATGATGACCGAAGAAGCTCAACTGGAGCTGGGATTGTTTTAGAACGCTGGACGCCAGACGCCGGACGCCGGACGCAAAAAAACACCTCCTCCGCGGTGTTTGCTTTTAGCGTCCGGCATCCGGCGTCCAGCGTCTGGCCACGGAGTGAAACGACGTGTCCGACTTTGATATCCGCAACATCCATCTCGGCGATACCGTTACCGCCGACGATGTGATCGAAGATCTGGAATTCCTGGACGATTGGGAAGAGCGCTATCGCTACATCATCGATCTGGGCAAGCAGATTCCGTCGATGCCCGAGGCGCTGCGCACCGAGGAACGTTTCGTGCGCGGTTGCCAGAGCCAGGTATGGCTGGTCACCGAGTACGACCAGGCCGAGGACCGGCTTTATCTGGCGGTGGAATCGGATGCCCTGATCGTGCGTGGCCTGGCGGCGATGGTGTTGATCGCACTGAACCGCAAAACCCCCGCCGAGGTCGCCGCCTACGACATGGAAGCGTTTTTTGAGCGGGTCGATCTGATTCGCCACCTCAGCCCCACGCGAGGTAACGGCTTGCGCTCCATGGTGGCGCGGGTCAAGCACGAAGCCTCAGCGCTGGCCGCCTGAGCGAGCACGCTTACGGCTGCCTCTCGGCGGCCGCGCCCTCCCCGCCCGGTGGCGCGGCATTCTGTAATCGCACCACGAAACGACGCCCTCCCTCTTCACCGCTGGCCGACGACAGCAACTCCACCCGCTCGCCAAAATAATCCGCCACCCCGTACACACAGCCCAGCGCCAGCGCGCTCAGGTCGCGGTGTGAGTGGTAATCAATTTCCAGGGTATCCGCGGACAACGCCGTCACATCAATGCGCGGCGGGCGGGCGCGCGGGTCGCGCAGGCGAACCACTTTCTGGTGAATGTGCTCCTCCACATGGAGCAGAAAAGTGCGCGCATCCCACTGGCGGGGAATCATCGCCCGGTACATATTGATCAACGGCCCGATCAGCCAGTGCCCGAACGCCTGCAGCAGGTCATCGCGACACAACCCGATTTCGCCGGTCATCGCCAACAGCAACTGCTCCAGCTCTTCGTCGGCGTAGTTGTGCACCGGCGTATGCATCTTGCCCGGCTGGCCGGCGCGCACCTGCACGCTTTCCCAAACCCGGGCGCCGAACCGCTCACTGACAAAAGGCCGCAGGTGATGAAGAATCACACCGTGCATGAAACAGACGCCCCCAACTTCATTTCCCCGCGTGATGTGTTATTCCCGAGCGCCCCACTGACTACCCCAGCCCCCCATTCTCTTCACCATTCTTTTCATCTTAAAGCAAGTCGCGGGCCAACCTGAAAGCGACGATTCAAGCGCGGTTCTTCAACGCCGCGCGCAAGCGGGTGACGGCATCCGTCACATTCTGCGCCGCCCGGTCAATGTCCGCTTCCGTGGTAAAGCGGCCCACCGAGAAGCGCACCGAACTGTGCGCCAGGGCATCGGCCACGCCCATCGCCTTGAGCACATAGGAAGGCTCCAGCGACGCCGAGGTGCACGCCGAGCCGGTGGACACCGCCACCTCGCTCATGGCGGTGAGCAGCATTTCCCCGTCCACCCCGGCGAAGCCCACGTTCAGATGCCCGGCCAAACGCGGGGCCGCGGCGCCGTTGAGTTGCACATCGGGCAGCCCGGAAAGCGCGCCCCACAGGCGATCGCGCAGGCCGGCGATGCGCGCCTGCTCATCGTCACGCTGCCCGGCGGCCAGCGCCAGCGCCTCGCCCATGCCCACGATCTGATGGGTCGCCAGGGTGCCCGAACGCATATTGCGCTCATGACCGCCACCGTGAATCTGCGACGCCACGCGCACGTCCGGATGGCGCCGCACATAGAGCGCGCCAATGCCCTTGGGGCCATAGTTCTTGTGCGCGCACAGCGACACCAGATCCACCGGCAGCTCACGCACATCCAGCGGCAGCTTGCCCACGCTCTGGGCCGCGTCGGTGTGAAACAACACGCCGTGCTCGCGGCACAGGGCGCCGATGGCGGCGATGTCGTTGATCACCCCGGTTTCGTTATTGGCGTGCATGATCGACACCAGCACGGTGTCCTCGCGCAGTGCGGCGCTGACGTCGGCCGGATCAATACGACCATCCACCGCCGGTTTCAGCCAGGTGACGCTGGCCAGCCCCTGGCGCTCCAGCCAGCCACAGGGGTCCAGCACCGCCTTGTGTTCGGTTTCAGAGGTAATGATGTGGCCACCGCCGCGCTGCTCGATCACGCCCTTGATGGCCAGGTTATTGGCCTCGGTAGCGCCGCTGGTCCAGACGATTTCACGGGCATCGGCGTTCAGCACCTCGGCGACCTGACGGCGCGCCGTCTCCACCGCCTCTTCCGCCAGCCAGCCGTACATATGGCTGCGCGAGGCCGGGTTGGCGAAGGTGCCTTCCGCATCCAGATGACGCACCATCGCCGCCACCACCCGCGGGTCCACCGGGGTGGTGGCGGCGTAATCGAGATAAACCGCTTGAGACATGATGATTAAAACCGGAGCTGTTAGAGGGTGTTGACGGTCATCCGCAGATGGCGATTCTGGCGGGCATCCTGCCGCTCGGCCACGCTTCGCACCTCATGGCGGGCCACCAGCTCACTCAGGGTAATGCCAGAGAGGAAATCCTGAATCTGATCGGACAAATCGCACCACAGATGATGGGTCAGGCAGGTGTGGCCTTCCTGACAATCGCCCTGGCCACCGCAACGGGTGGCGTCCACGGATTCGTCCACTGCCGCGATCACCTCGGCGATGCTGATCTCGCCACCGCCTCGGCTCAGGCGGTAACCGCCACCGGGCCCACGCACACTGCCTACCAGCTGACAACGGCGCAGCTTGGCGAACAACTGCTCCAGATAGGAAATCGAAATGCCCTGGCGCTCGGAGATGTCCGCCAGCGACACCGGCCCGGCATCCGCGTGCAGAGCCAGATCCAGCATGGCGGTGACCGCATAACGGCCTTTGGTGGTCAGACGCATACCCACACCCTTGGTACGTGATTACCGTGTAGCCTATAAAGACCCAGTAAATCTATCAAGTATTATCGGCATACTAATTGATAATTGTTCTCATGTAAAAACATCCTGCACAAGAAATCGCCACCCGAGAGGCTCACTGGCCAACCGTTCTTGACAGCGGCAAACCGCTCGCGGACAATTCGCGACCTCTGGCAAGGTAGCTCAGCTGGTTAGAGCACAGCACTCATAATGCTGGGGTCGGCGGTTCAAGTCCGCCCCTTGCTACCACCTTCAAGGGAGCCGCCCAATAGGGCGGCTTTTTTGTGGCCGCCAGGCTGGTGCATTAAATCCCGGCCGACCCCGCTTTTTATAGGGCTGGGGTCGCCGCGCTGGGCGCGCCCGTTCAAGTCCGTCCCTTGCTACCACCTTCAAGGAAGCCGCCTATCAGGGCGGCTTTTTTGTGGCCGCCAGGCTGGTGCATTAAATCCCGGCC
>TARA_R110001606_G_scaffold80186_6_pt1 | contig 74409 bp, 74 predicted proteins | sample TARA_R110001606 | Tara Oceans TARA_R110001606 (sample SAMEA4398315) | marine metagenome | biome: Polar Biome; feature: [SRF] surface water layer (ENVO:00010504); material: water (ENVO:00002006), including particulate matter (ENVO:01000060) such as... | depth 5 m
TTGAACTTCGAAAATAACTATTTCCCGAAGTTTTTCTAAACCGGCTATCAATCCCACACGGATGTCTTTAGAAACAAAAACACCTGAGACTTATGTCCCAGGTGCCTTCCTAATATGATGTTGTATTGCTTAGTTTCCTCCGGTTGGAGCAGCCTTTGGCGTGATTCCCATTTTCTGCAACACGATGTTGGAGATCTCGTCGCTGTCCTTGGCGAATAGCAACGCTTCTGATCTGAATACGTGTGTAAAACCGTTTTCTTTGGCTACGTCGTCAATTGCTTTCTGAATTTTGTCGTAGGCAGGTTGCAGCAGCTGAAGCTCCTTGTCCTGCATAGACTGCTGGGCATCACGTTGAAATTTTTCGATAGACGCCTGAAGGTTCTGAAGCTCTTCCTGCTTGTCGGCTCTTTCAATGTCGGTCATTGTCTGGTAGCCGCTTTGAAACGCCTGACCTTTGGTTTGGAACTCCTGAATTTTCGCCTGAAGGCGGTTTTGTAGTTGAGTTTCGTACGCCTTAAGGTCGGCCTCAATTTGCTTCGCTTCGGGCATTTGAGTGAGTATATAGTCTACATTGGTGTACCCAACTTTCAGTTCCTGTGCTGTGACTGAAACAGCGAAAAGTACAAATACACCAAACAGCAAGCTTCTAAGTTTCATGACTTTACGTTTTAATTTTTAATTACATCGTTTTCGTTGGCCAGGCCAAGCTCTTCAAGTACATAGTCAGTATAATCATGAATCGGATCTGTGTAGATCATGACCAACTCACCGGATTTATCAAAAACAATGGCGAGGCGATTATTCTTTGCCATTTTTTCCACTGCCTCCCATATTTTATCCTGAACAGGCTTTATCAGCTCTTTCTTCTTTAAGAAGAAAAGGCCTTCAAAGCCAAACACTTTCTTTTGATACTCCTTCACTTCCTGCATTTTCCGGTCAATCTCCGCCCTTCTGTCCTTCTTCATCTCCTCAGTAAGAAGCACCTCTTCTGCATGGAAGGCAATCTGCATCTGCTCCACTTCCTGGAACATTTTCTTTATTTCTTCCTCCCAGGACAACGACAGCTTGTCTATTTCTCCCTGGGCTTCCCTGTAATCCGGCATTTGCTCCAGGATATACCCCGTGTCAACATAGCCGAATTTTTGGGCAAAGGTAGTATTTATCCCTAAACTTAAAATAAATAGCGTAAAGACTGTCCTTTTCATAGTCACATGAGGTTAGCGTATTTGCTGCCCTATGGAGAAGTGGAACTGTCCACCACTTCTTGAAGTTTGGCCCGGTATGGTATCAAAGCCATAACCATAGTCAACACCCAGAAGTCCAAAAGCAGGCATGAATACTCTAACGCCGGCTCCTACTGATTTATATAAGTTATAAGGATTATAATCCTTCAACACGTTCCAGTTGTTGCCCCCTTCTGCGAAGGTAAGCAGGTAAATGGTAGCAGTTGGGCTCAACGACACAGGATACCTTAGCTCGAAGACAAACTTGTTATATATAACACCACCCGTAATATTGTTTACCTGATCGTAGGTTCGCAGGGAGTTATCAGCATACCCCCTCAAACCAATAATGTCGGTGGCGAGGATAAAGTTTTGTCCTGCTAAACCGCTACCTCCCAAAGAGAACCTTTCAAAAGGCGTGCCAGGACTGTCTTTGTCGTAAGACCCGATGACACCAAAGTGCACACGGTTCACCAAAACAAGGTTGCCAACCAGCTTGAGGTAGTACCACGAATCGAACATCCACTTGTGGTACTCCACCCACTTGTACTTTTCGTTAGGGGGTAAGTCAGAAATGCCTTCACCCCTGATGGCAGAATAGGGTGGTGTAAATGATGCGGTTAATGAGATGTTAGAGCCAGACCTTGGGTACATCGGCTGATCCACACTGTTTCTGGCAATGGTTGTGTTAAATGTTAAGCTATTCGCTACACCGTCGGTAAAACCAAGAGACTGAGTACTGGTGAATCCGGCGCCATAATTATTCAAATCGTACTTCAAATACGACAAGCTATTGCTCACGGTAAAGTAGTCATCGGGCCATGTGACACGGCGGCCCAAGCTTGCGGTAATACCCTGCACGCCAAGGGTGCCCAGCGGCGGTTCGCTGGTCGTGTAAAGGTATTGCCTCTGAATGGAATAGCTGTACGACAGGCCGAAAGAGTTTGGCTTGCGGCCTCCCAGCCATGGCTCAGAGAACGACACCGAATAGGTCTGGAATCTTTTACCATTGGCCTGGAACCTGACGGACAGCTTTTGACCATCACCCACAGGAAGGGGACTCCATGTTTTCGGATAAGGTATTTTCCTTAGTGAGAAGTTGTTGAAAGTGACGCCAAGGGTACCCACAAAGCCGATGGGTCCACCCCAACCACCAGAAAGCTCTATCTGGTCGCTTGGACGTTCTTCTACCTGCCATTCGATGTCGGCAGTTTCCTTGGCAATGTTAGGAAGGACGTTGGGTGTTACTGTTTCCGGGTTAAAGTAACCCAGCTGTGCAAGCTCCCTTTGCGTACGGATTACGTCGTTACGGCTAAATTTCTGGCCGGGAAGCGTTCTCAGCTCACGAATAATTACGTGGTCGTTGGTCCGGTCATTGCCTGTCACGTAAATCTTATCAAGCGTCGCCTGCGAGCCCTCAGAAAGGCGCATTTCTACGTCAATACTGTCACCATTTATCTTAACCTCTACGGGTTTAATGTCGAAAAAGAGATAGCCATTGTCCATGTAAAGAGAGCTAATATCCGCACCCTGCGGGTTGAATGTCAGCTTCTTCTTAACAAGTTCCATGTCATAGACATCACCCCTCTTAATAGCAAGCACCTTGTCGAGCGTTTCATTGTCGTACACATAATTGCCTGACCAGGTAATATCGCCAAAGTAATATTTCTGACCTGGATCTACGGTGATGTAGACATCAAGGCCCTTGCCGCTCTTTACAGTTGAGTCAGCTACTATTTCTGCATCCCGATAACCCTGAGCATTAAAATATGTGATAAGGCTCTTTTTGTCTTCCTCATATTTTGGCTGGAGGAACTTCTTGGTTTTGAAAACATTGATTTTTACGTTGTCGTGCAAATAGCTCCTAAACTCTCTCCACCCGAAGGGCTTAGTCGACGTAACAAATTCTTTTACTTCCTTGGGCTGGAAGACTCTAAGAGAACGACCAATCAAGTCCTCTATAAGCGTGAACCTAAGCCGCTCTCCCGTGTTTTTCATTTTTGACTTCAGCTTGGAGTCCAGAAAAACATCGTTGCCTGTAAATTTGATGTCGTTTACCTTGACCTTGTACTTTTTGTCAACCACAATTTTCAACATCACGCTGTTGGAAAGCAGCGTGTCCTTTTGTTGGACGACTTTCACATCAGCATTCAGGTAGCCTTTTCCCTGAAAATACTTTTTAATGGTCAGCTCGGTATTCTTGATGACTGCGTCAGTTACTACCCTTCCCTTGATAAGTTTGATGTCGTCTTCGATATCGCTTTTCTGGGTTTTGTTAAGGCCCTCGAAAGTGAACTTGGTCAGTCGTGGTCTTTCCTTCAGCTCAATCGTCAAAAAGATTTGGTTGCCTTCGATTTTGCTAACAAATAGCGAGACGTCTCCCAAAATACCCTGGTTCCAAAGCTTTTTGATGGCGCCGGAGGTGGCGTCACCAGGCACCTTAATGGTTGAGCCAACACTCAGGCCCGAAATTGAAATGATGGCGTTTTTGTCCAGGTATTCTGAACCCGTCACTTCTATGCCTCCAATCTCATATTCTTTTGGGTTGGAGTAGTCGAGCTGTAGACCCGAACCAGAGGTAGCTGGGGTGCTCCGAAGTCCCGGGCGGATTTGTGCGTCCACACTTTGGACAATGCACAACAGGGAGGCCGCAAATACAATTACAATTTTCTTCATTCTCAGGAATTCACTTGTTCACTGATTTTTCCAAATCTTCTTTCTCTTCTTTGGTACCCAACTATAGCCTCATAAAGATGCTCTCTTCTGAAGTCGGGCCAAAGCACTTCTGTAATAAAGAGCTCGGTGTAAGCAACTTGCCAAAGCAAAAAATTACTTATGCGCATTTCCCCGCTAGTCCTGATTAACAACTCCGGGTCAGGAATGCCCTTAGTGTCAAGGTAAGCGTCCAACAGCCCCTCCGTAATGTCCTCTGTGCTTCTATGCCCAGCTACTACATCCTGAGCTACTTTTTTGACAGCTTCCGTAATTTCCCACCGGCCACTGTAATTCAAGGCCAGTATCAGCGTCAGTCCATCATTGAACTGAGTTGCCTTCTTAGCGTAGTCCAGATTTTCCTGCGCATCCTTTGGCAAGCTCAGAATGTTGCCTATCGACTTAAGTCTGATATTATTTTTCTGTAATGTTGGCAGCTCCTTTTTTATGGTGGACACCAACAATGACATCAATCCATTTACCTCCTCGATAGGCCTGGCCCAGTTCTCAGTTGAAAACGCATACAAAGTTAAATAATCGACGCCCAGCTCTGCACTTCCTTCTGCGGCATCTCTCACTGCCTGTATGGCATTCTGATGTCCGAATATCCTTGCAGCACCTCTCTTTTTAGCCCATCTACCGTTGCCATCCATAATGATAGCAATGTGGCGGGGAATAGCGTCTGAATTAATCAATTCTTTCATGCCCTAAGGGTCTCTCAGTGTCTAGCAAACCGCAAAGTTGCTAATTTTTAGCTAAATAAATAAGGAGAAATCTAAATAGGAGAGTCAATTATACTCATAACGGTTGGGAACATACCTGAAAGGACATGGAATTTCGTACAAAATATAGGTAATCGAGAACCCAGCGAAGTAATACCAGTCCTTGCTTTCCGGATTGCCGTACTGGTAATTTTTCAATGTGATATCACCATCGGACACGCTGTCCAAATAGTCGAAAAAGGTCTTTCTCAATCCAAATTCTAATCCTACAGCATATCTCTTGCCTACGAGCTGCTTAATACCAACCCCAAAGGGGACAACAGGTTGCAGTTTACTGAAGTCGGCCCTAGCCTCATCGTAGCCAAAGGTTCTGAAAATACCAAAACCTGCAAAAAAGTAGGGCGAGAAATAAACGTTGGTGTGTGGGTGCTTATAGTCCAGAAAATAGTACTCAAACACCGATGAACCCTCAATTAACGTGATATCGAATGAATAGTCTCTATTGGTGCCTAGTATATCAACTGCCCGCTGATCGTCTCCTCTTATCTTGCCTGCCGTCAGCCCAAGCCTTACGCTCACTACGTTGTTAATGTTCATCCTGTAAAATGCGTTGAGCCCGGGAGTCCACCCCTTCAACCGCAGTTTTGGGTTAAGATCCCCGGTATAGCTAAGCATGCCCAACCCTCCACCAAATTCTGTGTATTGAGCAAGGGCCCTGTTGCTAAAAAAAATCACCAGCAGACTGGTGATTAATGATATGTAAACTCTGTTTTTCAACTTCCCAATATTATCTGAATTTAGCACTCCGGCGAACTTTGCCGAACACGTACATTAAACGTATCTGGGTGACAATATATTGGTCGTTATTGTTGGGATTTCCTCTTATGTCGTCTTCGAAGCCCCAGCCAGCTATAGTTGGATATGGTTGACCATCAATTTGCGACACCTTAGTGCTCGTTCCACCATAGGCTTCGGTGACCAAAGTCAGCTGTCGGGGCTGACCAGATGCCGAAGTGGCTTCACGAGACCTGTCGGCCATTGTGCGGGCAAGCTCATTCGTACCAAAAGCTCCCGGATCCACGTATCTGCCGCTCAAGTCATCAATATAATCGAAGAAAAGAAGGCGGTACCCTATTTCGAAGGCAGCGTCGAAAGGACCAGGCAGTCTAAATCTTGATCCTATACCGAACGGGATAGCATAAGAAAGGGTCTTGTAGGGCTTAATGTCATACTGATCGCTGTTTTGACCTTCAGTGCCCAAATCTCTTAGAGAAACCCATTTTCCTGCTTCAGCAAGTGGATTTCCGTCATTGCCAAGTTCCGGGGCAAGTCCTTTGGGGTTATGAAGGAAAGCCGCCCCCCCTGCAAATACGTAGGGAGCGAAAGGTAGCCTTGAACCTGCACCACCTTCGTTTGGAAATATGTCCATCTCCAGAATAACAGATAGCTCTTTCACATCATTTCTGAAGGAAAGGTTTCTGGTGTACCGTGGGAGGCTTTCCATTAATGTAGGATCAGCAGAATCAAAATCATCGGATTTCAATCTTACCCAGTTAAAACTAGACCGAATACCAACCATTTTGTGCGCCCTGTAAGTGTGCGTAATACCAAAACCCGGCCTGGTAAAAGAAATATCAGTGCTCACAGCCCTGGAAAGCGGCGCTATATCGCCAAAGTAGTTTGATGCATTCAAATTCACTCCAAGTGAGTGATAGCTTTTGAACCGGGACACACCGCCACTGATCCGACCACCTCTGTAGGAAGTCATAGCTTTGTTTCTTTGCAACCTGGCTTTGCTTCTTCTTTTGTACTGACCAAACGCATCTTCGCTTGCAAGGAGTGCAGGAACCAAAATGATAAGTACGAGAATAAACTTCTTCATTGAAGAGTCCAATTTTTTTGTAAAAGTAGTAAAAAAGGAAAGCTGGACTAAAATTAATTTCTTAGATCAAAGCCCCAATTTAGCTTATTCCTTAGTGTATCCAAAAACGAGTAGCCATGGAGCTGGATCAATTTGGCTCTGAAATCTTCCTTCCGCACCGACATTTCCACCGAAGAATCAACCGTATGTGACCGTGAATCCAATGAGGCCAGGAAGTTCCTTCCCCTGCTTTCTATAACGAACGAAATGACACTTTCGTCGGGAACAATCAAAGGACGCACGTTCAAGTTATGAGGACTAACCGGGGTTATTACAAAATTGTTTGAATGAGGCAGAATAACAGGTCCTCCGCAACTAAGTGAATAGCCCGTAGAGCCTGTTGGTGTAGAAACCATCAGTCCGTCAGCCCAATAGGAATTAAGGTACTCTCTATTAATATAACACTTTACTGTGATCATTGAAGAGGTATCCTTCTTCGTAATTGTGAATTCGTTCAAAGCAAAACTTGTATCACCAAACACCTCCTTATTCGTTTCCAGTCTTAGAAGTGTTCTGTAGTCGTAGGTAAATCGTTGCTCAAAAAAAGACGTCAATGCACTCTGGATATCTAGTTTTGAGATGTTTGCCAGAAAACCCAATCTGCCGGTGTTTATTCCCAAAATTGGTGTTTCTGCATGCTTCACATAGGTGACAGTTTCAAGCAGTGTCCCGTCGCCACCTAAACTGATGATAGCATCCAATGACTCAACAGGGTTTGCTTTGCTGAGGTCCGGGCCATCTGGCAAGTCAAATCCGGCTTTGGTAGCGTGCTTTCGAAAGATTTGCGAAACTATTACCTCAACATTTTTATTCTGAAGAAATAAGATAACCTCCTGAATAAATGGAATGGTATCGCTGTTGAATTTATGACCATGGAGGGCTATTCTCATATCGGATTAACTAATTGTGCTGGCTCTAAATGCCCAGGTATTTCATTAAAATGCCCATCCTCTCCTGTTCGTCAACAGCCTCCGGAGCATTATTAAATTTAGCCACTATTTGATACCCAAACCTTTCCAAAGTTGCCTGCACCCGGCTTAGGTCTTCGAGGTTGATTTTGATTGTAAGACTTACTTTTGAAGAATCATTTGGGTCGTCGGTTAGGTATGAGCTGAGAATCTTGCCGTTGTCCGATTCTATGAGTCGGCTAATTTCTGCCAGGGAATAATCTATCTGTTTCATTGAAAGCACAAGAATGCCCCCATGACTTTTTATCGAAGATGTCATGGCAAATGCCTGAATAACGTCTTCCAGCGTAATTACACCAAGGTAAGTGCCAACATTGTCCGTTACCGCCACAAGCGACAGTCCGTTGTTGTCGCATGCCTTTATCACGTCATAGTAATGCTGCGATTGATCTACTTTACATTTAACGCCCTGTAAATCATAGTCTGCTACTCTTGGCAGGGCTCCATTCAATTCGAGGATAGTGTCTTCATTAATGAACCCCAAAAATTCTCCCTTCTCAACGACGGGTAGTTCCGTCGAATGCAGTTCTTCCATCCACAGAATTGCTTTCTGAATTTCGTCACTCAGCTTGAGTGGGGGAATCATATAATTGATAAGATCACTCGCTATCATGCAGCTTCATTTAGCAGAAACTCACTTAATATATCGTTAAACTTATCAGGGTGTTCCATCATTGGGGCATGGCAACACTTGTCGATGAACCTAAGTGTTGAATTGGGTATAAGTCTGTTAAATTCATGTGCTACCTCCGGAGGGGTGATGGTGTCGTTAAGCCCCCAAACCAGAAGCGTAGGTATTTTAATAGATGGCACTTCTTTGGCCATATTGTGGCGCTGAGCCGATTTTGCAATGGCCACTATGCGCATACATTTGGGGATGCTTTTAGTCGTCTCAAAAACCTCCTCGATATAATCCGGCGTGGCTGTTTTTGGATCGTAAAAAGTGTACTCAACCCTTTCTTTAATGTACTCATAGCTTCCCCTCTTTGGAAACGAGCCGCCCATTGAATTTTCAAAAAGCCCGGAGCTACCAGTGAGTATCATTTTCTTCACCTTGCTTTTATTTGCAAGGGTATATATCAGAGCTATATGGCCTCCGAGTGAATTGCCCATCAGGGTAAAATCTTTGAGTCCCATCATTTCGACGAAACCCTCAAGGTATTCGACTAATCCATCGAGGCCAGCTTCTCTAATCGGCATTTCGTAGATGGGAAGCATGGGAATGACGACTCTGTGCGTCTTGGAAAACCGGCGAACTACACTATCCCAGTTACTAAGTGCGCCAAAAAGGCCATGAAGAAGCAAAAGGGTTTCACCCTTGCCCTCGTCGATATACGGATAGTTATTCTGTGTTTTTAGTTCTATGTTCATTCTGATCACTGAATTAACCCAATATAGATAAAATCCGTTCTGAGATAAAGTTTTTTATTGATGTGTTGCTCAAGCCTAAACAATTCTTAGCTGAGACAACGCCACAATGTAGGCTTGCCTCTCTGCAGGCTGTTGTTCCGGGGTCAGCTTTTCGAAAAACTCCTTGACAAACGGCAACACTACAGAAATAGTGTCGATCATCCACGGAGCGAGGCTCACCACAAAGGGGTAAATTTTGGCTCCCTCGACGTATTCATCAGCTAGCTGAAACCCAAAAAAGGTCAGCAGCCAAAGCAGGAAGCTTAAGGCCAAAGCCCATTTCAAAATTCCAGCCAGCGATCCGGCCAGGTCGTCGAAGCTCCCGAGCAAAGTTAAGTCAATCGTTTTTTTAAGGGCCAGACCAATAAGGTTAACGGCAAGCACAATAACGACAAACACGATAATGAAAGAGATGACAGGAATAAGCCCCGGCACCTTAGTGAAGTATCCGTCGAGGAAGCCAGCCACCAGTGGAGTGAACTGAAACCCGCCAATAATTCCCAAAATGAAGGCAAAGAGACCGACAATTTCCAACAGAAGTCCTTTTTGGAAACCCCGAAACGCTCCAAGAACAAGGATAATAAGGATGACTATATCAATAACTCTCAACGGACTTACTTGCTTAATAGCTCTTTAACCAGCGTTGAGATTATTTTACCGTCGGCTTTTCCGGCCAATGCTTTCGTAGCTGCACCCATCACCTTGCCCATGTCCTGAGGGCTGGAGGCACCCACTTGAGCAATTAATTTTGCAACCTCCGACTTCACTTCCTCTTCTGAAAGCTGCTTTGGCAAAAATTCATTGATAACATCCAGCTCCGCCTGCTCCTTTTCCGCCAAATCGGGTCGGTTTTGTTCTTCAAAAATGGCCAGTGAGTCTTTTCTCTGCTTAGCAGCCTTAGTCAAAATAGCCATTTCTGCTGCCTGATCAAGCTCTGCTTTGGCACCCTTTTCAGACTCCGCCAACAAAATCAGCGACTTGATAGCTCTCAGCGCCCTCAGCCTTTCTGAGTTTTTGCTTAGCATGGCTTGCTTTATATCTCCGTCGATTTGGGTTTTAAGGCTCATATCTGAATTTTTTAAAATCGTTATTGGTTAATTTGCAGCAAAGTTATACAAATCAGTATAAGAATGACCAGGCTCAGTGTTAACATAAATAAAGTAGCCACGCTCAGAAATGCCAGAGGAGCAAATAATCCGGACGTGGTAAAGGTTGCAAAGGACTGCGAGGTCTTCGGCGCACAGGGAATCACTGTACACCCACGGCCCGATGAAAGGCATATTCGCCATAGCGACGTGCTTGAGCTTTCGAAGATAGTGACCACTGAATTTAATATTGAAGGGTATCCCGACAGACGGTTTATCGATCTGGTAAAAACGGTAAAGCCTGCACAAGCCACTTTGGTTCCGGATCCACCTGAAGCAATCACATCAAACACCGGTTGGGATACGCTGAAACACCAGGCTTTCCTTGCTGAAGTCTCAGCAGAACTCCACGCTGCTGGCGTAAGGGTCTCCATTTTCCTCAATCCGGACGTAAAATTAGTGGACGCTGCAGCCAAAAGTGGAGCGGACAGAATAGAGCTCTATACCGAGCCATACGCCACGCATTATCATAGCAACCGGGAAAAAGCTATCGCTTCTTATATCGAAACAGCACAGCTGGCAAAGTCAGCCGGGCTTGGCATTAATGCAGGCCATGACCTTGACTTACACAACCTGGCTTATTTGGTGCGACAAATTCCGGCAATTGACGAAGTATCCATTGGGCATGCGCTGATCTGCGATGCCTTGTACTATGGGCTGGAAAACACTATCCAAATGTATCTGCGCCAGTTAACTTAAAACTATGAGTGACAAAAAGCTATTCTTTAGAAAACTGGGGCAGGGAAAGCCACTTATTATTTTGCACGGGCTTTTTGGAGCCTCCGACAACTGGTTGACCATTGGCAAGTCATTGTCGGAACATTTTGAGGTTTATCTGGTCGATCAGAGAAACCATGGCCAGTCGTTCCATGACCCTGAGCACAATTTTGATGTGATGGCAGAAGATCTGGCCAACTTTATAAAAGAAAATAATATTACTCAGCCGATTGTTCTTGGGCATTCAATGGGTGGCAAGGTGGCTATGAACTATGCGTTAAGCCACCCGGGCGAGCTTGAAAAGCTGATTGTTGTAGACATTTCACCTCGTGGTTACAAAGTCCATCATGACCAGATACTGAAAGGGCTGAAGTCTATTGACCTTGGCTCTTTGGATTCAAGAAAAGAGGCAGATGATCAGCTGGCCAAATATGTTCCTAATTTGGGCGAAAGGCAGTTTCTGCTTAAAAGCCTTAGCAGAACCGGTGACGGATTCGAATGGAAAATAAATGTGGCTGCCATCGATATTAATATCGGGCTGATTGTGGGGGAAATAGACGGAGAGCCAAATCCAGTTCCGGCCCTTTTCATAGATGGCGAGAACTCTAACTACATTCGGGACATTGACCTTCCGATTATCAAGAAGCTTTTTCCTGACAGCCAGGTTGTCACTATAAAAAATGCCGGACACTGGGTGCATGCCGAGCAGCCAGAAGCCTTTCTTGAGACATTGATGGCCTTTCTATCGTAGCAGAGCACATGAGCGCTGGAAAATTGTACCTCGTACCAAGTCCACTTTCCGACAACAGGGTTGATCTGATAATAAATGGTCAGGTTAAAGAAATAATTTCCTCCCTCAACTGGTTCTTCGCTGAGAACATCAGAACCTCCAGAAGGTTTATCAGCTCCCTGAATTTAGGCAGGCCTATCGAATCGCTGCATTTTGCTGAGCTCAACAAAGACACTGAGGATGCAGAAGTATCAAAGCTTATTGACATTGTCACTTCCGGCGAAAATGCCGGAGTCATTTCCGAAGCTGGCTGCCCTGGTATAGCCGACCCAGGAGCTAAAATAGTCGCCCTTGCACACAAAAAAGGAGTGGAGGTCATCCCACTGGTTGGTCCTTCGTCTATCTTTTTGGCGTTAATGGGCTCCGGATTTTCTGGTCAGTCATTTACCTTCCATGGGTATTTACCGATCGATAAGAAAGCGGCGCAGGACAAGATAAAACAAATGGAGAAAGAGGTTGTGCAATTCGGTACAACTCAAATTTTCATGGAAACACCCTACAGAAACAACCAGTTGATGGAGGTAATCATCAATACCTGCCAAAACAACTCGCTTTTATGCATCGCAAGCGATATAACAGGGGAGATGGAGTTTATCCAAACCAAGAAAATTTCTGACTGGAAGGGTAAACACCCAAATTTGCACAAAATACCAACTGTTTTTCTGCTTGGAAAATAATACCTGGGCCTCAGGTTTTTAAATAAGGAAAGCTCCGCTAAATTTGCACGCTTAAAAATCAGACAACAAAGAAAAACAAATGCCATATCTATTCACGTCGGAATCTGTGTCGGAAGGGCACCCTGATAAAGTAGCTGATCAAATTTCAGATGCGCTGGTCGATCATTTTCTTGCTTTCGACCCTAATTCGAAAGTTGCTTGCGAAACACTTGTAACTACTGGTCAGGTAGTGTTAGCGGGTGAGGTAAAGTCAGACACTTATATTGATGTGCAGTCAATTGCCCGTGAGGTGATTAACCGCATTGGTTATACCAAATCAGAGTATCAGTTTGAGGGCAATTCGTGCGGGGTGCTTTCTGCTGTGCATGAGCAATCGCCTGATATTAACAGAGGCGTTGATCGTGGCAAACCAGAGGAGCAAGGTGCCGGCGACCAGGGCATGATGTTTGGCTTTGCCAGTAACGAAACCTCAAGCTACATGCCATTGGCGCTTGACCTTTCTCACAGACTGCTGAGAGAACTGGCGGTAATGAGAAGAGAAAATGGCGCCATCAAGTACCTGAGACCTGACGCCAAGTCGCAGGTGACAATCGAGTACTCTGATGACCATACACCCATCAGGATTGACTCCATTGTTGTTTCGACGCAGCATGACGATTTTGATGAAGAAACGAAGATGCTTGCAAAAATTAAGCAGGACGTCATCAGCGTTTTGATCCCAAGGGTAAAGGCACAGTTACCGGCACATATCCAAAAGTTGTTCAACGATAAGATAAAATACCACGTAAACCCAACTGGCAAGTTTGTTATTGGTGGTCCTCATGGTGACACTGGCCTGACCGGAAGAAAAATCATTGTCGACACATACGGAGGCAAAGGTGCTCACGGTGGTGGTGCATTTTCCGGTAAAGACCCGAGCAAAGTTGACCGCTCGGCAGCTTATGCTACACGCCATATCGCCAAGAACCTTGTAGCCGCAGGTGTGGCTGATCAAATTCTTGTGCAGGTTTCCTACGCTATCGGCGTAGTAGAACCAATGGGTATTTTTGTTGATACCTATGGCTCAGCAAAAGTAAAAATGTCGGATGGCGAAATTGCTCAGAAAGTATCAGCAATTTTTGATATGCGTCCGGGCATCATCGAACAGCGCTTGAAGCTTCGCCAGCCTATGTATCAGGAAGCAGCAGCTTACGGCCACATGGGTAGAAAAAATGAAGTAGTTAAGAAGAAGTTTAACAGACCTGGCGAAACAAAAGAAATGGAAGTTGAGCTTTTCACCTGGGAAAAACTTGACTACGTTGATATGGTTAAGAAAGAGTTTGGCCTATAAGCCAGGCAATTATTGATATGAATAGGGACCTGTTGGTGAATGCCGACAGGTCTTTTTTTTACTTGACAAACGCCTCAATCGTTACTGAATTGTCGGGCAGGTACCGCTGCATAAAGAAATCCTCCAGCGCTATTCCCCTTTCCTGGGCGTAGTCAAAAATCATGGTTTGTATTTTTTCCCGACTGGGCCGCACCAACCAGTGCATAGAAAGGTTCACGGTAAGGCTCCCAGGGGCTCTCAGCTTTTTCAATTGATAGTTGCCTTCAATTTGGGTTACCCTGCCTGTCAGCAAAACACCAAAAAACTGATTGATTTCATCGCCATCTTCCGGTGGATAAGTAAGCTCCACCAAATCCCCCTTCCAGTCTTCGTTGATAATTTTTGACCGGATGTCTTCAAAAACCATCCTTGCCGAATCAGCCACGTAGCGACCTTTGAAAGGTGTGCCTACTATGTCGTAACTTACCGCACCAGACTCCTGAACTTCGTATTCTTTGGTGCCTCCAAGAAGAAAGTAAATGCTGAATGAAATAATCGCCAGAGAGACAGCCGAAATAGCGTAGTACTTGTACCTTGGGTCAATCGTCATGGATCTGATCTGTTGAGGCATCAAAAGAAATCAAAAAAAGGCCGATTTCAAACAATACTAAACAACCTCCTTGTATTGCATTTTATGCAGCTGAGCATAGTAACCATCCATGCTCAATAGCTCGTCATGGGTGCCTTCCTCTTTTATTTCGCCTTTCTCAAGCACCACGATTTTGTTTGCCCGCTGAATTGTCGAGAGACGGTGAGCAATCACAATGGATGTTCTGCCTTTCATTAGTTTGTCAATGGCTCCCTGAATCAGTTCTTCAGTCTCCGTATCAACTGATGAAGTGGCCTCATCCAGGACGATGATTTTGGGATCATACACCATGGCCCGCACAAAAGAGATGAGCTGCCTTTGCCCAACCGACAGTGTGGCTCCACGCTCCATCACATTATAGTCGAAGCCGCCTGGCAGCCGCTCTATAAACTCCCTTGCGCCAACAAGCTCGGCTGCCTCAATCACTTTTGACTTTGGAATTTCGGGGTTGCCGAGAGTAATATTGTTAAGGATGGTATCTGAAAACAAAAAGACGTCCTGAAGCACGACACCGATATTGAGTCTGAGCGAGGCCAGGTCATATTCTCTTACGTCCACCCCGTCAATGGTGATGCTGCCCTTATTGATTTCATAGAACCTACTCAGAAGGTTAATCACCGAAGACTTACCGGCTCCTGTAGCCCCCACCAAAGCCAGGGTTTCTCCCGGATTCACTTCAAGGTTGATATCCTTCAGCACATATTCTTCGTCGATGTAGGCAAACGATACATGTTCAAACTTCACTTCACCCTTCAACGTAGTCGGCGCAAAAGTCCCGTTGTTGGCGATGTGCTCTTTGCTGTCGAGCAAATCCAGAATCCTGTTGGAGCTAACGATGCCCATTTGCAATGTGTTGAAGCGGTCAGCAATCATCCTGATGGGGCGGAAAAACATCTGGATATACATGATAAATGAGATCAGCACCCCAAGGGTGATTTGATCGTCGATAACACCTCTGGCTCCATACCAAACTACAAGGCCGATTCCCGCTGCCTGAATAACTTCAGCCACCGGAAAATAAATTGAATAATAGAGTACCGACCTGATGTTGGCCTTTTTATGCTCCCTGTTAATCTCTTTGAATTTTTCGTACTCCCTGTCTTCGCTGTTGAATATCTGCACGATGTTCATCCCGGTGATATGCTCCTGTACAAAAGAGTTCAGGTTGGAAACGGCTGTACGCACCTCATTGAAGGCCACCTTTACTTTCTCCTTGAACACATAGGTGCTGATGATCAGTAGTGGCAGGGTTGAAAGACTTACAAGGGTCAGCTTCCAGCTAATGGCAAACATCATGGCAAAGATGACAATGATCTGAAGCAGGTCTCCAATAATAGCTGCTAAGCCTTCACTGAATACGTCGGACAGCGTTTCCACGTCGGAAACGTTGCGGGTAACCAGGCGGCCGATGGGCGTTTTGTCAAAAAACTTTAGTTTCAGCGTTTGGAGGTGCTTGAAGAGCTTGATCCTGATGTCCCGGATAATGAACTGGCCCAACCAGCCGGACAGGTAAGTATGGCTGTATTGGACAATTGCTGTTGCCACTATTACCCCCACCAAAATGAGCGTCATGTTCACCAGCCCCTGGAAATCGCCAATGGCCACGTACTTATCGATAGTAATCTGAATGAGGTAAGGGCGAAGTGGAGACAAAAACGCTAGCAGAATGGTAAGCACCACCAGAAAGTAAAACTTGCCTATGTAGGGCTTTGCAAAGACAAAAAGCCTCCTGAGTACCTTCAGGTCAATGATATTTCCGCTTACGGTTTCCTTTTCCAAAACTATCGACTAGGGACGTGGTTAGTAATTAACTGCAAATTTCAAGAAAGGATATAAATTTCTTCAGGATAAGTAACGTTTGTTAGAAAAAGACCTTCAGCTGGCACATTGCGGGCCGCCGACTTCCTGTCTCTGCTTTCCAAAATCTCCTTAAATTCAGTCTGGCTCATTCTGCCTTGTCCTGCTTCCAGCAGTGTTCCAACCACGGCACGAACCATCCCTCTTAAAAATCTATTGGCACTAACGTAAAATACAAGGCTATCGTTCTCTCTTCTCCAGCAAGCTTCAAAAATATCACAGTCAAAATGTTTCACATCCGTTTTCACCTTGCTAAACGACTGGAAATCCTTCCATGTCAACATCAGAGCAGCCATCTTATTCATGGCATCCACATCCAGCTCCGGCCTGAAAAGGTAGCTATATTTAGTTTTGAAGGGATCCTTTTTTTGATGAATGTGATACTCGTAAGAACGTGACTCAGCATCGAAGCGGGCATGCGCTTCAGGCCGCACGGGCTTTACCCAATGAGCGGCTATATCATGTGGCAACAAGGAATTCAATCTGTAAAGAAATTCTTCTGGTTCATGCTTAAGCTCCATGTCAACGTGCGCTACCTGCACCCGGGCATGCACGCCTGCATCTGTTCGCCCGCTTCCCACACATTCCACTTCGGTGCCCAGTAAAGTGCTCAGACATTGGGTAACTATCTGCTGCACAGCCACAGCGTTGTGTTGGGTCTGCCAACCGCTATATTTTGTGCCATCGTAACTCAACTGAATAAAATACCGCATGCCCGGCAAAGGTAATTCATTCAACATAATTCACATGTTCAGCCGATTAAGGTTTTCTCTAAAGTCTTTTATGCGTTTATTTGCCAAAAATTCTTCCAATGCTTCAGCGAATCCAATCAATATTTCTGGCCCTTGCTGCCATCGTCATGGTCATCATTGTTTTTCTCCCGCTATGGCAAAAAATTGACGTCGAAAAAAGTGAAATAGTGACCATTACCGCTCTTGAAATCACACATATCAGATATGCCGGTGACGGAGTGGCGGTAGACGAGATTTTGGCTGAAAAAAATATCATGTACGTAGCAGTACTTTGCCTGATCGCTGCAGGAGTCGCCATTTTTTCTATTTTTCAATATGGCAACAGGCTCCGCCAGATTCAATTCGGCGCCTTGAACTCCCTCGTTATTGGTGGCACAATGTTTCTCGTTCTCTACTTTTGCTGGAACGCAGAAAAGACAATCGTTCCTGCCGAAAAAGGTGCCTACCTGGCGGCCTTTTATCTTTTTCCCGTAGCCCTCATCCTTAACTCCATGGCCAATCGCTTTATCCGGCGTGACGAAAGGCTGGTGCGTGACTCCGATAGGCTCAGGTAAAATCAAAGTGTTTTTAGTGCAGCAATAATCGACAAATTGGTCGGTAAAAGGGGCTAATTCCGTTGGCCTGACATTTCTTACTGCCATCCTGACAGCCTTGTGGGTAAAATCGGGCTATGGAACGGCTTTTGCCAACCCTTCACTTATTGACCAATCATTTGCAAACAAATACAAACATGGTAACAGAAGAAAAAGGCACCCTTTCGATCCACACCGAGAATATTTTTCCCATCATCAAGAAATTTCTCTATTCGGATCACGAGATCTTTTTGAGGGAGTTGGTATCGAATGCCGTGGATGCCACACAAAAGCTGAACCGCCTGGCAGCCCTGGGAGAGTACAAAGGAAAAATTGGTGACACAAAAATTAAAGTGTCTATCGATGAGAAAGCAAAAACAATCACAATCAGTGACAAAGGCATCGGTTTAACAACTGATGAAATAAAGAAATACATCAACCAAATTGCCTTTTCGGGCGCAGCCGAATTTGTTGAGAAATACAAAGACAAAGGAGAAGAGAAGCAAATTATCGGTCATTTTGGCCTTGGTTTCTACTCTTCTTACATGGTCGCCAAAAAGGTAGAAATTTTCACGAAATCGTACCAGACAGGCGCTGAAGCTGCCCGCTGGGAGTGCGATGGATCAACTGATTTTGAAATTACCCCAACCAAGAAAAAGGACAGGGGTACCGACATAGTGCTTCACATTGCTGAAGATTCTGAAGAGTTTTTGCAAAAGCACAGACTTCAGGGTATTCTCGATAAATACTGCAAGTTCCTGCCTATCGAAATTGAGTTTGACGGCAAGGTGGTTAACAACCCAAGCCCCATCTGGACGAAGCAGCCAAGCGAGTTGAAGGATGAGGACTACCTGAACTTTTACAAAGAGCTTTATCCATTTGCTGAGGATCCGCTTTTCTGGATTCACCTGAATGTCGACTATCCTTTTAACCTTACCGGTGTTCTTTATTTCCCTAAGCTGAAAAATGAGCTGGATGTTCAGAGAAACAAGATTCAGCTTTACAGCCGGCAGGTGTTTATCACCGACGAGGTGAAGGACGTAGTGCCCGAGTTTTTGATGCTGCTTCACGGTGTGATCGACTCTCCCGACATTCCTTTGAACGTATCGAGGAGCTACCTTCAGTCGGACGGAAACGTGAAGAAAATCAACACCTACATCACCAAGAAGGTGGCAGACAAGCTTGGCGATCTTTTCAAGAAAGACAGAGCAGGGTATGAGAAAAAGTGGAACGACATTGGCCTGTTCGTGAAATACGGAATGATCAGTGAAGAGAAGTTCTATGAGAAAGCACTTGACTACACGCTTGTGCAGGATATCGACGACAAGTTTTACACGCTCAAAGAATACGAGGAGCATGTAAAGCCAAATCAATCTGACAAGGATGGCAACACTATCTTCCTTTACACAACCAAGCAAGCACAGCAGCACAGCTACATCGAAAACGCCCGCAAGCGTGAGTACGGTGTGCTGAAAATGGACGGACAGCTTGATAACCATTTCATTAACCACATGGAAATGAAGATGGAAAAGGTAAACTGGAAGCGTGTAGACGCTGATGTGCTTGATAAGCTAATCGACAAAGATGAGAAGAAAGAGTCGGTACTGTCAGAAGCTGAGCAGACCACAGTAAAAGAGCTTTTCGACAAGGCCATTAACAATAAGGCGTTCACAGTAAATGTGGAGGCTATGTCGACTGACGATATGCCGGTGGTGATCACGTTGCCGGAGTTTATGCGCAGAATGAAAGACATGTCAGCGATGGGTGGCGGAATGGCCATGATGGGGAATATGCCTGACGCTTATTCAGTGGCTGTAAACGGTAACCATGCACTGGTAAGCAAGATCCTTAAAGCTAAAACTGAGGAGGAGAAAACAGACCTTGCCAAGCAGGCATTTGATTTAGCCAAGTTGTCTCAAAATCTGCTAACAGGCCCTGAGCTTACCGCCTTTATCAAGAGAAGCCTTGACATAGTATCGGCCTAAGCGCCAATCCAGCTATAAAGTTAAATCCCCGGAGCGATTCGGGGATTTTTTATTTTTCAGAGTCCAGCGGAAGCTACTTTTTGTATGTGCAGGCGTCTGGCTTCGATTTGATGAAATAGCTTTTGTAATTGGTGGCCTTCGGATCCATGCAACCTTCCAGGTTAAGCAGCTCAATGTTCTTGAAATCAATGGGTTGTCCCTCGCTCTGCAGGGCAATATACCCTTCTGTCAATGGCTTGCCTGGCTCCCACAAGGCAGGGTCGTAACCCGTAACAACCCCTCCGCCCATCTGAGGCTTGGAATAACGAAGCACCTCTTCACCGTTTACTTTATGAATAACCAAAGAGTCACCCATTACTATTAACTCCGTGTGTACCCATTGGTCACCCTCATAGGTGGCCGAGGTAGAATTGATACAATGATTGGGATCGACCTTTCCGTTGTAAACCACATCAGTGCCCGGCGAGCACATGTTGCACGTGGGGCGTGGCTTACCATCGCCCAAGCCGGCGAGGAACTGCATTTCCACTGAAATCGGCCAGTTTTGCTCTTTCGGCATTGAGCGTGGATCCTGTGAATGGAACATCACCCCGCTGTTTTTTATTGTGTACTCGGGGGCACCCCGCTGCAATTCGCCAACAAACCGGTAGTCCATCACAAGGCGATAGTAGGAGTATGGTTGCTTGTAGTATAAATGCCCAAACTGCTCGTTGAAGTCGCCGTATTGATCGTAGCGAACTTTGATGATGCCATCCTCCACCCTGAATGTGTTGCCAAAGTTGACGTCCACATCGTGGTGGTGAATTTTAACAATCCAGTCATTGATATCCTTTCCGTTGAAAAGCGTCTTCCATTCCTCCTTGCTCTTTTTTGACTGGCCCGTTACAGCTGTTGCCAGCATCGGGACTAGTAGAATCGCTAAGGCTATTGATTTAATTAAGTGGGAAATGGGGTGGCTTTTCATAGGTGTTTTTCTTGTAATTATAAGTAGTTCCAAAGAATTACTCTCCGGATACCACTGATCTTTTGATAATTAGACGAGTTACCGGCGTTTGTTCCTAAATTCGCCAATAAATTGAACGGCAAGTGGCAAACCAAAAGGCACCACTTCTTTGTTCTTGCTAAAATTCTGAAGACTAAAAATAACTGTAAATGTCAAACCCTCTTTTAGAAAATTTCAATACCCCATTTGATACCATTCCTTTCAGTAAAATAAAAAATGAGCACTTTCTACCTGCATTTATAGAAGGTATCAGGCTTGCCAAGGAGGAGATCGCTCTTTTAACAGAATCCACTGAGCCCGCCACATTCGAAAATACCGTTGTGGCCCTGGAAGCCTCGGGCAACAAAGTCGATCTGATATCCAATATCTTCTTCAACCTGAATTCCGCTGAAACAAGCGACGAGATGCAAGCACTGGCTAAAGACATTTCGCCTTTGCTGTCCGAGTTTAGCAATGACGTGATGCTCAATGAGGAGCTATTCAGAAAAGTAAAGCTGGTTTACGAAAGTGTAGACAAAACCAAACTTGATGAGGAATCGCTGACGCTTCTGGAGAAGACTTACAAAGGTTTTGTTAGAAATGGAGCCAACTTGCCAGCAGATAAAAAAGAGAAACTACGTGCGATAGACAAAGAGATTTCTGTGCTGGGCCAGCAATATGGAGAGAACGTGCTCAAAGAAACCAATGCCTTTTCCATGGATGTAACGGATGAAAAGGAACTTGAAGGGCTTCCTGATTTCGTAAAGGAAGCAGCCGCCGAAACAGCCAGGGAAAAAGGCAAGGAAGGCACCTGGACATTCACACTTCAATACCCCAGTTATATTCCATTCATGACCTATTCGGCCAACCGGGAGCTCCGCAAGAAAATGTTTATGGCCTATGGATCACGAAGCTTTAAAGGCAATGAGTTCGACAATCAGGAAGTGGTGAAAAAACTGGTGCAGCTCCGGTTCGAACGAGCTCATTTGCTCGGCTACCCTACCCACGCTCATTTTGTGCTTGAAGAGCGCATGGCTGAAACGCCCGATAAGGTCAATGAGTTTCTCACCGACATATTGGCGATTTCTCAACCTGCTACCCTGAAGGATGTGGAAGAGCTTACTGCATACGCCAAAAAGCTGGACGGTCTCGGTAAAATTGAAAGATGGGACTTTGCTTACTATAGCGAAAAGCTGAAGAAGGAGAAATATGAGGTTGATGATGAGTTACTCAAGCCTTATTTTCAGCTGGAGAAAGTGATTGACGGAGTGTTCAAAGTAGCCGAAAAGCTTTTTGGGATTCACTTTGTTGAAAATAAGGAGATTGACAGATACCACCCTGAAGTGCTGGTGTATGAAGTGAGGAATGACAAAAAAGAGCTGGTAGCGATTTTCTATGCCGACTTCTTTCCCAGGGAAGGCAAAAGAGGTGGTGCCTGGATGACCGTTTTCCGGCAGCAAAAGAAAGTGAATGGTGAAGACAAGCGGCCACATATCAGCATCGTTTGTAGCTTTACTAAGCCAACCAAGTCCACACCGTCATTGTTGACGTTTAATGAGGTGCAGACGCTGTTCCACGAGTTTGGCCACGCATTGCACGGCATGCTGGCCAAAGGCAACTACGGCAGCCTGAGCGGCACCAATGTTTATTGGGATTTTGTGGAGCTTCCCTCACAAATTCTGGAAAACTGGACACTTGAGAAGGATTGTCTTGACCTGTTTGCCCGGCATTACAAAACCGGCGAAGCCATACATGCTGATCTTGTACAAAGACTGAAAGAGAGTGCCAATTTTCAGGCAGGGTACGCTACTACCCGTCAGGTAGCGTTCGGCATGCTCGACATGGCCTACCACGGTGTAGACCCCTCAGGCATAAAAAATATTGGCGAGTTTGAAAAGGCACTATTCGAAAAAATGGAGGTGCTTCCTCAGGTGAAAGAAACCAACATGAGCTGCCAATTCTCCCACATATTTAATGGAGGCTACTCTTCAGGCTACTATAGCTACAAATGGGCCGAAGTGCTGGATGCCGATGCTTTTGAGTTTTTCAAGGAAAAGGGCATTTTCAACAGCGAAGTGGCTGGAAAATTCAAAGACAACATTCTTTCCAAAGGAGGCAGTGAACACCCAATGATACTCTACAAGAAATTCAGAGGACGTGAACCTGATCCAAAGGCCTTGTTGAGACGGGCCGGACTTCTGAAAAAATAGGGCTAAAAGGCAACAAAAAAGGCGATCGGTCTGTACCAATCGCCTTTTTATTTTTACCCAATCGCTTAGAAAATAAGAATGATCAGTAGCACTATGATAATGACAGCGCCCACCGACAATGTCAGCTTATTGTTTAGGAAATCTAGTTCCTTTTTGATCTCTCTCAACTCTTTCTTCACCTCCTGGCGATCTTCCTTTGAGAGTTCACTTCTTTTCATGTCTTTGATCTCATTTACCCGCTGGGTAAGCTGAGTTGCTCTCTCTTGGGCCTGCTCTTCTGTAAGGCTGTTAAGTTGCTCTTTTGTTATCGGCTCTGTTCCGGCAGCCAAAGCACTGGTGCCGAAAACCAACGTAAATGCCGCCAGGGCTAGAATAGATGTAAATAGTTTCCTTTTCATAGATTGATAATTTTCGAATTCAATTCAAAATAGGCCTTTTCGAAATACCAAACAAGGTGGAAAGTGCTGAGAGAGAAAAAGAAAAGCCGATCTTAATTGACCGGCCTTTCCTGGATGCGATGTTTAGCCAACTATTTTACTTTAATGCCCAAATCTTGTCGTAGCCCCTTTCTATTTCGGCTTCTCTCAGGCGTGTCATTGCGTCCCTTAAGGCGTTCATCATGTCGTCCTTTCTCACGATGCTGTTCAGAGCGTTGATATCATTAAACTCAGACTCGGAGAATGGTTTGCCATCGGAGGCTGCTACCCAGCCGGAGCCATATTGGACATCCTTGTTGGTGTAGGTTTCCTCTCTTCCCTGAATGAAAAAGTTGAGCCGTGGGATCAGGATAATTTTGTCGTTGTTGTCGCCGGCAATCTGTAAGTCCATCTGCACATTGATCAGGCCGTCAACATCTGCGTCCTTCATCAGGTTAATGATTGGCCTGTCAGAAGTCATGTTGGTGGATACTGATCCGAAAATGTCGGCGATCTTCGTTGGCTGCATATTGACTGTGTTTTTGTAGGTCTTCACAATCAGCTCATCCGTATTCTTTTCTTTTACCGGATAAAACTCTTCGTAGTAAGAAGATGCAGTCAGCTTTTCAGTAGGCACCATTTCGATATCGAACTCTTCCCTGAACATGGTGACAATGTCAGCGTACATGTTGCTAAGCAGTTGATCCCAAAAAGCATCGGGCAGTTTTGGAAACTGATAGGTGGTGGTGGTGGTAGTGGTGATCTTGGTGTTGTACCCATAAGAAACTGATTCATCCACTTCCTGCTTGAACAAAACACCCCGCACCGAAAGAGATGACACTGCAAATTTCGACCCTTGTGAAAATGGCGCCCCTGTGGCAGCGTTGGGCTTGCTTGCTGCAAAATTCAAGACACCGGCAGGGTTGTCTATTTTACCTTTTACACTAGTCGACCCATAAACACTCTCCTGTTGTTTGCCTGACACGGTCACTTTCATTGAGCCATAAGCCCTGCTCTGAAGCTCCGCCGCTGCCGTCGACTGCTTGTCGGTCGGTGCTTGCACATAGCGTTCCACTATCAGGTAGTTCTCGCCCTGGTTGTAGTTGCCCACACCATTTACACTACCCGAAATAGTAGGGTTGCTGAAAGCTTCCCTGGGGATAACTATTTTATCGGTTGACCTGAATGAAGCGAAGTAGTTGAATCCTCGGGCACCGGCCACGTCAGTTACCAGCGCCACATTTAAAAGGCTGCCTTCATGGCCGGAGCCATTTTCCAGCACCAGCTCGATGTCTTTGGACAGATCGATCTGAGCGTTTGTTGTCGACCCATTTACAGACAAAATCTTCACCGAGGGCACAGGCTTGATAGTGAAAGAAGCTTTGTCTCCTGTTACAGTTTCCACATTCACTGTTTTTGGCGTAAGATCGCCAGGCTCAAGCTCGATCATGTAATACCCCAAACCCGTTGAAGTCAGCTCCTTGCCCTCACTGGTTACTGAGCCATCTATATTGAGCATTCCAAGGCCTTCTGCTTTTGAGAAAAATATTGCCACGGCAACATCGCCTTCCTTAAAATCTTCGGGATATACCTCCTGGCCGGAAATCCGGGCTTCCATGGTGTGCATTCCGTTGATGTGGTGCACCAGCACAGCCGCCTCCCCCAGGTTAGAGGTTTTCGAGGTCATTAGCTTGGCTGTCAGTTTACCTATTTTTTCTCCCAACTTTAAGCCTCTTTTTTCCTGAGCTTTAGAAACCTCAGTGGCCAGTAAAAAGACAAACGGTATGAGTAATCCTATCTTTTTCATAGTCGATTAATTTGGTGCTAAGTACCAGATAATCGCATTTCGAGAAAATCGCTCATACGGGGTATTTAGTACTACCCACCAGCACGGATGCTAAAACAGGTCGATCTTGCTACTATGTATAAAAAGGAACCTTTTAATGCAACTTATTAGCGTTGCTGTCGTTATTCCTTTCAATAAAGTGTTCGATGAAAAAAATTACCTCATTCTTCTGGTACTGTTCCGGAGCTTCTCCGTCGCTCCTGAAAAGGTGCCCAACAGAATCTGCCCGGTTTGTGAGCATTGGTGGTGCCGTGTTCTTCACAGGTCTTTTGGCGGCTGTAAGTGGAGGTTTTGCTCTATATTCTGTTTTTAGCAATTACTGGGTCGCAGTGCTATTTGGTTTGCTCTGGGGACTCATGATATTCAACCTTGATCGCTTTCTAGTTTCGAGCTTAAAGAAAAGTGAAAACAAATGGGAGGAGTGGCTAATGGCTTCACCAAGAATCGTGCTGGCGGTGTTGATAGCCATAGTGGTAGCAAAGCCTCTGGAGCTGCGGATATTTCAGCCTGAAATAGAAGCCGAGCTTGTCCTTATCAAAGAAGAACAAAAAGCTGTTGAAGGAGAAATGATTGCATCACGCTATTCACCCCTGATAGCAGGATACAAGGCCGAACTCAGCCAGCTGGAAACTCAAATTGCCAGCAAGGAGGCAAAACGAGATGAGCTTGTGAGGATGGCCCAGGAAGAAGCGGACGGAACGGGCGGTTCAGGTCGTCGTAATCTGGGGCCTATTTATGCTGTGAAGAAATCAAATGCTGAAAGAGCCGAAACTGAACTGAAAGAGCTCAAAGCAAATCACTCTGCTCTGATTTCAGCCCTACGGGAAAAGCAAGATTCAGCAGCGCTGCTGCAAGCCAATGAACTGGCCAAAATTGACGTCTCGCATATTGGTGGATTGGCATTACAGATGGAAGCGCTGGCACGACTTGCTGGCAAGCACTCCTCCATAGCATTTGCCAACATTTTCATTATGCTCCTGTTCGTAATGATAGAGGCCTCACCTGTTTTGGTCAAGCTTATGAGCCCCAGAGGGCCTTACGATGATTTGTTGGAAGTACACGAACATGCCTTCGTGAATTACAGAAAATCAAAAGTTCACCGGCTGGACACCAAGCTCGAAAAAGAGCTGGCCTGGAAGGGGTAACTACTCGGCGTGGTAGTCCTGAAGCTTCTTTCTCATCATCCGCAGTTCTTCCGGCGCCTTCATATTGACGTGCACATGAGGATACAACTCCATGAATGCTGCTAGCTGAAAGCCCAGAGAGTTGGCTATTTTTTGACAGAACAGCAGCTCAGAGTCCTGGATAACGCTATCTGCCTTCATGAGCAGGATGACGTTGTAGAGATAATCGAAACGATCATCATAGGGCATCTTGTCAAGGCCTTCGACTGGATCAGGCTGCTTGATCAATTGCTCCAACTCCTCCTGAGAAATATCTCCCGACCTCGCTACCCTTTCTATTACCTGCCTTTCTCTTTCATGAAATTCACCATCGCTGTTGGCAAGGGTAATAAGGAGCGACAACTGCGTTCTGATGTTTTTCATAGAGCTAATTTATCTCTATATGCCAATAAAAAAAGCCCATTGAAGGGCTTTTTCGTTATTTACTTAAAAATGGGTACCTGAAATCCGTTGGCGGAGCAAATGTTTCCTTGATGGTTCTTGGCTGCACCCACCGAATAAGATTGAGAATGGAGCCGGCCTTATCGTTGGTGCCTGAGGCCCTGGCACCCCCAAACGGCTGCTGGCCCACAACTGCGCCTGTAGGTTTGTCGTTGATATAGAAATTGCCAGCTGCATGCATCAGTTTGCTCATGGCCAGTTCTATAGCATAGCGGTCTTTGGAGAAAATGGCACCTGTCAAAGCATAGGGTGACGTGCTATCCACCAGTTCCAGAGCCTCTTCGTAGCGCTCGGCCTGATACACATAAACTGTTAGCACCGGACCGAAGAGTTCTTCGCACATGGTTACGTACATGGGGTCTTTGGCAAGCAGCACGGTAGGCTCTATGAACCAGCCCTTACTTTTATCGTAGTTGCCACCGGCAACCACTTCCACCATGGGGCTCTTCTTGGCCTCGTCTATATATTTGGTGATTTTGTTGAATGAGCGTTCGTCAATCACAGCATTAACAAAGTTGCCAAAATCTTCAACATCACCCATTTTTACATTCTTCAAATCCTCAAGAATATACTTTTGCACCTCGGGCCAGAGGTTGTCAGGAATGTAGGCCCTTGAGGCAGCCGAGCATTTCTGTCCCTGAAACTCAAAAGCACCTCGAATAATGGCAGTGGCCAGCTCCTTTGCATTGGCCGATTTGTGGGCAATGATAAAGTCCTTGCCTCCAGTCTCGCCCACAATGCGGGGATAAGTCCTGTATTTGGCAATGTTTTGACCTATGGTCTTCCAAAGCTGTTGAAAGACACCGGTGCTGCCGGTAAAATGGAGCCCCGCAAAATCCTTGTGGTTAAAAATCACGTCTCCGGCAACAGGCCCATCTACGTAAATAAGGTTGATAACACCATCGGGCAGGCCCGCTTCTTTGAACACTTCCATGATCACCTGCGCCGAATACACCTGGGTATATGCCGGCTTCCATATCACTGTATTACCCATCAAAGCAGGTGAGGCTGGTAGGTTGCCTGCGATTGAGGTGAAGTTGAACGGCGTAATGGCAAAAACAAAACCCTCAAGTGGCCGGTAGTCCATACGGTTCCACATGCCTGGTGCCGAGTCGGGCTGCTGGTGAAACAGCTCCACCATGAAGGCTGCATTGAATTTTAAGAAGTCGATGAATTCACAGGCGGCATCAATTTCGGCTTGAAAAGCATTTTTTGACTGACCGAGCATGGTTGCTGCATTTATTTTAGCCCTATAGGGGCCTGCCAGCAGGTCGGCTGCTTTGAGAAAAATACTTGCCCTGTGTTCCCAGCTCATCTCTGCCCATGCCTTTTTGGCGCCAAGTGCAGCATTAACAGCCTGCTCCACATGGCTGGCATCTCCTTCGTGAAAGTAGCCAAGCGTATGCTTGTGGTCGTGAGGCGGCGACATCCGAACCTTCTTTCCAGTGCGCACTTCTTCACTGCCGATGTACATAGGAATATCAGCCTCTTTTGACTTTAGCTCCTTCAGTTCCTTTTGCAGTGCGGCCCGCTCGGGTGTGCCGGGTGCGTAGCTGAGAACAGGTTCGTTGGTTGGTTTGGGGGTCTTAAAAATCGCTAATGACATGTTGTTTATTTGGTTTTGTCGACTGCAATAAATTGAGGGGCGAATTTACTCACCGTAAGCCTAAAAACCTTTAGAAATGGTGATGCAATTCGCTAAGAGAATGTATTTCGAGTGTAACTGGTTCCGTATGCGGATGTTTTTCGGGGTTGAAATAAAAGTGATCTATGCCATGCCCTCTGGCTCCCCCAATATCTGTGACGAGGTTGTCGCCTACCATGGCCGACGTGGCTGGTGTGGCACCCGTGAGCTGCATGGCGTACTCGAAGATTTGCGGCGAAGGTTTGCGGGCTCCTGCTCTTTGAGAGGTGATTACTTCAGAGAAGAATTTCTCCAGGCCTGAGCTTTTGATCTTCACCGACTGGATGTCGTCAAAACCATTGGTAATGATGTGAATCGGGTATTTTTCAACCAGATAAGTAAGCAACTCTATGGCGCCGGGCATCACTGCCGTTTTGGTGGGGCACAGGTTCACATAGTCCTCACCAAACTGAAAAGCGAGATCCATATCTGCAAAACCCAATTCCCGAAACACTGTTCTGAACCGCTCCTCCCTGAGGTGTTCTTTGTCAATTTTCTTCAGGTCGTACAGATACCAGAACTGTGTATTTACCCGGAAAAACTTGTCTACAAGTTGCTCGGCCGAGAACTTACCGAAATTTTTGAGAGCGTACACGGAATAAAGCTCGACAAGGGACTCTCTGGCATTTTGATCGTAATCCCACAGGGTGTGGTCGAGGTCGAAAAAAAGGTGTTTGTATTTTTTGCCCATACATTTATCTAAGCCCGGTTAACTGGCGTTTTTCCATTTTGTTTTTTACCAGTTCTCTGTTCGAATAAAGTATCCGAAAGGTTTCAAGGTCTTTCTGCAGGCTGGCGTCCTTCTGCAAAAATTGAAATATTTGGCTTACAATGTCCGACACCTCCTCCTTGATAGAATAGAAAACGTACTGGTCTATTTTTCTAACGTTCACCAATCCGGCATTTCTCAGGTAGGTCAAATGCCTAGAGGTTTTGGTTTGGGTAAAATCCAGAGACAATTCAATATCGGTAATGCAAAGTTCCTTTTGATTAAAGAGGAGAAAAAGAATGCGCACTCTTGCCTCCTCCGAGAAGGATTTGAATATTTGGTTTCCGTATTGCAGACTAAAGTTTTTGAGTCTCATGGGAACAATATTGAAAGTATATGGCTTATCCGTGTAACACAAAACCTGTGCAATTGATCTAATAATTTGTAGCTTAGGGCCCAATTGCAACTATTAACCTATAATTAGTATCCTCTTAATTCATAAGTAAAGAAAGGCTTGTCAAAGTTCATCTCTAAATATTTTCTGCCTTTTATGTGCTTCCTATTTATACTGGTGGCACATCAGGAAAGCTGGGCCCAGGGCGGAAGCAGGGTCATCCAGTTTTCCGGGGTAATATTGGGTGAGGACAGCGTTTCTGGCGTGCCAGGAGTGCACGTATACGTGCCAAAGGCTGGAAGAGGCACTACATCCAATGTTTACGGTTATTTTTCGATGCCTGCCCTGGTTGGCGACAGTGTGGTGATCAGTGCCATAGGCTTTGAAAAGCAGCACTTCATTGTTCCCGGCAACAAGGGTGAGAACTTTACAGCGATCATTGAGCTCGTTACCGACACCACTTATTTGCCACCCATAGAAATTTTACCTTACCCTACCGAAGAGCTCTTCAAGCAGGCTGTGCTTGCCCTCAAGCTGCCCGATGCCGAAGACTATCGTAAGATGGAGGAAGTGCTTAGGGCGGATATTTTGATGAGAATGATGCAAGGGGCACCTATGGACGCTTCGGAAAATTACAGGTATTATTCCAATCAACAGTTTCTGGCGATGACGGATAAGTTTCAGCCAAGAAGTAATCCGCTATTAAATCCTTTCGCCTGGGCTCAGTTCATCAAATCTTTGAAGAAGGACAGGAAGTAGTCAGGTTTTTTACCAGGTTTTGCTCACCTCACTCCAGTAAAGCTGCACCCAACTTTCCATCCCTTCTGCTAATTGTATTCTGTCTTCTAAAAACACTACCACTCCAAGCGAAGACAACCTTATCAGGTCGTATTTAAGGGCTATAGAAAGTGTGTTCATACTCTCAGCTTTTCTTGAGATATACTTGTTTGTAATTAAAGCATTGAATGCTTCGTGGGTGGCATTTTGGAACAATAGGTCAGTTTGCATGGGCATTGCTATTTGTTTGACGTTACAAAAATGCGATGATGCCCATCGGCAAAGTATGATTTCTGTCAGGTATTAAGCTGATGTATTGTGGGAATTGTTAATGCTTTGAATGGTACACCCTATCCAAATCATTGCCCAAAGCATGCAGGCTAATGACAGTGAGATAAATACAAATGCCGGGGAAAACCGCCAACCACCAGGCCTGCAGGTTTTCGAGGTAGCCATGAATAATGCTTCCCCAACTGACGGTTTCGGGAGAAACGCCTACACCGATAAATGAAAGTGTTGCCTCGGCGATCAGCAAACCCGATATGGTAAAACATACCTGCGTGGCTACCGGCCCGATGGCGTTTGGCAGGGCATGCCGAAAAAAGACTTTCGGCTCTGACAGACCAATTATTCTAGCCGATTCAATATATGTCATCTCTCTAACCTTCAGCATTTCAGCACGTACCATCCTCGCCATCACGTCCCAGCTGGTAACAGCAAACAGCACTATTAGAGTAAACATATTGATGGGAATGATCATAGCAAAGGCCACAATCAAATACAAGCGGGGAATAACCGATATCACCTCAATAAACCGCTGAGTGATGGTATCGAGGGGAAAAGTAATACGGCTCCGCAAAAGGTTAAATCTTCTAAGCAGCAACCAGCATATGGCAACAAACACTGTTAGCGCCAGAAGGGTGTATACTCCCACAAACACATGACCAGTTGAAGAAACGGTCGGCCAAAGCACTGCGATAGAATACACGAAAACGACGAGCAGGAGCAGTGCTGCCAGGTAGGTTCTCAAAGTAAACCGCAGACGATCATTTCCGAAAAAGGCAGCAACACTTCCAAGGCCAACACCTATGCTTCCACCGATCAACGCTGCACCGATGCTGACCAGAATTGACCTTTGAGAGCCCGCCAAAATAGACAGCCATACATCTCTGCCGAGTGTGTCCGTCCCCAGCCAATGGCCCGCTCCGGGAGGTAGGCTTCTCATGTCAAGCCTGAGCTCAGGCTTCAATCCATCAAAGAACCACGTCAGCACAACGACCGCCAGGATCGCTCCCAGCATCGCCAATGGCCACCATCTGAATGTCGGTTTGTTGCTCATTGGTTGGAAAGCCTTATTCTGGGATCAAACCAATAGTACAAGACATCGGTAATTAAGTAGGATAGCATCCTGACCATAATCAACAGCAGAATAATTCCGGTGACAACGGGATAATCCTGCGCACCAACCGACTGTGTGAGCAGCATGCCAACGCCCTGAATAGAAAACAGCACCTCTACCACCAATGCGCCACTTACCACTGCCAGCAAATACTCCCCGAATAGCGTAATGGCAGGCAATAAACTATACCTGAGTCTATATCTCTTTTTGATGACATGCTCGCTAAGACCTCTTGCCCTGGCCATAAACACAAATGGCAGGTCGGCAGACTTTTGAAAAGCATTGTCGATGTGCTTGGTGATATAAGGCACTGTGCTTATCCAAAGAATGGCCACCGGGAGCACGTAAGGCCAAAAACTCCTGGACAAAAAGGAAAGGCCGTTGAGCGAACTGGCCGAAATATGTGAAGGAAACCAGGAGAATACCGATCCGCTGGCAAAAAGAATCATCGCCAAAAGAGCCCAACCAAAAAGCGGAACCAGGTCAAAGAAATAGATAACCTGGTCGGCCAATGCTTTTGCCCTGGCCCCTAGTTGCGATAAGCCAATCACCAGCCAGTAGGCAGAAAGAAAAATCAGAATAATAGCAGGCACCGTGAACACAATGGTGTTGGAAAGCGCTCGGCCGATGACATCAAGCACCCTTTCCCGATTTTTCCAGCTCACCCCCAAGTCGCCACGTAAAAGCTGAGAAAACCACAAGTGAAACTGATTGCCTGAATCGTTCCAGTAAACTGCTGGCAGGTAGGCTCTCCACTGCTGAGACGAAGCTTCCAATTCGTTTACTAGCGAAAGTATTTCAGATGACGCAGCACTATCATTGCCCGAAACTGAACTTCGCACTCTTTCCCATGTCAATTCATCGTCTTCGACAACCCATGCGGCAAAGCTTTGGGCTTGCAGCGCAGATACAAGCTGCAACGCCTTGTCTGACTGGCCGGTTAACAAACAGATCTTTTTTACCCATTCCTTTTGCACATCAGGCATGCCCGGGGGCAGGGCTGCTGGTAACGCAGCGGACTGTAACGACAGGTAAAACACCGGAAGATCAAGACCAAGCTCTTTCCTTATCCTTATTTTCTCCTGTAGGATTCGTTGTGCGTTATAGCTGCCTCCTTCCAATGCCAGGAGATCAATCCGCTCCTCCCACACCGACTGCGACGGCAAAAGCCTGAAAACAAAAAGCCCAATCAGTCCAAGGAGTAGTGCGGGGAATGCAGAAAGTAACCGTACAGCCAGGTATCGAAGCATAAGTTTCAAAAATAACAAACTGACAATAAGAACCGCTAACCGGGTGAAGCTTTAGGGAAGGGAGATGGTTTTTGAGTCAAAGTGCTGCCAACAAATAGCACTAAACACATAGTAATTTAGAAAAATACCTAAAAACAGGTATCAATCAGGGATGCGCTATGCTTAACATTGTAATGTGTAATTGAAATGGGCTCAACATCAACCTTGACTCGTAGATTTTACACATAAGCTCACAGGTTAGAAGTGAAAAAGGACTGCTCTCAATGAGCAGTCTTTTTTTTGTACACCCTAATCCATCTCACTCATATCGGCAACCATATTTGTAATAGCCCACAATTACTATTAATTTTCAGGGGATTCTAACGAGCATCAACGACGTCGACTTATGAAAGCTATTGTAAAAACAGGGCTGTTATTTTTCATTGTAGCACTTATTGCAGGCTGTGGTGGCAGGTATCCCAAGCACAACTGGGGTAGTAAGTATGAGTACTTGGAAAAATACGAATCTGACGAAGGCCATCATATCACGTATACACACGATTTGATTCTAAGAAAACCCCGCAGACCAGATGAAGAGCATCATTACTCTGTGATCTTAAAAGGCCAGCAGGAAGATGAGGACAGCGACACAAACTATTGGGTAGAACAGTATCTCGGGCGTGCGGTAGAAACCGACAGCACTTTAAACATCATCTTTTCATCGATGCAAACGGACGTCGATCATGGACACGACAGGTTCAACTTCACCTCCGGCGACACGCTCATCCGCATTCACCGTGACGGAGACGTATACCACACAGAGTGGGTGAAGTATACGCCAGTGGCAAGCCACAACCACGAGGATGATTGGGTAAGAATGAACTAAATATTGACCGCCATTAGTGATTTGAGGAATTTGGCGCATTTATGACCATCCACTTTGTCCTCAGCCATCCGGCTGTTTCTGAAAATATCGGGTTCGCTTGCAGGGCGATCAATACCATGGGGTTTGGCAGTCTCAGGCTGGTCAACCCAACTGACTATCTTTCCCGGCAAGCCAAAAAAACAGCTTATGGCTCACATGATATCCTGGAAAATGCTGTAGTCTATTCGTCGCTTGCAGATGCACTGAGCGATATTGACTTTAGTATAGCCACCACAGCCAAGAAAAGGCTTGGGAGACATGACTATCATTCGCCCGGGAAAGTCAGCAACCTTCTGCAAGAAAAAGGCACAACGATCAACAACGTTGCAATTGTCTTTGGCAGCGAGCGAGATGGGCTGGCAAAAGAGGAAATCAATCTTTGCGACATCATTAGCACTATTCCGCTGGCAGCCCCTCATCCCTCCCTCAATTTGGCTCAAAGTGTCCTCATTTATGCCTGGGAGCTTTCGAAAATCTCCGTTAGTGGCAAAGTGAACCCACCAAAAGAGGCCGTGGAGGAAGGTGTTCAAAGAGCCCTGAAAGAAAAAGCCCTGAAAGTCCTTAAGGATCTTGACGTGCCCCGCCAGCCCAGTCTTTATAACCGACTAAAAGACCGACTGATGACTGCTGATGCCGAGGATACGAAGCTGATGCTGGCGCTGGCTCGATTTATTGAGCATAGACTCAAATCCCGATAAGGATCGACCTATGTTGTAGTTGCTTTGAGCAGAATGGCAACGGCATAGTAGAGCCTACTGGCGGCGTTTGCCCACCTTCATAGACCATGACGTATGAGCTAAAGTTTCTGGAAAAGGATAAGACGATCTATTTCCTGCCTGATTTTGTTAGTTAATTCACTAACAACAGGTACTAAGTTTGAAAAATTCACATTTTGATGGTGAATATTTAGGACGCATAAATTGGCATGTCAATTGATAAGAACTATCTTTGACATCCGAATTTCGATATGGAAAAGATACTTTTTGCACTTACGTCTTTTTTGATTTGTTTCATACTTACTCCGGCGGTTATCTATTTTTTCGTAAGGAACAGGATTACCGATACGCCAGGAGGAAGGAAAATACACAAAGCAAGTACTCCTTCTATGGGCGGAATACCGATCATGATTGGTGTTCTTTTTGCTGTTTTGCTTTGGTTTACCCTTGGGGAGCTAAACCAAAGCCGTAGTATTCTATTTGCTGTTATTATCATGTTTATTGTAGGCCTTCGGGACGACTTGGTTAACCTTTCGGCTTTTCATAAGTTAGTAGGTCAGATGGCTGCAGCACTGCTTGTTGTCGTCTATGGCGGGGTTCAACTCACTTCGCTGTACGGACTTTTTGGCGTATATGACTTGCCAGTATATGTAGGAATCCCAGTCTCTTTGTTTACAGTTATAGTTTTAACCAACGCCTTTAACCTTATCGATGGTGTTGATGGGTTGGCGGGTATGTGTAGCCTTTTGGCATTGACCTTCTTTGGAACATGGTTTGAACTAAACGATCAGCACTTGTATGCAGCCATCGCTGCTACGTTCGCCGGTGGGATAGTTGGCTTCTTGATGTTTAACTGGTCGCCTGCGAAGATTTTTATGGGAGATACAGGAGCTTTGGCGATTGGCTTGCTACTGGCATCGTTCGCCGTTTTATTTATCGAAAGCAATTACGCACTTGATGCAAGCTCTCCAATAAAGTTTAGTGGTTCGGTGGCCACAGGAGTGGCGGTAATGATTTTGCCTATTTTTGACACTGCCCGTATTTTTGTGAAAAGGGTGAGAAAAGGAAAGTCTCCGCTTTCGCCTGATAAGAGTCACGTGCACCATTTCATAATGCGGATGGGGTTTGAACATCGTCATATCACACTTATATTAACTTCTATTAACTTGATGTTCGTAGCGATTGCTATCGTTGGAAAGAGCTATTCAGACTCAATAATGCTTCCAATTGTAATTGGCACGGCTATTTTTCTCGGCCTTTCGTTGGACTATCTTGTTTTACGATCTGTGAAAAATAAAGTCAGAAAAAGTCCTAAATTACTAATCAATAAAAAATTCCCTGGAGCCAAAGTACCTACTAATCACCCTATTGTAGAAAAAACCCTTATTGAGACCGAAAACATTTTGCAGAATTAATTTTACTCTGTAACGCATTTTAAAATGCCTAAAAGGTTTTACAAACTATTTCCAGCACTTTTCATATTTGGAGAGCTCGTTATAATATCTATTCCGTTCTTGCTTTCCTATTACATTATTAATAACAGCCTTGACCTAGCGCAAGTATACCGTTGGGCTTTTGGGTTTTACCTGGGCATATGGCTTTCAGTTTCTGTTGTGGCAGAAGACTTTAAAATTGGCCGATCAACCAACTATTATGTGACGCTGAAGCGGGCTTTTTTTACACTCTTCATTTCTCTCTCGCTGATATCGTTTTTCTGGGTTTTATTTGAAGCGTACGAGCTGAGCCGTGAATTTCTAGTGCTTATTTTCGTTCAGCTGTTTGTTGCGGTCGGCTTCTATAGAGTACTAGTTCATATTGCGCTTAATAAATATCGGAAGTTTGGGGGCAACGTTAGAAGTGCCATTATTATTGGCTTCGACCAGCAGGGAGTGCGACTATATAATTTGTTTAAGAGGAAACCTGAGTATGGAATAAGGTGTGTCGGATTTTATGATGATACATATTCAGGACTCTCCCAACGGGATGGTATTCCCATTCTTGGTGGGATTGACGACTTTATCAGAAATGGTATTGATGACACGGAGTTTATTTATGTGAGTGAAAGCGTTAACAGATTTGCACTCAGCCAAATTGTTAACGTTGCCGACGCACAATTAAAAAAGGTTAAGTTAATTCCACAGTTCAACACCGAACTTTTTAAGACTTACTCTCTTACCAGGTTTGATGATATCTCAATAGTTGATATTAACGACCTGCCCCTGGATGGCATCTTGAATCGTGTGGTAAAAAGGACTTTTGACATTGTCTTTTCGCTGTTTGTTGTTGTTTTTGTGCTAAGCTGGCTCTATCCGATACTCGGCCTGCTAATTAAACTGGAGTCCTCGGGCCCGGTCTTTTTTAGGCAACTTCGTCATGGGAAGGGAAATTCACCATTTGTATGCTACAAGTTCAGGACGATGGTGATCAACAATGTGGCAGACACCAAATGGGCTTCGAGAAACGACCCAAGAATTACAAGAGTTGGCACTTTCCTCAGAAGAACCAGCCTCGACGAGCTTCCTCAGTTTTTGAATGTTCTAATAGGTAATATGTCGATAGTTGGGCCCAGGCCCCACCCAATTCCACTGAATGAATCTTATCAAAACAGGGTGCATAAATTCACTCAACGCCATGCTTCCAAACCTGGTATCACAGGCTTAGCACAGGCTATGGGCTATAGGGGCGAAATACAAAAGTTCCATCAAATGAGCTCACGGGTGAAGCTAGACAGATTCTACCTTCAGAATTGGTCTTTTATTCTTGACCTGAAAATCATAGTTTTGACTGTTTATTCAATCGTATTCAATAGGGAAAATGCCTATTAGAATTGTCTTTAAAATGTTCTAGCAAGTGCATAAAGAATCAAAAGTGTTTATTGCCGGCCATAGGGGAATGGTCGGCTCTGCTATTTTAAGGGGTTTACAGAAGAGGGGTTTCTCAAATTTCGTTTTGAAGACTTCGGCGGAATGTGATTTGCGCCGCCAAGCTGATGTGGAGAGCCTGTTCGAGGTGGAGAGACCAGATTATGTCTTTCTGGCCGCTGCCAAGGTCGGAGGAATTAATGCCAACAACACCTATCGGGCAGAATTTCTACACGACAATCTGATGATCCAGAATAATGTCATTCACTCGGCCTGGAAATTCCAATCTACCAAATTGATGTTCCTTGGCTCTTCTTGCATTTACCCTAAACTTGCTCCACAGCCACTTAAAGAAGACTATTTGCTTACAGGGCTATTGGAAGAAACGAATGAACCCTATGCGATAGCTAAGATAGCTGGTATCAAAATGTGTGAGGCCTACAGAGATCAATACGGTTGTAACTTTGTATCAGTTATGCCCACCAACCTCTATGGCCCTAATGATAATTATGATTTGAAAAACTCCCACGTGTTGCCGGCGCTGATCAGGAAATTTCATGACGCAAAGGTGAGCGGCGCAAGTGAGGTGGAAGTTTGGGGCACTGGTACTCCCAAAAGGGAGTTTCTTCATGTCGACGACATGGCTGAAGCGTGTATTTATCTGATGGAAAAATTCGATGCCAAGCCACATTCAAAGGATCCGTCATTTTTGAATATCGGTTGGGGAGAGGATATTAGCATAAAAGACCTGGGGCTGTTAATAAAAGATATTGTTGGCTTTCAGGGAACCTTAAAGTTCGATACTTCAAAGCCCGATGGCACACCAAGAAAGCTCATGGATACATCCCGGCTATCGGCGATGGGTTTCAAGCCAACTATCACTTTGGAACAAGGAATTGGAAGTGTTTACCGTGAGTTTGTGAAAACTTATAGCTCGAGCGACATACGGCTTTAAGTTTGGCTTAATCCGAAGCCGATGGGAACCAGCTTTTTGATTACGGGGCGAGTTCCTTACTTTTGTTAAAATTTTCTTTCATGATCGAACGAATTGAAGAGTTAAAGGAAGAGGTGCAGAAATTTGTTGCTGAGAAGGAGGCTGATCTTGAATCGTTCAGGATGAAGTTTGTCAGCAGAAAGAGCGTTCTTACAGATTTGTTTGATGCTTTCAAGGATGTTCCGCCAGCCCAAAAGAAAGATTACGGAGTCGCTCTGAACCAACTAAAAGTGCTGGTACAGGATCGTTTCAAGGAGCTGGTCTCTGGCCTGGAAGAGAGTAAAGGGGCCACCACAGAAACAAAGGATTTAACACTCCCTGCCGCAACAGACCAAATAGGAGGCATTCACCCTTTGACCGCCCTCAGAGCAAGGATCATAGAGATTTTTGAAAGAATAGGGTTTTCGGTGGCCGACGGGCCTGAAATTGAGACTGACTGGTATAACTTCACTGCGCTTAACTTTCCCGAAAATCATCCTGCAAGAGAAATGCAGGATACATTTTTCATTGAGAAAGATCCTGATGTATTGTTGAGAACGCATACCTCTTCCGTACAAGTAAGGTTAATGGAGAGCGGCAAGCCACCTTTCAGGGCTATTATGCCGGGAAGGGTTTTTAGGAATGAGGCCATTACCGCACGGGCTCATTGCATTTTTCACCAGGTAGAGGGTCTGTATATAGATGAAGGAGTGAGCTTTGCGGACCTGAAGGACACCCTGTATCATTTCGCCAAGGAGATGTTCCATAAGGATGTCAAAATAAGGTTTCGACCCTCCTACTTCCCTTTCACGGAGCCTAGCGCAGAGATTGACATCTCCTGTCTTATTTGCAACGGAGAAGGTTGTAACATATGCAAGTATACAGGGTGGGTGGAGATAGCCGGCTCTGGAATGGTTGACCCAAATGTACTGGAGAACTGTGGTATTGACTCGGAGAAGAACACAGGCTTTGCTTTTGGAATGGGGATAGAGAGAATGGCCTTGTTGAAGTATCAGGTGAGAGACCTTCGCCTCTTTACCGAAAACGATGTTCGCTTCTTGAAACAATTTTCCTCCATTCTTTGAGCAGGCTGGCTAGTGTCTTTGGAGTTTTAGCAGTGGCGTTGATTTTTGCTCAATGCAGTGAATCGAACACTGGCCCTAATATCCCTCCAAAAATTGTCAACATCGAAATAAACCTGTCCAACCTTCAATATCAGTCACTTCGGCAGGTTGGAGGCTTTGTGTATTTATCGGGCGGAAACAAAGGTCTGATTATTTACCGGCAATCTCAATCAGAGTATAGGGTGTGGGATCGAATCTGTACCTACGGGCCGGACAAAGAATGTGAAGTAGTGACGATGAATAGCTCTGGTTTTTACATGGAAGACCTTTGCTGCAAATCGACCTTCGATCTTGACGGGTACCCTACGGCTGGGCCTGCAAAATATCCTTTGGTTGAATACAGGGCAGTGTCGGACGGCACATTCCTCTACATTTCTAACTAGCTCTAAAGGAGCCGGGTGATGATTTGCTCTTCGGTTATTCCCTCCGATTCTGCTTTGAAGTTACGCACTATCCTGTGTCTGAGGATGGGCTCCGCTACCGATTGGACATCTTCGATGTCCGGAGAATACTTGCCGTTCATAAGTGCATTGCATTTTGCGCCAAGCACAAGAAACTGAGATGCCCTTGGCCCTGCTCCCCACTCCAGGTACTGTTTGGCAAGCTCATCTCCTCCGTCGTTCGGTCTGGTTTTATGAACGAGCTTAACGGCGTACTCAATCACGTTGTCTGCCACAGGAACTCTTCTCACCAACTGCTGATAGAACTTGATCTCATCCGCAGTCATCACCTGATCCACAGATTGCTCCCGCTCTGAAGTAGTATTCTTCACAATCTCAATTTCGGAGGCCAGTGTAGGGTAGTCCAGGTTAATATTGAACATAAACCGATCCAACTGAGCTTCCGGCAAAGGGTAGGTGCCTTCTTGTTCGATAGGGTTTTGCGTCGCCAAAACGAAGAAAGGCTTTTCAAGTGGGTGGTTCTTTCCGCCTATTGTCACTGAGTACTCCTGCATGGCCTCTAGCAAAGCAGACTGCGTTTTTGGAGGGGTTCTGTTTATTTCGTCGGCGAGAATGATATTGGCGAAAATGGGGCCCAGGATGAACTTGAAATTCCGTTCCTTGTCCAGGGTTTCTGCTCCTAAAATATCAGAAGGCATCAAGTCAGGCGTAAACTGTATCCTGTTAAACTTCAAATGTAGGGCCGACGCCATTGTGTGAATGAGCAGGGTCTTGGCCAGGCCCGGCACACCTACCAAAAGGGAGTGTCCCTGACAGAAAATAGACGAAATTAATAGCTTAACTACCTTGTCCTGACCAACTATTACTTTCGAAACTTCTTTTGTTAACTGTAGATATGACTGGTGAAAAGCATCAGCGGCCTCTTTGTCGTTTTTAAACTGAACCATTGTTTATCAGTAATTCTCTTTTAAAAGATTGCAGAAGTCGAATTCCGGATCAACGTCAATGTACACATCTCCCTGTGCTTTACGAAACCACTCAGATAGAATCTTATTTTTTTTGGCGCCAAGTGTTGCTTGATAAATCTTCTGGAAATCTTGTTCCAGATTTGCCTGGTGAGGCGGAACCTTGTCTTTATAGTAGATCAGTCTCAAAGCTTGCGTCCCGTCATCTAGCCTGTAGTCAATGGGTGCAGTAATGTTACCAACCTTCATCGTATCTAAAGTAAAGAAAAGCACGGGGTCTATTTCCTCAACGGAAACTCTCGGTGCGCCTGTGCCATCAAGCAGAAAGCCGCCATCAGAAGCTGTCGCCTTGTCATCGCTATATTCTTTTGCTGCCTTTTCGAACGTTATCGTTTTTGCTTCAATTTGCGTTTTCAGGCTGTCCAGGTAATCCCGGGAGGCCTTGATGTCAGCAGGGGATGGCACGGGAATCATCAAGATGTGTCGACTGTTGTAGGTGTTTCCTCTTCTTTCTACCAGTTGTATAATATGAAAACCAAAGTCGGTTTCGACAGGCATCGAAATCTCTCCAGGCTGCATGCTGAGCGCTGTTGCTTCAAACTCAGGCGCTAAATCTCCTCGTCTGAAAAACCCGAGCTCACCATTGTTTCTCCTCACACTCGGATCCATCGAATACTGCTGGGCAAGTGTAGCCATACTTTCGCCGGCCAGAATTTTATTTCTGATGGCAATTAACTGTGTGCGAATTTTTTCCTTTTCGACTTCACCAGGCTCAGGAATTTTTACGATTTGCCCTATAGTTACTTCGGTTGAAAAGAATGGCAGAGAGTCGGCAGGAATAGTTTTGAAGAACTTCTTCACTTCTGCAGGTGTCACTGTTAAATCTTTGGTGATGGTTCCCTGCATTTTTTCCACAACCATCTGTTCCTTTACGCTCTCACGAAGCTCGTCCTTGAACTGATCGATGGTTTTTCCGTAAAATTCCTCCAGCCGCTCCTCAGAGCCGACCTGATTGATGAAGAACTGCAGTCGGCGATCCAGGTTACTTTCCACATCACCATCTTCCACCATTACGGAGTCTATTTCTGCTTTGGCAACAAGCATTTTATTGATAACCAACGTTTCCAGGGCATCGCACCTGGTGATGCCTGTAATGTCATTTCTCGATAGCATTTCCAGGTAGGATTTTTCCATGTCCGACCTAAGGATGATATAGTTATCGACTTTAGCGATGATCTCATCCAACACCATTGTTTGCTGTCCCAATACTTTTAGGGACGCCATCATGATAAAAGCCAGTGAAAGTGCGAATATTCTAGTTCCTGTAAATTTCAAATTCATCGTTTTGTTGCGCCTCGTTTATGATCTCTTCTTCCAGTTTCTTAGCGAGCTCAATTTTACGCTTATTAAGAATAATATTAACTATGTCTTCCCTGATAAACTCCAACGGAGAAACCTGATCAGAGATTTTGTATTCAAGTAGTTTTATGAAGTAAATAAATTTGTCGTCCGACGATTCTACGAAAGAATTATCCCTCAAAAACTGAACTTTGTTGGGTATGGTGGCTAGTGGAGTGCTTTTCACCACCTCGTCAAAGTTGAGCCAGGCGTTGTCCTCAAGGGAGGAAGATATAGCAAACCTGAAACAATAAGACTTGATTTCTTCCATGTCGGAGTCGGGGTAACTTCTTAATAGACCCCTGATTCGTGAAATTCGTGGGGCCTCCTTTGGAATTTTGACAAACAGGCACTTGATAATGTTCTGCTTTAGGAGAAAGTTCTCAAACTTATCATCGTAATAGGTTTGTATTTCTTGCTCGGAAACCTCTTTGTTAAGGCGCCTGCCGATCTCATATTTTTCAAACTCATGTACCATGAGGGCGTACTTATAGTCAAGCACCTTGCGTTCGATTTCTGCTTCGTTGAATTCTATCTTCGAAGACGCCTTGGCAATCATGAGTTGCTTTTTTATCCAACTATCAACGTACTTCTCAACCAGCTTGACACTGTCTTCAGGGGACAAATTTTCAGGGGCAATGCCAGTGAGGTCAGCTTTATAGAGGTACGTATCGAATACACGTGCTACGGGAATTTCCTGAACATTGGCTTCTTCTCCTGATTTTAGCTTTATAAACTCACAGCTATGCAGCAGAGAAATGATGAGTACGAGAGGAAGGTATTTACTTTTCATTAAGTTGTTTTACTACATTTTTCCAAGCCCTGGCGTTCACTTTTACGCTATACCTGGCCTTCAGCTCATTTAGCCACGTGGTTTCCAGAAATTCCTGATAGTCTGAAACCACTTTGCCTTTTACCTCTCCGAGTTCTTTTCGGGCAGGTTGCTGTATATTTTTTATATACAGAATTTTCGAGAAGGCACCGTCGTTGACGAAATGAATCCCCGCCTTCCAGTATTCTTTGGGAACGAGGTTATTATCTTTTTCAAGCAGAGTACTTGAAACCTTCAAAGATAGCGTATCCAGGCCATTGAAATATTTTTCTAACACACTTTTTGATTGGGTAAGTAATTCAATTTGAGATGAGTTGATCTCATCTTTGATAAAACGAACCCTTGAGGCCTCGTCGGGAAATGCTGTTTTTATTTCCTGGACGGACGTTTCATGTGCATAAATAAATAGCCCCAGGGAGTCAATCGAATTGAATACCTCTGCAAGGCCCGCCTTGGCTGCTCCCCATTCTGATGAGGTGCCAACTGTATATTTTCTTAAAAGGAACAAGGTGTCGATGGAAGAGCTCATCAGGCTTTTCAGTACTTTATTTTCGCCTTCAATGCTTAACACTTCTGCCCGTTCATTCCATGTATAATCATCCCGGTGCTCTAAGAAAAAACTGTTCAAACCCACAGTATCCGTGTTCGCCATCTGCCACACCTTTTCGTTCATTACCTCAAACAGCAGGGTGCCATCAAAATACTCGTTGTATAAAAACCTGTAAGCGGAGTTAGTAGCATAGAGTTGCTGTAGCTCGATGCCTTCTAGCTTCTCCAGCAAGAAGCTGTTCCAAAGCTCATCAGCATACTTTTCAACTGTTAGGTTGCTGCCTTTCTTTTGGTTTATCTCCACATACCGGAAGAAATCTTCGGTTGTTAGTTGGGTATCGGCAGCACTAACCAACACTTTTTTCAATTCTGAGCCTTTGGAGTCGTAAGACCAATTGCCTTCAATGATCCTGCCGTCTATCAATGAAAAGGCGGCCCTTTTCGACTCAACAAAAATCTTCACATTTAGTCGGCTGATCAAACTATCAATAGTTTGATCATTTCTGCTTGAGGAGCGGTCATCGCCCGAAATGCGTGATTCAATCATTGCCCTTACCTCTTCCAAAGGCGGCACTGGCTTCTTCTCCACCAGTTTGATGATGTGCCATCCGTTTTGCGCCTTGAGAGGATGAGAGATGTCGCCGGGTTTATCCAAACTACTCGCTGCAGCATAAAATGACGCTGGCAGTTGCCTGAATGTTAACCAGGGGAGCTCCCCGCCTTTGGTTTTATTAGAGCCTTCATCACTGTATTGCGCCACCAGGCTGTTCCAGTCTTCGCCTTTGTCAAGTCTTGCCTTTACCTCCGCAGCTCTGGTGTACGCCAATGTTGAATCGGCATTCATTTTGAAAAAAATATGTGCCAGCTTAATAGACCCAAGGGCTTTTCGCTTCGCATGGACATAAACGATGTGATAGCCAAACGACGTTTTGAAGGGGTCAGATACTTTACCGGCGGCAGTTTTGAAGGCGGCATTTTCGAATGGATACACCATTTGGAAGGCGCCGAAATAGCCCAGATAGCCACTGTTTTGTGCGGCCGACGGATCCTGCGAATACTGTTTGGCCAATGTGGCAAATGATTCTCCATTGCCTACCCTTTTTTTGATGTCAAGAAGAAGATTGTATGCTTTGAGGGTATCTTCAGGTGAGGCATTCGCCGGAATTTCTATAAGGATATGGGAAGCCTCCACCTCCTCCAGAGTGCGGCTGTAAGCTTCTCTGACCAGCTCCTCGTTAATGAGGTTTTCGGTCAGGTAAGGTTTTGCCAATGGTTTTTTGTAACCAGCCATTTCCTCCACGAAAGCTGGCTTTTTATCATAACCAAGTGCTTTTGCCTCTTTTACCTTAAGCCGAAAGTTCACATAGAGTTTGAAGTAGTCGTCAAGCTCCTGCTCTGTAAAAGAGCCAGAAGTTGCCTGCCGGTTTTTGTTGAAGGCATAGAGGAATTCTTCTGTAGAAAAAGCTTCATCCCCAATCGTAAAAAGGTGATCTTCTTTTTGGGAGAAGGACAGGTTTGACAGACCGAACAAAAAAATGAAAAGGACGAAGAGGACTCCCTGGGGCTTCATTATTCAGCTAGAAGTATTTGTTATTGCTTTTTAAAATCCTTGGTGAGCCGACAAACATTATAGCCATTCGACTGATAGAATTCGATTTTATCCATGATTCTGTTTACCAGCATAAGACCAATGCCTCCCTTTTTCTTGGTTCTGATAATATCTGAGAGGGAGGGCTCTTTGTACTGTGCCATGTTGAACGCTTCACCGTGGTCTTTTATTTCGAAAACTGTTGTTTTGTCTGTTTTGAATTCAACCGAGATTTCAATGGATTCGTTGGCATCGCACCCATGCGAGTGAATGATAAGGTTGGCGCACACCTCATCCACAGCAAGCACAACCTTGTGACTTTCCACATCGGAAAGGCCATGCTGCCTCAGCAAATCGTCAATAAATTGACGGATTTCCTGAAGTTTATCAGTACTGCACGATGCCTTATAATTATATAACATTTAATAAACCCTTAGCGGACTTTTCATCATCAACAATTTTTAAAAGCTGATCGAGACCTAAAATTTGAAAAACATGGAAAACCTTATCCTGTAGGCCGAAAATAACCATGTTAATCTCCTTTATTTCCAGCTCTTGTATGTAAGACATAAACACTCCCAGCCCTGCAGAAGAAATATAATTAAGCCCAGAGCAGTCGATCATTATTTTTTTATACCCATCAGATACTGCGTTCTGAATGGTGGTGTCGAGTTGAATAGATGAGCTCGCATCTACTTCGCCTCCAACGCTAATGCACACATATTCTTTGTCTTCTGCTGTAGAGATTTCAATCATTTTTTAGTTTTTACGGATTCAACACTTTTAACGTTTTCATGCCCAGAGAACTTTACGATGAGCATGGTATAATCATCGTCCAACGACCGTTTTCCACAGAAATCGTATAAATCATCAATGATCCCGTCCTTTATTTTGTCGGGTGATAGGTTAGCATGCTTAAGTAGAGAGGTGCGGAGGCGATCGTACCCAAATTCCTCCTGGTTCTGGTTAGTGGCTTCCGTAATGCCGTCGGTGTATAACACAAACACATCCTCCGGCTTGTAGTAGAACTCATTAACCTGAACATAGTCTTCGAAGGAAGAGTTTCGCAATATTCCCAGCCCTAACCCCTTGTTTTTGAAGAAGCTGGTTTCCCTTGTACGGCCATCGAGGTATAAGGTTGGGCAGTGGCCTGCTCTGGTGAACCTTACTACTTTACTTTTTGTGTCGATTATGAAGTAGGAAGCCGTAATGAATGAGGTTTTCTCAAGGCACCGGCTTAAGGCGCTATTGGCCTGCACCATAAATTCTTTTGGCTCCAGATCCAGCTGTGCAAGGCTATGGAAAATTCCCTTCATCTGGCTCATATGGAAGGCCGCTGACGTGCCTTTGCCAGAAACGTCGGCGATGATAAGGGCTACTTTATTGTCGTTGATGCGGAAGGTGTCATAGTAATCGCCCCCTACTTCGTCGGCAGCCATAGAAAATGCCGTGATGTTGTAGTCGTGGTTTTTGTCAAGGGTTTGTGGTAAAAGACTTTTTTGAACCCGTGAGGCAATTTTCAGCTCTTCCTTGTACCGTTCGTTTTCCAGCGCTTCCGTTAGCAGCCGGAAATTTTCAATCGAAATGCTCGCCTGGTTTACGTAAGTGTTGATGATGTCGATCATTTCCTTGTTGAAGGAGTCGTCGACCTCTTTCAGCAAGGCAAGAGTGCCGATTTGTTCATTTTTAACAATAATGGGGTACACCAGAATCGACTTGAACGGCACTTTTTTAAGCGTAGCCGTCAGTTTTTGGCTGGTCGGGTTTCTTTCCAGCTCAGAGTTTAAAATTCGCTTAAGAGTACTGTTTTGAGCAGCTTCCTTTATTTTGTCGATCAAGTCGGGGTTCAAATTCCTAACAAGCAGCTCCTGCTTACCGGCTTTTGTGTCAGTGATCTCCAGCCAGGCAGCGTCTGCAAACACCGCACTTACAGCGCTATCAAGTAATATTTCGAAGACTTGCTCTTCTTTTTGCCCGGTTGGGATGGTTTGGCTCAACCGCTGGAAATTGATGACCTCTTCCAATTTGCTCTCAAAAACGGAGGAAGTGGGGAGGTTGAATAGGATAACCAGGACAGAAAAAACGGAGTAAATGAAGATGAAGGCGAAGACTGCCAGCACGAACACATTGTTGAGGAGGTCGGTGATCAGCACGGACTCATTGGAATAACCAACCAGGCTCATGAAGAAGTACCACAGATAAATGATGACCAGCAGTAGAAACAAGATGCTTTTCCACTTTTGCTTAAAATTGAGATAGGCGACCCATTTTAAGTTGACAGACAAGATCAGCCCAATGCCAACGAGCAAGAGAATTACTGTGTTAAAAGGGACGTCGAACAACTTGTAGCCGGAAAACTCAAAGCCAAGGCTCAGAAAAAGGAAATATTCGAAGAACTGCCAGGTGCGCAGAAGCTTCTTGGATTTTTGATAGAGGATCAGTCTTTTCCAAACGATGAAGGTGGAAATCAAAAACGATAGGATGAGCCCCAGGTTGACCAGGTAAAAGAAGTTGATCAACAGAATGTTTTTGGTGAGCATGGAGCCTCCAAAAACGTAGAAAAAGAACTTGATCGATAGTGAAACGATGGTAGTAAGAAGGCCCGTTACAAATACACGCCACAGCAAATCGATAAAATTGATGCTCTCTGCTTTGCCAATGCTGTAGCGATAATAAACCCCAACAGACAAGATAAAAAGAATGAGAAAAGCGTGGGGTAAGAACTGTGGTATGCCCAGTGAGGCGTTGTTCTTCTGATCGAAAAGGATCGACAGGTTGGTCAATAGCAGCAACGTCCAGAATATAATTCCGAAGGCTATGCTAAGTCTGACGATGCTTTTGTTCGACAACATCCAATAGTGTTACACCTGTTTGACAGGGCAATTTAAATAAATCACTAATTACTGTAAAAATATAAAAGCTGCCCAAAGACAGCTTTTATTATACCATGTTGATAACTGTTATCTCGACGAATAATTGGGAGCCTCTCTGGTAACGGCGATGTCGTGCGGGTGACTTTCACGAACGCCAGCGGCTGTAATTTTAACAAATTGGGCTTTTTGAAGGTCTTCGATGCCAGCAGCTCCGCAATAACCCATCCCGGCTTTCAGTCCGCCCACGAGTTGGTACAGCACTTCCGAAACCAGGCCTTTGAATGGAACCCGCCCCACAATGCCTTCCGGCACCAGCTTTTTCACGTCGTCCTCAGCGTCCTGGAAGTAGCGGTCCTTGGAGCCACTTTCCATGGCTTCTACTGAGCCCATGCCTCTGTATGTCTTGAATTTTCTTCCTTCGTAAATAATGATCTCCCCGGGAGCTTCTTCTGTTCCAGCCAGTAGCGACCCAATCATGATGCTGCTGGCACCGCCTGCAATGGCTTTCACCAGGTCGCCAGAGAAGCGCACGCCGCCATCGGCTATAACCGGAACTCCGCTGCCTTTGATGGCCTCTGCGGACTCTACCACTGCTGATAGCTGAGGTACGCCCACACCAGCAATGATTCTGGTGGTACAGATACTACCTGGGCCAACGCCTACTTTTACAGCGTCGGCACCTGCATCAACAAGCGCTTTGGCCGCTTCGCCAGTAGCAATGTTTCCAACAATCATGTCGAGGTCGGGATAGGCCTTCTTCACCCTTTTGGCGGTGTCAATAACTCCTTTGGAATGACCGTGTGCGGTGTCAATACTGATCACGTCTACGCCAGCTTTTATCAGCAAATCGACCCGATCCAAAATGTCCTCGGTAACTCCCACCGCAGCACCCACTCTAAGCCTGCCAAACTCATCCTTACATGCGTAGGGACGATCCTTTTTCTTTAAAATGTCTTTATAAGTAATTAAGCCACTCAGCCTGCCTGACTTGTCAACGATGGGAAGCTTCTCAATTTTAAACTCCTGCAAAATGTCCTCCGCTTGCGCCAGGTCGATGCCCACATCTGCTGTAATCAGCTTACCGGTGGTCATCACGTCCTTCACAGGTACATTCATTTTTTTCTGGAAACGCAAATCCCGGTTGGTAATGATGCCTACCAGTTTTCTGTCGCCATCTATGACCGGGATGCCACCAATCTTAAATTCACGCATGATGGCGACGGCATCGCCTACGGTCGAGTTGACATCAAGTGTGATGGGATCGAGGATCATGCCACTTTGAGAGCGCTTCACTTTGCGTACCTGCTCTGCCTGGGCCTCTATCGACATGTTTTTGTGAATGAAACCAAGACCACCTTCCAAAGCCATAGCAATGGCAAGAGAATATTCGGTGACCGTGTCCATAGCTGCAGACACCAGAGGCACATTAAGTCTGATATTTCTGGTAAGTTGCGTCGAAGTATCAGTCTGGCGTGGAAGTACTTCAGAATACGCTGGGAGTAATAGTACGTCGTCGTAAGTGAGCGCTTCGTACTTGAACTTGGAGTTGTTGAGGGCCATTTGCAAATAATAATTTACGTGATATTATTTGCGGGGCAAAATTAAAGATATTAAAGATTATTCGGAACGGTTAGTTCGAAATTAATTTTAACGAAAGAATATTTGGGCATGGAGTGGTTTCTGGAAGGATTGAAAAGTGGCGTGCAACAAATGACCTGGCTGGAAGCAATAGCCGTATTCTTTGGGCTTTTGAGCGTGTGGTATTCCATGCGGAGAGACATTTTGGTTTTCCCTACCGGAATAGTAAGTACCATCATTTTTGTCTATATCTGCTTTCCGGCCAAGCTTTATGCCGACATGGCCATCAATGTATATTACACTGCCATGAGCGTGTATGGATGGATTCTCTGGAGTAAAAAGATTCCTGGCGAAGAGGCTCTTCCTGTAAGCTATAACAGCCGAACAGAAAATGTGATTACGGCCTTTTTCCTGATTGGGTCATTTGCTTTCTGGTATTACATTCTTACCCAACATACCGATAGTGACGTGCCTTTGTGGGACTCTTTGACCACGGCCATTTTCATTGTGGGCATGTGGCTCATGGCAAAAAAGAAGGTGGAAAACTGGGTGGCATGGATTGCTGGTGACCTGATTTCCGTACCGCTTTACTTCTACAAAGGGCTATTACTGGCTAGCTTTCAGTTTTTCATTTTTACAATAATTGCCGTGATAGGACTTGTTGCATGGATAAATGATGTGAAGCAGCAAAAGAAGGAGGCCGTATGACCAAAAGGATTGGTATTATAGGTCCAGAGTCCACCGGTAAGTCAACTTTGAGCCAGCAGCTGGCAGCCCATTTTCAAACACAGTGGGTGCCCGAGTTTGCCAGGCAATACCTTATCGACATTAATCGACCGTACGATGAAAGTGATTTGTTGACCATTGCAAAAGGTCAGAAAGCGAAAGAGGAGCAATTATTTCGAGGTGCCAACAACTTTTTGTTTTGCGACACGACGCTTATTGTTGTCAAGGTGTGGAGCGAGCACAGCTATGGCCGGTGTGACCCCTGGATTGCAGAGCAGGTTGATCAGATGAAATACGATTATTTTTTCCTTACCGATATCGACATGCCCTGGGTGGAGGATCCACTGAGGGAACATCCACACATGCGGGAGTATTTTTTTGACATTTACCGAACCTATCTCGAGAAAGAAGGTCTGCCTTATACGTTAGTCAGTGGCAATGAGGCAGAAAGACTCCAATTGGCGATTGCGAAAGCCACCTCATTGACTGTTTGAAATAGGCTTCATTTCACAGCTGTTGGCTCCATCGATTTGATTCCTATCTAAATTCTTCCTTACCTTAGCAGCGTAATTTTACCAGGGGTGCCCTATCTGCCAGTAGGCGGAATAAGTTCGGGCTGAGATTATACCCTTTGAACCTGATCCGGGTAATGCCGGCGCAAGGGAAAGGAGGTGAAACGTTAAGGTGGCAGAAACCCCTTGATGCCACTGATGTTTAACCGCAAAATTTAAAGTACATGTTTAACAAAAAAATGTTGAGCGTCAGCTTATGGCTGGCACTGACGGGTGTTTTCGCCGGAGCGAATGCCGATGCCCAGTCGCTTTCAGGCAAAGTGACTGACGCAGAAACGAATGAAGCCCTACCGGGGGCTAATGTGGTCATTGTAGGGAGTGGAAAAGGAGTTTCCACCAATAATTTGGGTAACTACTACCTGACAGGACTGCCCACAGGGCAGGTGACTATCAAAGTGTCTTTTGTAGGGTATGAAACGGTCGAGAAAGCAATTTCAGCTGGTACAGAGGAAGTCATGAACTTTGGCCTTTCCAAAGACCTGCTGCTCGATGAAGGCATCATAGTGTCGTCGACACGGGCCAATGAGAAAACACCGATGACATTTTCCACTATTTCCAACAAGGAAATAAAGGCGCAAAACCTCGGCCAGGACATGCCGATGCTGGTCAACTGGTCGCCATCGGTGGTGACTACTTCCGATGCAGGTGCGGGAGTTGGTTACACCGGCATCCGGATCAGGGGAAGCGACGCTACCAGGATCAATGTGACCATTAACGGTGTTCCGCTCAATGATTCAGAGTCGCATGGCACCTTTTGGGTCAATACGCCTGACCTTGCCTCGTCAACCAACAATATTCAGATCCAGCGGGGCGTGGGTGCTTCGACCAATGGAGCCGGGGCGTTTGGCGCCACCATCAACCTCCAAACTTCCATGCCATCCACCGAAGGTTTTGGTGAGATCAACAACTCTTTTGGCTCTTACGGAACAAGAAAACACAATATTGTGTACAACACCGGTCTCATCAAGGACCACTGGTCGTTTGAAGGCAGGCTGTCAAAAATTGCTTCCGACGGTTATATCGACAGGGCGTCGTCAGATTTACAATCTTATTTCCTTTCCGGAGGCTATTACGGCAAGAAAACCATTGTGAAAGCGCTTGTGTTTGGAGGCAAAGAAGTTACCTACCAGTCGTGGTGGGGTACGCCTGAAGCGAGACTCAATAATGACGAGGAGGGTATGCAGGAGGTGATCGCCAACAACGGGTATTCGCAGGCTCAGGCAGACAACTTGCTCAACTCAGGTCGCACTTTCAACTACTATCAGTACGACAATGAGGTTGATAACTACCAGCAAGACCACTACCAGCTTCATCTGACGCATCAGCTTAGTAAAGAGTGGTCGGTTAACGGTGCATTGCATTACACCTATGGCCGTGGCTACTATGAGCAGTACCGGGAGGGCGACGACTTTTCTGACTATGGGCTTGACCCGATCGTGATAGAAAACACTACCGTTGAGACCACAGATTTGATTCGCCGTCGCTGGCTCGACAATGATTTCTACGGGTTTACCTATAGCATCAACTACAGTGGCGAGAAGTGGCAGACAACGTTGGGCGGAGGCCTCAATGTGTACGATGGAGATCACTTTGGCGAGATCATCTGGGCCAGATATGCAAGCAATTCCGAAATCAGAGACAGGTATTATGAAAGCAATGCGCTGAAGAAGGACTTCAATAGCTACCTGAAAGCCAACTATCAACTTACCGACAGGCTGAATGCCTACGGTGATCTGCAAATCCGTACGATTGGCTACACTACCGAAGGGGTTGACAGCGACCAGGCCGCTATTGATGTGGACGAGAATTTCTTCTTTTTCAATCCAAAGGCAGGCCTTACTTATGCGCTTGAAGGGACTTCCCAGCTTTACACCTCCTACAGTGTGGCGCACAGAGAGCCCATTCGAAGCGACTTCATTGATGCTCCGGCTGGAAAAGTGCCAGCACCTGAAACGCTGGGCAACTGGGAAGCTGGATACAAAACGGCCGGTAAGCGCTACTCGGCTGGTGCCAACCTCTATCTGATGGACTACAAAGATCAACTGGTGTTGACTGGCGAGGTTAACGACGTCGGCTCGTCCGTCCGTACCAATGTAGCGGATAGCTACCGGGCGGGGCTCGAACTACAGGGCTCCGTGCAGTTAAACAACCAGCTCACCTGGAACGCCAACCTGACGCTGAGCAGAAACAAAATCAAAGAGTTCACTGAAGTGCTTTACGACTACGGCACCAACTTTGACGAATACAACGAGATCAGAAATGTTTATAAAGACACTGACATCTCTTTCTCTCCCAATGTCGTTGTAGGCTCTCAGCTTTTCTACCGCCCGATTCCGGCCTTTGAAGCAGGGCTGCTTACCAAGTATGTTGGCCGTCAATACATGGACAACACACAGATGGAATCCCGCTCTATCGATCCTTACCTTGTGAATGACCTTCGCTTTACCTATGAGTGGAAACCAGCATGGGTAGAAAGAATAGGCCTCAGCTTGTTGGTGAACAACGTATTCAGCACGCTGTACTCCTCTAATGGATATACCTTCGGATACTTCGGGGGCGCTTATGAGGTGCGAGAAAACTACTATTATCCTCAGGCAACGAGGAACTTTCTGGCAGCTTTATCTGTGAGGTTTTAATGGAGTTCATTTCCTTTGCTGAAGCCAAAAAACTTGATCACCATCAGGTGATTGGAGTAGACTGCTTCCTTCCGGGCAGGCTCAATTTGAGCCACTGGAGGGGAGCAGACCCTCCTGCTGAACTGGCCGAGGACACCAGTGCCGCCACTGCCATTAACGCTTTGGTGAAGGGCGCTGTGCCGGAGGCGGCCAGGTTCGTCACAAATAACCACTTTGATGTAGATGGGTTTATTGGCATTTGGTCGCTGCTGAATCCAGAGCTGGCGCTAAAGCACCAGCATTTGTTGAAGGCAATGGCTTTGCTGGGAGATTTCAGGGAGCTCCCAGAAGACGCAGCGCTTGCTGACCTGGCGCTGAAACTTGTAGCGTGGCTGAACAGTGTAGAAAAGAAAAAGTTTTATGCCCCTTTCGGAAAAGCCTATCTGGAAGAGGAAGCCTGCGTTGGAAAGTACACCTTTTTTTTGTCAGCGTTTGAAAGGGCTTTGAATGACCCTGAGGTGTTTCGCAAAGATTGGGAAGAGGAGTATCAGCTGGCCAATCAACACTTATCGCTAATGGCAAGCCAGAGCAGTGTGGAGTTCTTTGAAGACATACGGCTTCTTGTGGTACATGCTCCAAGGCCTCTTCATTATTATGCTCTTTTTGGGCAGTCGGCGCAGGCAGATATGGTACTCACCATTTACCCGGAAAACCAGTATGAGTTAGAGTATAAATACACGACATGGGTAGACGCTTACGGCCGAAACCCTTACCCGAGAATTAACTTTCAGCTGCTTATAGATAAGCTAAATGGGCTGGAAATTTCCGGCGAAAAGTGGACAGGTGCCGACGTAACAGACACCGGGCCTATTCTTCGCCTTGGCCCTTCTATTAAAGACAAGGAAGTACGTTTTGATCACCCTTTTAACAGGAGGTTCCACTCATCGTCTATTGCTCCGGAGTTGCTGGAAAACACTGTCATTTCTTTTTACCGCAATGCTTATCAGTCGACAAAGCCAAAGGAAATATGGACCTGGGCGGAGATTCGACAAGTGAACGACAACTTTATGAAAACGTGGAGGAAATAATCATCTTCGTGTTTTTGTAAATCACTGCTAATGTCTTCACACCACATTGTACGAGATGAGCAGGAACCAGCTTTGCTGGTGCTGAATGCCGCATGGCTTCGCAACGAAACGCTGGCAAGCTTGCTGGAGTGGAGCCCGACGATTGTGGTGCCCGCCGGAGAGGTGGAGGTGTTAACCACCCTGGGAATCAAGCCCGATGTAGTGGTGGCGACCCATGAAGAAAAAATTCAACACGCCGCCGTCTGGGAAGCTTTCGCCCCCTTGACCATTTTGGAAAGAATAAGTGAACAGAATGATGTCATCGCTGCCCTTCATTACCTTCTGGCAAACAAATACAAGGCGGTTAATATTTTTGCCTCTCCTTTTGATTTATCCCTTTCGGAGTTTGCACTCTTTTTCGCCAATATGGACATTGTATTCTATAGTGAGGGGAGCCGTTGGCTTTGGATCCGACAAGGTAAATACAGCAAATGGCTGCCAGCAGGCACCAAGCTCAGCATAAAGTCGCTGGATGAGCCACAGGAGTTTATGTGGAGCGGGTTTACTGCAAAGCCATCTCAGAGACCATTAAAAAAGGTGACTCTTTTCGTTGAAAATGACAACTTGGTTTCTATTCAATCCGGGCAGCCCTTTCTTCTCGAAGAACAACTTTAGCCGACCTGCCCTCTGATCATCCGGTCTTTGCCATTGATGTCTTGTTTCAGTTCGATTTGGGAGTAACCCAATGAATCGAGCAAACCTTTCATTTCCGGGCCAAAAGCTTCGTTGATCTCGAAGCAGAGCCAGCCTTCCTTTTTCAAGCCTGTTTTGGCCAGTGTTGCAATTCTTTTGTAAAAAATAAGCGGATCATTGTCGCCGACAAACAGTGCCAGGCTGGGATCAAATGCCAAAACGTTTTTGCTCATTAAAGGCTTTTCTGAATCCCTCACGTAAGGGGGATTGCTAACGATGATATCAAAAGCCCCTTTATCGATCATTGCCTCAAGAATATTGACTTTTTTAAAATGTACCTCAGCTCCCAGCTTGCTCGCATTCTTTCTGGCAACCGCCAATGCGGGTTCGGAAACGTCCCAGCCCTCACACTGAAAGGTCGGCATTTCCAGCTTAGTGCTGATGGGGATGCAGCCACTGCCTGTACCTATGTCGAGGAGGTTGATCTTGGTTGGCTTCTTTTGAGAATTGACAATCCAATGCACCAACTCTTCCGTTTCGGGGCGGGGCACTAGCACATCTTTGTTCACAAAGAATTTTCTGCCATAGAACCAGCCATAGCCTACCACATGCTGCACCGGCTCTTCATTTTTGAGCCTTTTAACTGCTTCTTCAAGCGTAGCCTTATCATCGTCGGATAGCTCCAGTTGTTTTTTTGCCAGCCTGTCGCCGGCAGTTATTTCCAGCACTCCCTCCAGCAGGTAGTCGGTGATGCTTTGTGCTTCATTGGCGCCATAAATCAGGATCAGTTGATTGGCCACTTCGGTGAATAGTTTGTCGGCAGAAGTAGTAGCGGGGATAGGCAAGGCAATAAATTTTTTTGTCTCACAATTTATGTCAAATTTATGAGGCAAATGGCAATTGATTTGGAACAACACCAGGTATTCATGCGGAGGGCCATTGAATTGGCGCAGTTAGGTTTGGGCAGCGTGAGCCCTAATCCGTTGGTTGGCTGTGTGATAGTGAAAGACGGCCTGGTCATTGGGGAAGGCTGGCATCGCAAATATGGAGAAGGGCATGCCGAAGTAAATGCTGTGAATGCTGTAAAACATGCTGAGCAGCTTAAAGGCGCTACTGTGTATGTAACGCTTGAGCCATGCTCTCACTTTGGCAAAACACCGCCATGTGCCGATCTTTTGATAGAAAAAAAAGTGGCAGAGGTGATAGTGGCTGTTGAAGACCCCAATCCGCAAGTGGCTGGCCGGGGTATCGCCAGACTGAAACAGGCTGGCATCGAAGTGCAGGTGGGATTGTTGGCTGAGGAGGCCGAATGGATGAACAGACGGTTTTTAACGGCCATGAGGGATCACAGGCCTTACATCATCCTGAAATGGGCGCAAACCATGGATGGTTTTGTGGCACGGGAAAACCACGACTCGAAGTGGATCAGCAACGCTTATTCGAGAAAGCTGGTGCACAAGTGGCGGACGGAAGAGGATGCTATTTTGGTCGGCAGCAATACCGTAGTTTACGACGATCCACAATTGACCGCCAGGGACTGGCCAGGCAAAAACCCTGTGCGGGTAGTGCTGGATCCGGGTGACGAGTTGGATGGTAACTATCATGTGCTTGACGGCTCCGTTTCGACGATCATCTATACAACCATACAAGAATCGCTGGAGGCTAACCTTGAGCTTGTAAAGGTCGATGCACACCACTACTTGTCGGAGGTGCTGGCTGATTTACACAGGAAAAACATCCGATCTGTGATTATTGAAGGAGGAGCCAAAACGCTGGAATCGTTTATAGAAATGAACCTTTGGGACGAGGCCAGGGTTTTTTATGCGCCCACGACATTTACAACGGGTATAAAGGCTCCGGTTTGCGGAGGCACTATTTTAACTAAAGAAGATATTTTGGGTGATACATTGATTATTTACACAAGAGACTAATGGCTGAAACTCTTTTTATTCCGCAGGAAGCGACTAAGCAAGACAAATACGAATCGCTTGTGCCTCAGGTTGAAGCGTTGATTGCTGGCGAGCCAGATCTTACGGCCAACCTGGCCAACATTGCGGCGGCTCTGAAGTATGGGATGGGCTTTTTTTGGGTTGGTTTTTATATGGTCAAAGAAGACCAGCTGGTGCTTGGGCCGTTTCAGGGGCCAATCGCTTGCACGAGAATCAACCTGGGGAAAGGCGTTTGTGGCTCTTCATGGAAGGAGGCCAGAACCTTTATTGTGCCGGATGTTGATCAGTTTCCCGGTCACATAGCTTGCAGCGGGGATTCAAAATCGGAAATAGTGCTGCCAATCATTCGAGACGGAAAAGTGCTTGGCGTTCTTGATGTGGACAGCGACAGACTCAATGAGTTTGACGAGGTAGACCAGCGCTACCTCGAACAAATCATTGATATGCTTCAAATTACTTCTTAACTACCAACGTGCTGGCAATCATGTCGTGAAGCGCTTGTTTCTTTTCAGTGAAGCCCGCCATGATATAACCAATGCCGAGGATCATCGAAGAAACAATCTTACCCAGGTTCCGGAGCAGGGCTTTTCCAAAATCGAGTTTGTTGCCGTCAGCGTCCGTAACTTTCAGGCCGAGTGCAATTTTACCAACAGTGGCTTGGCTTTTACTCGATTCCATTAAGGAGAAGTAGAGCACTTGAATAGCAAACGTGATGAAAATAGTGACGCTCATTACGCTAGCAAAAGCAGCTATCATACCAACAGCTTCTTCTGTGCTCATGGAATCGTCAAACAAGCCGGGTGTGGTGGCAAAGCCAAAACCCAGAGCGGCAAAAATTGGCAACAGGACAAAAGATTGGACTGTATAGACTATGATATAGTCAATAATATAGGCCACAAAACGCAGCCAAAATCCGGCATAATTAGTAGATGACATAGTGTGTAAGGGTTGGTTTTTATGAAAAGATATAAATTTCTTTTCACTAAACCACCTATGTGAAAGTGAATGCTTTAGGCCAGCCTGGCAATCACCGTTTTGCCGCCTGTAGTTTTGTCGTTGATGTTGACCTCAATTTTGGCGTCAAGCGGTAAAAACACATCGACTCTGGAACCGAATTTAATGAATCCGAACTCCTCGCCCTGTGTCAGTTGGTCGCCCTCTTTCACATACCATTTGATGCGACGGGCAACTGCGCCGGCTATCTGGCGGAAGAGCACTTTCACACCCTTGTCGTTTTCCATGACGACAGTCGTTCTTTCATTTTCGGTACTCGACTTGGGGTGCCAGGCAACAAGGTATTTCCCCGGGTGGTATTTAAAAAAGCTTACTTTTCCTTTGATGGGAGCCCTGTTGACATGCACGTTAAGAGGCGACATAAAAATAGAAATCTGTATGCGCTCGTCTTTCAGGCATTCGTCTTCGGTGGTTTTTTCAATCACCACCACTTTTCCTTCGGCAGGTGCATAAACAGCTTTAGGGTCTTCGGGGGTCACGCATGTTGGAAGTCTGAAAAACTGAAGAACAAGAAGGTAGATCACAATGCTGGCAGCAAGCACCAGGGTATGAATAAGCGACATTGCCACATAGTTGAAAACTACGTAGTTCAAGCCGATGAAAATAATCGCCATCACCAGCAATAATGTTCTACCTTCTTTGTGTATTGTCATCTTTCTAAAATCTACCTCTGAATTTATAAGTTTTAGCTACTTTATCGATGGCTACAATATAAGCGGCAATCCTTAAAGAAACATTATACTCCTGAGAGGTTTTGAACACGTTGTTGAACGCATCCTTCATGATCCGGTCAGACCGGCGGCTCACCCTGTCGGCAGTCCACTTATAGCCAAGGCGGTTTTGCACCCACTCGAAGTAGGATACAGTTACCCCACCAGCGTTGGCCAGGATGTCAGGCACAGCCATGATGCCCTTATCGTTCAACAAAGCATCGGCTTTGGCTGAAGTTGGCCCATTGGCGCCTTCTACAATCAGCTTGGCCTTTATCTGGTCTGCGTTGTGAACGGTAATCACATCTTCTTTTGCTGCCGGCACCAAAACGTCGAGGTTAAGGGTGAGCAGATCATCGCCCGCAATTTTTTCGGCACCTTTAAAGCCCTCAAGTGAGCCGTTGTTGGCATTGCGATACTCTATGGCTTTGTTAATGTCAATTCCGCTGTCGTTGTAATAGGCTCCGGAAATATCGCTCACAGCAACGACCGAGGCACCTCTTTCTTCCAAAAGCGTAGCGGCCCATGACCCTACGTTGCCAAACCCCTGAACGGCCACTTTCGCATGGTACGGATTAATTTTCAATTTCTCCATTGCCGCCAGCGCAGTAATCATTACCCCACGACCGGTAGCCTCAGTGCGACCCAAAGATCCACCCAAAACCAGGGGCTTGCCCGTAACAACCGCATTCACAGTCATGCCCTGAGCACGGGAGTATTCGTCCATCAACCAGGCCATTTCACGAGGGCCGGTACCCATATCGGGGGCGGGAATGTCTCTGTCAGGCCCGAAGATTTCGACAAGTGCACCCGTATAGGCCCTGGTCAACCGTTCGATTTCACCAGGAGACATATTGCGTGGATTGCAGATGATACCGCCTTTGGCACCACCATAAGGAATGTCCACCACGGCGCATTTCCACGTCATCCAGGCGGCCAATGCTTTTACTTCATCCAGGTGAACGTCCATGTCGTAGCGGATGCCACCTTTAGAAGGGCCAAGAATGTTGGAGTGAATTACCCGATAGCCTTCAAACACTTGTACGCTGCCATCATCCATGGTAATAGGAAGGTTCACTATTACCTGCTTAACGGGCGACTTCAGCACGTTGTACACCTCATCATCCAGTCCAAGACATTTTGCTGCAATGTCAAACCTGGACATCATCGATTCGAAAGGATTTTCTTTGTCCTTTATCGGTGCCGGTTCTATGTAAGCCATAAAAATATAATAGGGTTAATGTGTTGTATTCGGTGGCAAAGCTACTAAAAGCAACAGAAAGTTTGCTCAAAAAAGCTGAAATGTACATTTTTTAGCAAAGGTGTCAACTATCTGCAAAATGGGAGCTTAGCACACTGGTAAAATCAAAGAAGCCTTAGAAAAACGATAATAAAAGGCACGGATAGCAACAATCCATCAAATCGATCCAAAAACCCTCCATGACCTGGAATGCTTTTGCCCGAATCTTTGATTTCCATGCTTCTTTTGAAAAGAGATTCCACCAGGTCGCCATAAGTGCCGGCCACTATGATAATGACTGAAATGGAGAGCCATTCCCAGAGAGGCAACACGGTAAAGTACATGGAAAGGCCGTAGGCCATTGCAAGGGAGGTCAGGGCCCCTCCCACACTTCCTTCCCAGGACTTCTTTGGGGACACTCTTTCGAAAAGCTTGGTTTTGCCAAAGTTGACACCTGCAAAGTAGGCACCGGTGTCGCTTGCCCAAAGTATCAGTAGCAGTCCAACTATTATCTCCCAATGATACTCCCCTCTTGAGAAGGCGATAAGGTTTAGGAGTGCAAAAGGCACGGCTACATAAATGATCCCCAGAAAAGTAAAACCAATATTGGTAAATGGGTTCTTTTCGTTTTTCTTATAGAGCTTGATAAAAAAGATGGTGGCTAGCAAAGGAAAAACGAGAAAGGCGTACTTACCGTCAATCTCTCCTGTTTCCACAAAGAAGGTGAGGCAAAATATAATTGTTCCAATAAAGCAACCCAGAAAGCGCAACGGCAAAATGCCATGAAGCCGCACCAGGTTGTAAAACTCCATTTGGGTAAGAAGAGTCAGGATGAAAAAAATGGCAAAATACGTGTAGGGACTGTAAATAATCAGGAAGAGCAAGATAGGGGCTCCTATGACTGCTGCGATAATTCTTTGGGTTAGGTTGTTGAACCTATTCAAAATGGATGTCATCGTTGATCATTTTCACAGCGCTGAGGACATTCTCAGATGAAACATACACCTCATAGTTGCCCAACTGATAGAGAGAATCCTTTTTACTAACTACCACAGCGGAAATATCATTTTCCTCTAATACTGCCTTCACAATCTCTGCTTTGTGATGTTGGTTAGTCGTATATACCTTTTGCCAGTTATCCATCAGCGTTTTCCAGGTTCCTGTGAAACTTAATAAAGAGGTAAGTGAGGGCAGCACCAATAATAAAGAAAAACCCTACTGTTTCCAAAGGCACCGTCTCTGTATCGTCGATGTTGAAGCCGACCAGGTCATTTTTGTACAGGTAAAGCATTACCAGGCTGAACCCGTTGTTAAAGAAGTGCGCCAGCATAGCCAGCACCAGGCTGCCCGACCAGTAGAAAATATAGCCAAAAAGTGCCCCCAAGAACAGCCTTGGCACAAATCCATAGAATTGAACGTGGAAGGCACTGAAGAACAAAGCACTGATCCAAATAGCGGCATGCGGGTTTCGAACCAGTTGCTGAAGCCTGGTTTGAATAAGCCCTCTGAAAAGAAGCTCTTCACCAATGCCGGGTATAATGGCCACAATAAGTAATGCAACCAGTAATTCGCCAAAACCTGAGAAGTCGGTCAGGTAGTCGGTAATGACTTTAAGTTGCTGCTCTTTCGTCTGCGCCCATTGCTCAAAGCCACTCATAAACTCCGGAAACTTCAGGTTGAGGTTCCATTCTATGAAAAGGCTGTTGACAACCATGAAACAGAAAGTGATCAGGGTGACATAAATCAATGGTTGCCAATTGCGGGTGTCAACGGAAAAATAGGTGCTCACTTTTGTGCCTTGATAAAGTTTGATGTAGAACAGGGGCACCAGGATAAAGGCTCCGAGCGATCCCACAGCCTGGGTGGTGTACAGCGCCACTTTGGATCGTGGGTCGCCCATGTCTGTCAGGAGCCTCATTGTTTCTTCAAACCCCGTATTAAAAAGCAGCATCAGCGGCAGCACGGAAATTATCTGAAACACGATCATCCCACCAAAACAAAATAAAACCAGCTGAAGCAGGCCAAGTCCCGGCCCCTTCAAATCTCTGATTTCAAGGAAACTATTGTACTTTTGCATCTTGTTAGATTAGCTGATGTAACACAACTGGTCACATTCGGCCCTAAAGGTAGACATACGGTGGTAAAAATAGGTAACATAGAACTGGGAGAATTCCCGCTTTTGCTGGCACCCATGGAGGATGTAAGTGATCCTCCGTTCCGTGCAGTGTGCAAAGACAACGGCGCTGACCTGATGTACACCGAGTTTATCAGCAGCGAAGGCCTCATCCGTGACGCCATAAAAAGCCGCAAGAAGCTCGATATTTTTCCTTACGAAAAACCCATTGGCATACAGATTTTTGGTGGCGACGAGGAGGCCATGGCTATGTCGGCGAGAATAGTGGATGCCACCCAGCCCGATATTTTGGATATCAACTACGGTTGCCCGGTGAAGAAAGTGGTTTGCAAAGGTGCGGGTGCCGGGGTGCTGCGGGATATCCCGCTGATGGTCAGGCTGACCCAGGCAGTGGTGAAGTCTACAAGCTTGCCAGTGACAGTAAAAACCAGGCTTGGCTGGGACGACAGCAGCATCAACATAGAAGAGGTGGCAGAACGGCTTCAGGATGTTGGGATCAAAGCGCTGAGTATACATGGCCGAACCAGAGCGCAGCTTTACAAGGGTGAAGCCGACTGGACACTGATTAGAAAAGTGAAGGAAAACCCCAGGATACAGATACCGATCTTTGGCAATGGCGACATTGACACTCCGGAAAAGGCGCTTGAATACCAGAACAGGTATGGAGTGGACGGCATCATGATAGGAAGGGCAGCAATTGGCTATCCATGGATTTTTAATGAGGTCAAACATTTCATGAAAACCGGAGAAAAGCTGGCAGCGCCGAGCATGAAGCAAAGAATAGAGGTGGCCAGAAAGCACCTTAAGTTCTCTGTGGAATGGAAAGGTGAGAAGACCGGCATTCTGGAAATGCGCAGGCACTACACCAGTTATTTTAGAAACATCCCCAACATAAAGCCCTACAGGCAAAAGCTGGTAGAGTTCGACGCCTATGAACAGGTTGATGAACTGCTTTGTGAAATGGAGCAGGAATTCATGAACGCTTTCGTGGAAGCATAGACAATATGAGCAAGCCAGCCAGCCAGATGAGTGACAAAGCACTCGCATGGCTTTTATTGATTACACTTTCCTTCATTTGGGGTAGCAGTTTTATTCTGATAAAAAGAGGACTCGAAATCTATTCTCCACTGGAACTTGGTGCCCTTCGGATAGTGACAGCGGGCTTGTTTCTTTCGCCGGTGGCAGTAAGCCGTATTGGCAAACTTTCGAAGCGGAACTGGCAGATTCTTCTTCTTGCTGGTTTTGTAGGAAGTTTCGGGCCTGCTTTTTTGTTTGCCCTTGCTCAAACGCACCTCGATAGCGGGCTGGCAGGGTCGCTCAACGCACTCACGCCGCTTTTCACCATTTTGATAGGAAGCTGGTTTTTCAGTTCCACTTTCACCAGAAGGAACGCTATTGGCATTGCTATTGGCTTTGTGGGTACGGTACTTTTGATTTTTGCCGGGAGCGATGGCGGTATCTCAGGCTTCAATTTTTATGCGCTTTTTGTGGTGCTTGCTACTATCTTGTACGCTACCAACCTGAACGTCATCAAGGCGTATCTCGCAGACCTGAAACCGTTGACAATTACCAGTGTTTCGCTGCTTATGGTGCTGCCCCTTGCCCTGGTTATTCTGGCAAGCGCCACTGACTTCAGCACAAAAATCATTTATACAAAAGGAGCCTGGGAGGCCCTTGGCTATATAAGCATTCTGGGTGTTGTCGGGACAGCTATTGCATTGATTATATTCAATAAAACTGTGCAAATTTCAACACCCTTGTTCACCAGTTCAGTCACTTATATCATACCCCTCATTGCGGTGATATGGGGTCTTCTGGACGGAGAAAAACTACTTGTCACCCACTATATAAGCATGGCGCTTATTCTTGCGGGTGTTTTTATTGCCAACAGAAAGTAGTTCACCTAAAACGGGTTAACTGATAAGTCGATACCGAGCACCAGCTCCATCAGAAAATAGACCGAAAGCGTTATCAGCACCGTGCTGGCGAGGTTCAGTGCAAAGCCTTTTCGAATCATATCTTTCATTTCCACATGGCCAAAACTAAATACGATGGCATTTGGCGGAGTGGCAATAGGTAGCATAAAAGCGCAGGAGGCAGCGAGCGTAGCGGCGATCATTGGTCCAAACGGGTGCACACCAATCGACTGAGAAAGTGCCGCCAAAATCGGCAGCATGATAGAAGCCGTGGCTACATTGGAAGTGACCTCGGTTAAGAAATTGAGCATGAGGGCGACTATAAAAATAAGAAGCAGGAGGTTAACGCCTTCGAGCAACGACATTTGCTGGCCAATCCATTCAGCCAGGCCAGACTCCTGAAAGCCAGCTGCCAATGCCAGCCCACCACCGAACAGCACAATTATCCCCCAGGGGAGCTTCACCGCCGACTCCCAGTCCATGACCATTTTGTTGGCTTCGCTTTTAGCAGGAACCAGAAACAAAGCCAATGCTCCACTCATAGCAATGATGGTGTCGTCAAGACCAGGAAGGACTTTTTTGAGAAGGAATGAACTGGTTATCCAGGAAAAGGCTGTTAAGGTGAAGACAGCAAAAACGGCTTTTTCTTCCCAGCTCATTTTGCCCAGTTCTTTCAGGTCGTCTTCGATTTGCTTCCTGCCCCCTGCCAGTGGTTTTTTGGGCAGCGGGTAAGCCACCCTCACCATATACCACCAGAGGATTGTTAACAGAACTACAACAAGAGGCATCGCAAAAGCCATCCAAAGAGCAAAGGATATTTCGACATCGAAAAGCTGCTGAGCAATGGCAGAGAAAACGACATTGGTAGGCGTACCTATCAATGTTCCCATGCCTCCGATGGAAGCCGCATAGGCAATGCTGAGCATCAGCGCCTTCCCTAAATTTGCCTTCAGGTTCACTTTGTCAGGCATGTCACTCTTGTCGATAATGCCTCCAAGCTGACTGATCAACGCAATGCCAATCGTCACCATCATGAGCGAAGTGGCTGTGTTTGAAATCCACATGGAAAGGAACGCCGTAGCGATGATGAAGCCCAGCACGATACCCCGGCTGTTGGTGCCCACCCATGAAATAATGGTGAGAGCGATTCTTTTGTGCAGGTTCCACTTCTCCATGGCAATGGCGATAATAAAGCCTCCCATGTAGAGGAATAAAATTTTATTGCCATAAGCGGCTGTCACTGTGTCAATTTTGGCGCCGCCGGTTAATGGAAGTATCACAATGGGTAATAATGAAGTAGCAGCCATAGGAATGGCTTCTGTTGTCCACCAGGTGGCTACCCAAAGGGTACAGGCTAAGACGGAGCGGCCCGATTCGCTCATCCCTTCGGGCTGCACTATAAACTGGAAGATAATGAAAAGGACTGGCCCCAGCACGAGTCCAATTTTAGAAGCCAGCGATTTGCTTTCCATTCAGTGGATATATTTAGGTAGGTGCCTGAAATTAGAAAATAGCACAGAAAAGCCCAATCCTTTGATCAAAAGTGTGGACAATCAATAGTGGCGGGCAAATTTTTCCCCGGCCAATATTGCCACCTTCAACTTGTTTTGAGGGGGAGGAAGCGGACAAGTTGCAAAAGGTGTATACACGCAGGGTGGATTGTATCCCTTGTTGAAGTCCATCACCACTTCCCCGCTGCTGTTGGGCTTTGTAGTATACATATAGCGGCCACCTCCGTACGTTTCTTCTCCGGTTGTTTCATCAGCATAAGTCACAAAAAACTCATCACCTTCTTCTGTCACATCGAGCGCATATTCCTCGCCATCTTTTTCAAACACAAGCCTGCCCGGGCTTGGCTGGTCATAAGTGATGCCAAGGATGTTTTGGATTTTCAGCACTTTAGGGGGATCGTACGGCTCAAATTCAGCGGTGACCACCCAATTCACATCCACAGGGTAGGAATCGATCGATTGAAGAGAGTCTAATTTTGGGTTTTCAAAGTCTCGCAGGCGCACTGCCAGCTCATCACCTCTTTTGATAACAAACCAGGTAAGCGCCTCGTGGCTCATTTGCAGACTCATATGCATCGAGTCGTCATAAACCAGCTGTAGGGCCGGGGCTTCCCAAATTGAGTCTTTTCCTGTTTCCTTCATCATTACCACAGGCTCAGAGGGAGCCTCATACAGTACAGATTTGGTATTTGTCACTCGCAGCTTACCAAGAAAAGCGGGGGCTTTTTCAGGAAATACAATCTTATTGGACGAATCCGACCCGAAGGTAGACAAGCCCTTGTTAAGGATGTAAAGGCCTGCAAGGTTGACATAGCCGTTGGGGGCCTTTAGTTTTTCGATTCGTTCCTGTTGCCATTTTTGATGGGCTACTTTGTAAGCTGCTACTTCTTCCTCCGACATTTTATGGTCGCAAGAGGTCAAAAGAAAATACGTGATAAGCGATAAAAAGGAAAGACGGACAATTATCGTTGAGACTTTCATGGCTGGATTGGTCGGTAGACTATGCTTTTCCTTTTTACGAGATAGTAATATCTGACGAATTATCGAAGCGAGATGCTGTGGGTGGCAGTCTTTGCCTGAAAGTCAACTGAAGCTTCTTCGAAATCAGGAGGGCCTAATACCCCCATGGAATCATTTCCAAAACCATATGGTTCTTTTGGTATGCCGAAAAGGCCAGTGTCAAGCTTGCCGTTTTCATTCTCGTCGTGAAACACACTAATGGCATAAGAGCCAAAGGGAAGACTTGTGAATTGCACCCGGGCCGACTCTCCGTTTACCTTTTCTACCTTGCCTTTGTAAAGCCGATCTGTGAGAAAATTTTCTTTTAAATCGTAAAGGGCCACACGAATGTCGCCCTTTACGTTTTTTATCCCTTCGATCTCCACAGTAAGTGTGCCTGATGAATCGCTTTGGAGCCAATTCAAAAGAAGGCTTAGAACTACGACTATCACTTTTCCACTACACGGTCAAAGTCAAACTCGTCCATGAATTTCTGCGCCTCTTTAAGGTTTTGGAACTCGAAGGATTTAGATTCACCGTCTTTGGCATGAATCTCCACCTTGATCAGGATCACTTTTTTACCGGACAAAGGATCATCAACAAACGTGGCGTTCTCCGGTACGATAAACTGGCCGTCTTTTCTAACCAGCCCCAATTTTTTGTCTTTGTGCTTTATGCGGTTACAGTATGAGCATTTGTAGTGTTGAACAATTTTGCCTTCCTCTGTTTCCGTGGCCTCGCTGATGATTTCCTCGCTTTCAAGCTTCAGCGTTTGGAAACCACACCTGTCGCACTCTATCGCAATGAGGTTGCCCGGATACTTTTCAATCTTAGTTTCGCCTGTTTCCTGATCTATCCATACGTCGTAATCAACACTGAAGATATTCTCTTCCGCCTGCATCCCCTCGTCAAGGTAAACATCCTCTTCTTCTTCACTAAGCAGCTTCATTTTGTTGCCAGTTTTAGGATTGACCCGGGGAGTATATCTGAACTTTTTCAGCCTTTTTGATTGGGCTGTAGGGTAATAGAATTTAAGGATAAGAAATGCAACATAACCGTACAAAGTACCTATGGCAATGGTGATAAACAGCCTAACGAAGAACCACACAAAGTTCAGTTCGACTGTCTCGTCTTTGTAAGTGTTGGCATACGCTGTAATGGCCAGCGCAATGCACAAATGCATCACCCAAAGGAGCTTTGATTCATACTTGCTGGTAAAATCATACTTCTGCTTGAGCTCTTTAAAACTGGAAATGCGAAGCTTTGTAATAATGTATATAGCAACTGCGAGAGCAATCAATATATAGGCTCCATTTTCCATGAAGTTGTGCCAAGCCAAAAGAAATCCCGACGCCTGTTCTTCCATAATTTTCTTTTTAATTAAGGTTCTAATTCAATATTACATAAATTTCATTTACCAAGTAAAATCAAGTTACCTGAACTCTAATAACACATCAAAATAATTATACCCCATGGCCTGGAAAAATATGTCGACCATCGCTCCCAGATACGCTGAGGCCGATAATGTTGCGGATGTTTTTAAGCCTGCGCTTCCTTTGTCCACCCGTATTGCTGTGGCTGGTGCGGGTGCCTTTGGCGGGTGGACAGCGCTGAATTTGCTTAGGCTTGGCTACAAAGTAACGCTGTTTGACCCATGGGGCGCAGGCAATTCCCTATCAAGTTCTGGTGGAGAAACAAGGTTGATGAGGAGCGTGTACGGAAGCAATAGCTTTTATACGAAGCTGGCCAACGAGTCGTACGATATGTGGCTGGAAACGGAAGCGTGGGAAGGTAGCAAGCTATTGCATACTACAGGCAATTTGTGGATGGTGGGTGAAAATGACAATGAGATGGGGAGCGCTGTCGCCCAGATGGATGGTTTGAACCTTCCCTACAAGATTTTCAAAGCCAGTGAAGTACCAGATCGATTTTCGTATATTAATTGCTCCGACCTTTCGTACCTGATCCTGGAAGAGAAAGCTGGCGTGCTAAAAGCCAGGGAAAGCTGCCAGGCTGTGCTGAAAAAATTTGTCTCCGAGGGAGGGCAATATGTTGCAGAGGTGTTGACGCCAGGTTCAGTTAGAAATGGTAAAATGGGAGCCTGTGAAACTTCATCCGGGAGCAGGCATGAGTCAGACATCTACCTGTTCGCCGGGGGGCCGTGGCTTAAGTCGTTGTTTTCAGATGTGCTTGCACCGCACCTGGCCGTGACCCGGCAGGAAGTACATTACTTTGGTTTGCCTGCTGCAAAAGCTGGTTTTTTTGAAGCAAATTTGCCCAGCTGGATTGACATGGCCCATGATGGTGGCTTTTATGGAATTCCCGGGGGCTTCCACAGGGGCTTTAAGGTAGCGTCTGACAAGCGGGGTCGTGAAGTTGATCCAACAACCCAGAGCCGGATGCCAGAACAGCCGGAAGTGGAAAGGGCAAGGGATTATGTGCATTACAGGTTTCCCGGCCTGGGAACGTTGCCGCTGATTGAGTCCAGGGTCTGCCAATACACGAATACAACTGATGGCAGTTTTATCCTTGATACGCATCCCGAAGCTTCGAACGTTTGGTTGCTGGGCGGAGGGTCGGGTCATGGTTTCAAGCATGGGCCTGGCTTGGGAAAAATGGCAGCAAGTATTATCGCTGGTCAGCAGGGGCTCCCTACTTTGCTCTCACTCAGCAGGTTGAAAAGTAGTGGTTTGATAGTATAACTATTGTTATAAATTGGCGTTCAAATGAAAATATTGATGTATTTAGCTAAAGATTTGTCTAATACTATTCTAATAAAAGAGAATTAATGAATACCTATCGCTGGGGGATTGTTGGACTGGGGAGAATTGCCCACAAATTTGCGGAAGCGTTAAAAGTGATTCCCACTGCCCAGCTGGTAGCAGTGGCCTCCAGAGACAGAAAAAATGCAGAAGCTTTTGCTGAACGTTTTGAAGCGAAGACGTTTTACGACAACTATGAAGATCTCATTCTCGATAAGGAAGTTGACATAGTTTACATTGCCACTACGCATCCGTCCCACGCATCACTGGCCAAGGCCTGTCTGCGTTTTGGCAAGCCAGTTCTTTGCGAGAAGCCCTTCGCTATGAATTATCAGCAGGCCAAAGAGGTATATGAGGTGGCCCGTGAGTCAGGTGTGTTTATCATGGAGGCTTTGTGGACAAGGTTTCTTCCATCGATGAAGCGGGTGATTGACATAGTGAAAAAGGAAGAGATAGGCCATGTTGTTTCTATTCAGGCTGATTTTGGTTTCAAAGCTCCCTATGATCCTGGAGCCCGGCTTTTCAACAAAGAATTAGGCGGCGGGGCATTGCTCGACGTGGGTATTTACCCTGTTTTTCTCACGACAGCCCTTCTGGGTGAGCCGGCAAAAATACAGGCCAGCGGAGTGATTGGGCCAACCGGGGTAGATGAGCAGTGTGCCATGCTGCTGGAGTATGACAATGGGGCAATTGCCAGCCTTTCGTGCTCCATTATTTCAAATAATACTCAGGTGGCCAGCATCAACGGATCGAAGAGCCGCATCCAGATAGATCAGCCTTTTTGGGGACAAACCAATATCAATATTTTTACCGATTGGAAGCCCAGGGGGCTTGTGAAGTTTGACTACCCGAGCAATGGGCTTAACTACCAGGTGGCAGAAGTGCACAAATGCCTGGATGAAGGTAAAACAGAGAGCGATCTTTGGAGCTATGGCGACAGCCTCCTTGTATTAAAGACCCTCGACAGAATCAGGGAAAAAATTGGGTTGAAGTATGAGGCGGATATTTAACCCACCTATGTCAATTTAGAAAGATCCAGCCTGAAGCCGGGTAGCACGTTTTCGCCGTCCAGAAAAAAATCAAATGAGTCAACCTCTTTGACAGGCTGAGAAGGCTTGTAGATAAACGCTTTTTTCGGTTCCGGGTCGATCAGCCAGCCTAATTGTACTCCGTTGGCTATCCATTCTTCCATCTTTTTCTTCAAGGCGGGGATAGAATCAGAAGGAGATTTAAGCTCAAATACGAACTCCGGTGTAATTGGGGCAAACTTGTTTTTCTGTTCGTCGCTGATTTGATTCCATTTTTCTAACGGCACCCAGGTTGCGGGAGCAGCTTTCATAGAGCCATCTGGCAAAATAAATCCGCCATTGGAAATAGCTATTCCAAGGCTGGAATTTTTCTCTGCCCAGTTGCCCAGCTGTGCTAGAATTTTTAAGCCGAAGCGGCTTGTATGGCATCCCGCCAGTGAATCAATGATGAGATTTCCCTTTACGTCTCTTTCTATACGTAGTTCTTTGTTAGCCAGGCAGATTTCCAGCAATTCGTCATCCGAAAATCGGATTCTTTCAGGAAATTTTAAGAGAGTGGCTGCCATTTAGATAAACTGAAGTCTAATCAAATAAATCCTCTTCCCGCTCCAGCATCAAAATAGCCGACTGCGGCACAATGAAGTACTTTTCTCCCTTGTAGTGCACCTCGAAGGCAGCCTTTTGCAGGAAAATGGCCATGTCCCCTTCTTTTGCCTGAAGCGGCACATATTTCACTTTGTCCTCTTCAGCTTTCCAGGGTTCGTCGTCGTCGGCCTGCATAGGTATAGGGTAGCCAGGCCCCGCTTTCACGATGTATCCGCTTTGTATTTTTTCCTTCTCCTGCACTCCCGGAGGCAGGTAAAGCCCACTTTCGGTTTTCTCAGATTCCTTTTTTGGCTTGACCAATACCCTGTCGCCCACTATCACCAGCTTTTTCAGCTTGTTGTCTGCTGTCAATTCCATTCTTTTTCCCTTCATCAGGTTTCAAAGTTACTCTTAAACCAAAAAATGCACAAAACAGTTTAGTCCATTGATCTGTCGATGAGTCTCTGGTCAAGTTGCTTGGTAGTTTTAGCTCCCAGCTCTCTCAACCGCTCGGTTTTGCGAACAAGGTTGTCCTTGCCATCTACCAGCTTATTCATGGCTGCGTCATAGTTTTCCTTGGTCTGTTTAAGGCTGTTGCCCACCTTCACCAAGTCGGCCACGAAGCCATCGAACTTGTCGTAGAGTGCGCCGGCTTGCCTGGCAATTTCCTCAGCATTTTTGTTCTGCATGTCCTGCTTCCATATGTAGGAAATAGTTCTGAGGGTGGCCAGCAGTGTGGTGGTAGACACCAGCACGATGTTTTTGTCCAGGCCCTTTTCATAGAGCGCATGATCCTCTTTGTAAGCAACAGTTAGTGCGGGCTCGTTTGCCACAAACATCATCACATAGTCGGGCTGGCTGATTTCGTAGAGATTTTGATAGTTGCGCTCGCTGAGCAACTTGATATGGCTGTAAATGCTATCAATATGCAGCTTCAGGAATTTCGCTTGTTCCAGGTCGTTTTCAGCATTGAAAAAGTTACTGTATGCAGTTAGCGACACTTTTGAATCAAGTACCAGGTACTTATCATCCGGAAGTTTGATGATGTAGTCGGGGCGCTGATTGGAGCCGTCCTCATTCTTAAAGTTCTTCTCTTTAAAGTAGTGGATGTCTTTTTGGAGCCCGGCTTTTTCCAGGATAGCTTCCAGCTGCATTTCCCCCCAGCTTCCCTGTGATTTGCTGTCACCTTTCAAGGCTCGGGTGAGGTTCTCAGCTTCTTTGGTGATCTGCTGGTTCAGCTCCCGAAGGTTTTTGATTTGCTCGCTCAGGCTGCTGTTCCACTTCAGGCTTTCTTTGTTGGTGTCTTCCACCTTTTTTTCAAACTCGGCTATTTTCTCCCGCAGCGGATTGAGCACCTCGGCTATATTCGTCTTATTCTGGTCAGTGAATTTTTTGCTTTTTTCTTCAAAGATTTCCTGAGCAAGGTGCTTGAACTCTACAGTGAAACGCTGCTGAAGCTCTGCCACCTCTTTTTTATGCTCTTCCAGCCTCTCCTGCAGATTTTTATAGTTGGCTTCCAGCGTGGAGTTGCGTGTGCTCAGTTGAATTACCTTTTCCCTTTCTGCCTTAATCTCCTGCACATATCCGGCTGCTTCTTTCTCCACATCTTCCAACTTGCCCTTCAGTAGGGCGTTTTGCGTATTCAGCTCATTGCTTTTTGCCTCGAACTCACGCTGCAAACTTTGTTTGGTAGTCGACTGCCTGGCTAGCAGGACAAGTGCTGTAGCCACCAAGCCAATGGCCAATCCGATAAGGAGTGAAATCAAATCCATGGTTAACGTGTAAGAAATTTAGTGCCGAAAATAGTGATGCTAAGTTAAGACCTTCGCTACCCTTTTATTCCCTGATGCGCCACTAATTTTCATATATTGCCCGCAATCGTAAGTGGGTAAATGTATTGTTCTTAAATAAGTTGATGGGTTAAAGATGCATTACTAAAACAGACCCGCACAACGTATAGAATGACTTTCAAAACTGTTTTAGCCTCGATAGTGCACGGCTTAGGGGTTCCGGCTCGGGGCAGTTGAACAGCTTAAAGATAAAACCCCGACCTTGTGTTGAATGAAGTTTACCATTCCATGGAACTTCTTTGTCTTTCCCTTTGTCTCAAATGTTGTTATTTTGCAATATGCTGCTACGGTTCCGGGTCATCGCACTCTTTCTTTTACTCATCATCGCCTTTCCCCCGGGAAACGAGACTGTGCGCACAGTTTTCGACCACCCCGATGACGAGCTGATCTCGCTCACATCCGACACAGCTGTGGAGTTTTTATTCCAATCCCGGCTTAATCCCAGTCGTCAAAAAACCCAACTACCTTTCCTTCTGCTCTTTTGTGCCCGCCCTGCTGCGTTTTCGGCTGTGCATGTCAATGGCAATGATTTGGTTCAATCGGCGGGGAATGCCTGGCCGTGGCTGCAGCTTTTCCGGTCCACACAACTATTCCCCTTTCATTTCTTCAGGTAACATCCCTTTTTTTTAGTCAGCCGCAGGTGGGTCCTGCTTTCAGATTTCCCGCCTCCGCAAAAGACTGACACTGAATATCAGGCGGATTGAATCTGCCTTTATACAGTTTTAACTAAAAAAGAAGCTTACATGGATGATCCAAAAAAACAACTCCTGCGAATTGCAGGGGGCTTTCTGCTTGGGTATATATTTCTGGTGGTCATTACTCTTTATCTGGCCCAGATGCAGGAAGACATTTCTATATTGAGTGAAAGCCACATCGACGAAAACTAAGTGGCTCCACCAGACATCACATTGGCGAGAGGGCAGAAGATGTATGTGCCCGCCTATTCAAGTATCCCATTGTCCGACAATTCCCGGCAGAATCTTTCTATCTTGTTGAGCATACGGAACACCGACCCCACCACGTCAATTAACATCACCCGGGTTGACTACTACGACACCCGAGGCCAGCTGGTCAGGCACTTTACACCCGGCATCGTAGAAGCGGGGCCAATGGAAACTATCGAGTACTTTATTCCGCAGAACGACGAATCGGGTGGGTCTGGCGCCAACTTTTTTGTAGAATGGAGTGCCGAAACGGCCGTCTTCCAGCCAGTGGTGGAGGCACTGATGTATGGAAAAACGGCAGGAAGGGATCATGAGTTTAAAAGCATTGGACTTGTAGTAAAAAAATAGACAGAAAGCAGATGGTCATAACCAGTCACAACATCCTTTTGGTGGGTTCTATCCTGCTGCTGCTGAGCATTTTTGCCGGCAAAACGACCTATAAGCTGGGCGTGCCTACCCTTATTCTTTTTCTTATTGTTGGCATGCTGGCAGGTTCGGATGGTATTGGTGGCATCTATTTCGATAATCCCGTATCGGCGCAGTTCATTGGCGTGGTTGCCTTGAACATCATCCTGTTTTCCGGCGGGCTCGACACCCGTTGGGACAGTGTGAAACCGGTGCTTGGCCAGGG
>TARA_R110001606_G_scaffold98078_2_pt1 | contig 74172 bp, 63 predicted proteins | sample TARA_R110001606 | Tara Oceans TARA_R110001606 (sample SAMEA4398315) | marine metagenome | biome: Polar Biome; feature: [SRF] surface water layer (ENVO:00010504); material: water (ENVO:00002006), including particulate matter (ENVO:01000060) such as... | depth 5 m
CCAAGGGCCGACATTTATTGTCGGTCCTTTTTTTTGCTCTGCATTTATGATTTGCCCTGCATTCACGTTAAACAGTCCACGCACAACAGCTCGCTGCCGTCGTCGTTGTGGATGTTACGCAAACCGTGGATATCGCTTTCAAAACCCGGAAAGCGCTCATCCTGGCGTTGGGCAATCTGCAAGAAATCGGTAATTGCCCCGTTATCTGCCGGGAATCGCTCGCCTGGCATGATGACCGGGATGCCTGGAGGGTAGGGCACCAGCATGACGGCGCTAATGCGGCCGGCAAGCTGATCAAGCGGTACCATTTCTACTTGCCCGCGCACCATCTGTTGATAGGCATCAGCAGGCCGCACGACCATTTCGGGGAGTTCGGTGTAAATGTGCCGCAGGGTGCGCACCATGCGCTGTTCCTTGTAGAACCCGTGTAGCTGCTCGCACAGCTCGCGCAGTCCAATCCCCTTGTAGTGACCTGTGGCTGCGATAGCTGGAAGCGTGTTGGTCAGGGGCGCATTACTGTCGTACAGGCGCTTGAACTCCTGTAGCTCCGAAACAAGCGTGCTCCACTTGCCCTTGGTGATGCCCAGCGAGAACAGAATCAGAAACGAGTACAGGCCGGTTTTCTCAACCACCAGACCGCGCTCGGCGAGAAAGCGCGTGACCACGGCGGCCGGGATACCGCTTTTGCCCAGTCGGCCATGCTCTTCCACCCCTGGCGTCAGCAGGGTGACCTTGATGGGGTCCAGCAGGGCGTAGTTGTCTGCCATGTCACCAAAACCGTGCCAGGCCTCTTGGGCGTCAAGTGTCCAGTCGCGCGGCTCCAGCGTATCCGATTCCAGTGCGTCTTCTGGCTCCCAGACATCGAACCACCACTGATCCTCCTCCAGCCGCTCCGCGGTTTGCTGCATGGCGCGGCGGAAGGACAGGGCTTCATCCAGCGTTTCCTGCACCAATGACCGCCCGGGCTCGCCCGCCATCATGCCGGTGGAGACATCAATCGAGGCGATGATGCCGTAGTGTGGCGAGGTCGAGGTATGCATCATGAAGGCTTCGTTGAAACGCTCCAGGTCGAGCTGCTGATCGACGCTGTTTTCAGCAAGGATGATCGAGGCCTGGGACATGGCGGCCAGGACCTTGTGTGGTGATTGAGTAGCGAACACCAGCGGATGCCTGGCGCGCTCGAAGCCACGCTTGCTGCCCATGCCATGCCGGCCGGCATAAAACTCGTGAAACGCAGCGTAGCCATACCAGGCCTCATCAAAATGCAGTACATCGACTGCATCTTCCAATTCATCCTTTATCAGCTCAGCGTTGTAGCAGAGGCCGTCGTAGGTCGAATTGGTCAGCACCGCCAGGCGGATCTTTGCCTCGCGGCCCTGCAGTAGCGGGTGCTCGGCGAGCCGCTGCTTGAGGTTATCCGGCGCAAATGAATCCAGACTGATTGGCCCGATGATGCCGTAGTCGTTGCGTGAGCCGGTGAGGTAGATGGGTATCGCACCGGTCATGATGATCGCGTGCAGAATCGATTTGTGGCAGTTGCGGTCGACCAGTACGACATCGTCACGGCTGACAAAAGCATGCCAGATGATCTTGTTCGAGGTAGAGGTGCCGTTCACCACGTAAAAACTGTGATCGGCTCCGAAGGTGCGCGCAGTATTGGCTTCGGCTGCAGCGATGGGTCCATTGTGATCCAGCAGTGAGCCCAGCCCCGGAACGGATACCGACAGATCGGAGCGCAGTGTGTTCTCGCCGAAAAAATCATGAAAGGCGCGTCCCACCGGGCTCTTGCGAAACGCAACGCCGCCCCCGTGACCAGGAGAATGCCATGAGTAGCTGGCGCGACCAGTGTAGTCGAGCAGGGCCTTGAAGAACGGTGGCAACAGATTGCCCAGATAGGCCTGGGCGGTACGCGCGATCTGGCCGGCGATAAAGGGCAGGGTGTCCTCGAAGAGATAGATGATTCCGCGCAGTTGATGCAGGTCGCGCAACTCGGTCAGCTTGTCGTTATCCAGGTTCTGCCGGGTACTGAGTGCCATGATCGGCAGCTCAGGCGAGCGCGAGTGGGCTGCCTGAAAGAGGGCGCGGACTTGCGCCAGATCGCCTTCCTGGTCGGCGGTAAACAGAATACAGGAGAGCCCCCGGTGTGCTTCGGCGATGAGCCGACCCTCATCCGTGGAGGCGGTAGCCAGTACTTCGAAGCCTTCAAGGCGCAGGGCGGTGAACAGCTCTGCGAGCTGCGTACCGGCAACATCGGTGCGTCCGATATGCGGGTTTATGACCAGGATGGGAAAATGCAGGTGCTTGAACATAAGGGGGCTTCCATCAAATAGTCCCCTCAGTGTCGGCTCTGTATCGCCAGCCCGCAAGCCGGTGTGAGCTGGCAAAAATGCTATGATTGCTCCTTTATGGAATAACCGGCTGGAGTGGCTGATTGTGAAATGGGATCTGGATAACCCCTATACCCTGGACATTACCGTACAGGCAGATGATATCGACGCGCTGGGTCATGCCAACAATACGGTTTATGTGCGCTGGCTTGAAGGCTGCGCCTGGCGTCATTCAATGTCGCTGGGTCTGGGACTGGAAGAGTATCGTGAGCTGGACCGGGCAATGGCCGTGGTACGTCACGAGATCGACTATCTGGCAGCGGGTTACCTGAATGACGAGCTGGTGATGGCCACCTGGATTATCCACTGGGACCGCAAGTTGCGAATGACGCGGCATTTTCAGCTGTGTCGCAAATCAGATGGCGCCACATTGCTGCGCGCGCGAACCACCTTTGCTTGTATTGAATTGTCGACGGGTAAGCCCCGACGCATGCCACCCATCTTTCTGGAGAATTATGGCAAGGCACTGGTGGAAGAGGCGGTCGGCTGATCGCGACCGCCCCTCGTCAGGCGCGGCTCAGCGGTACTCGCACAAATAAGCGGTATCCTGTTCAACCTTGAGGTTGAACTTGCTGTTGGCCGGTACAGTGAACTGACTACCACCGGCGAAGACGTCCCACTGCTCGCTACCCGGTAGCTTTACCGTCAACTGCCCGGTGATCACGTGCATGATCTCCAGTTGACTGGTGCCGAATTCGTATTCGCCTGGCGCCGTCACGCCCACGGTTGCTGCGCCTTCGGGTTGCTTAAAACCGATGGATGCAACCTTGCCTTCAAAGTACTGGTTGACGCTGAACATCTTTGAGCTCCTCCGGAGCGTGGATAGGGCGCGTAGTATGCCGATGCGCGTGTGCAGTCGGCAATGCTTCCATGCTCTGGTTTCGCTCTGACTAAAGTGTTCTTCGAGTCGCAACGCTAATGCCTGTGACAGGCTCATACCAATGGTGTGCTGCTGATTGGTGTTGCTGGCTGCTATGATCACCCAGCAACTTATTTTTCGCCGGGCCGTCGTGAATCTCTCACTGCGCGTGTCCTGCGGTAACTTCTGGAGGCGTGATGGCCAACATTGCATTCATCGGCTTGGGCGTAATGGGTTATCCCATGGCCGGGCACCTCAAGCGAGCGGGCCATGAGGTCTGCGTTTACAACCGTACCGCATCCAAGGCCGACACATGGGTAGCCGAGTACGGTGGCAAATCCTTTTCCACCCCGGCTGAGGCCGCTGCAGAGCAGGACTTTGTCATGCTGTGCGTGGGTAATGACAACGATCTGCGCGAGGTGGTCGCTGGCGAGCATGGCGTACTCAAGGGTGCGCGCAGCGGTACTGTGATTGTCGATCACACCACGGCATCGGCTGACGTGGCGGTTGAGATGGCCAGTCTGGCGCAGGAGCGGGGGCTGGGTTTCCTCGACGCGCCGGTGTCCGGCGGGCAAGCGGGCGCCGAATCTGGAAAGCTGACGGTCATGGTAGGGGGTGAAGAGTCGGTTTTCGATTTTGCCCGGCCAGTTATCAGCAGTTACGCAAAAATGCTCAAGCACATGGGGCCGACTGGTTCTGGTCAATTGACCAAGATGGTCAACCAGATATGTATCGCGGGCTTGGTACAGGGGCTTTCCGAGGCCCTGCATTTTGCCCAGCGCGCGGGATTGGATGGCCATGCCGCCATGGAGGTTATCAGCAAGGGTGCTGCGCAATCATGGCAGATGGATAATCGCCACAAGACCATGCTGGCCGGTGAGTTCGACTTTGGTTTTGCGGTCGATTGGATGCGCAAGGATTTGTCGATTGTGCTCGAGGAGTCTCGGCATAACGGAGCTTGCTTGCCGGTTACCGCGCTGGTTGATCAGTTTTACTCGGACGTCCAGGCGATGGGTGGTGGTCGTTGGGACACCTCAAGTCTGATTGCCCGGCTCAATCGGGGCAACTGAGATCATGGCCATGACGTGCCGTCCTGGCTGCGGCGCCTGTTGCATCGCACCGTCAATTACCTCTCCCATACCAGGTATGCCTGGCGGAAAACCGGCTGGTGTGGCCTGTATTCAGCTGGATGACGAATACCGTTGTCGGATCTTCGGCCACCCGGACAGACCAGCAGTGTGTGCCGGGTTCAAGGCTGATCAGGAGGTCTGTGGTGATACACAGGTTGACGCGTTGCGGATTATTGGTTGGTGGGAAGCGCAGACGGGTTAGGGTTTGCTACACGAAATAAACATCGTGTTCTCAATGTGGCGCCGTCTTGTTTAGCTTTGAGATGCCAACAAAAAACCCGCCGGAGCGGGTTTTTTAGCGACATCATTATGCGAATTACTTCTTCGGATAATCGCGCTTGGTGGCGCCGGTGTAGAGCTGACGCGGGCGGCCGATCTTGTAGGGGCTGCTGATCATCTCGTTCCAGTGCGCGATCCAGCCGGGTGTGCGGCCTGTAGCGAAGATTACAGTGAACATCGAGGCCGGAATGCCGATGGCCTTGAGGATGATGCCCGAGTAAAAGTCGACGTTCGGATACAGATTACGCTCGACGAAGTAGGGATCGTTGCGGGCGATCTCTTCCAGTTTCATCGCAAGTTCCAGCTGGGGATCGTTGATACCCAGTTCAGCAAGTACTTCGTCACAGGTTTCCTTCATGACCTTGGCACGCGGATCGAAATTCTTGTAAACCCGGTGACCGAAGCCCATGAGCTTGAACGGGTCATCCTTGTCCTTGGCCTTGGCAATGAAGGTCTCGATGTTGGATACATCGCCGATTTCATCGAGCATGCGCAGGACGGCTTCATTCGCTCCGCCGTGGGCCGGGCCCCAGAGTGCTGCGATACCAGCGGCGATACAGGCAAACGGGTTGGCTCCGGAAGAGCCTGCCAGGCGTACTGTGGAAGTCGAAGCGTTCTGCTCGTGGTCAGCATGCAGGACGAAGATGCGGTCCATGGCCTTGGCCAGAATCGGATTGACCTTTTTTTCTTCACATGGCGTGTTGAACATCATGTGCAGGAAGTTTTCGGAGTACGAGAGCTCATTGCGTGGATACATCATGGGTTGCCCCATTGAGTATTTGTAGACCATCGCAGCGAGGGTAGGCATCTTGGCAATCAAGCGGATTGCTGAGATTTCGCGATGATGCGCATCATTGATGTCCAGCGAATCGTGGTAGAAAGCTGAGAGGGCGCCTACAACGCCACACATGATGGCCATGGGGTGTGCATCACGACGGAAGCCGTTGAAGAATGTCTTGAGTTGCTCGTGCACCATGGTGTGATTCTTGATGGTGCTGACGAAAGTTTCCTTTTCTGCATCGTTGGGGAGTTCGCCCTTGAGCAGCAGATAACAGGTTTCCAGGAAGTCGGCGTTTTCAGCCAGTTGCTCGATGGGGTAGCCGCGATGCAGCAGCACACCTTTATCACCATCGATATAGGTAATCTTGGATTCGCAGGACGACGTGGCCATAAAGCCAGGGTCAAAGGTGAAGAAACCTTCAGCGGTCAGTCCGCGTACATCTACAACGTCGGGGCCGAGCGTGCCTGAATACATTGGTAGGTCGATAGGGGCATTGCCCTCGATCATCAACTGCGCCTTCTTGTCAGCCATTGTCGGCCTCCTGTTTGCTGGTATCGAAAGGATGCGCCCCCTACGCAGGGCCCGCATCACTATAAGGTGATAAATCGGTTTGTCAATTCTACAGATAGTGAATGGTTATCAGGAGGATAAAAAGGTTTTATTTGCGCACTCTAATCGCACACTTGAGGCCTTGGAGTGTTGTAACAAGGGCCTTCCAAAGGTGCAGTCGCATTGTAATCAAGGGGTCAAGTCTCTATACTCCATCACCGGCAAAGTGGCTTATTGGCTCCCTACGGGAGTCATGCAACAGGCCTCTGGGGTACCCATAATAGTGCACCTTCCTATAATCCAGCCCTGCGTTTATAAGGGCCATGAGTGTGAATATAGCCGTGAATAGCAAAAGACCTGTAAACCTGGATCTCAGGACAATCAAACTTCCTGTCACAGCCTGGACGTCGATTGCTCATCGTATTTCGGGAATCATCATGTTCGTCGCCATTGCATTTATGCTCTGGACGTTCGACATGTCACTGGATTCCGAACGCGGGTTTGAGCAAGTGCAATCCATCCTTCAGCATCCTTTCGTCAAGTTGTTGACTTGGGGTGTGCTGTCGGCGCTGCTTTATCATCTTATTGCTGGTGTTCGTCACCTGGTAATGGATGCTGGGGTTGGCGAAGGTTTGGAAAGCGGAAAGCGTGGCTCGCAGGTAGTGATCGTTATTTCCGTCATCGTGATTGTTCTTCTGGGGGTCTGGATATGGTAACCAACGTCACCAACCTGTCGCGTAGTGGTCTTTATGACTGGATGGCGCAACGCGTTTCCGCGGTAGTGCTCGCGCTCTACACGCTGTTTCTGCTCGGTTATGTCGTATTCAACCCGGGTCTTGGCTATGAAGAATGGCGTGCTCTGTTCAATCAGAACTGGATGCGCATCTTCAGTCTGCTCACACTGGTGGCCCTCAGCGCTCATGCCTGGGTAGGTCTGTGGACTATTTCAACTGACTACCTTACTCCCATGTCTTTGGGCAAATGGGCAACCACTGTGCGTTTCCTGTTTCAGGCAGCATGCGGGCTTGTGATGTTTGTCTATTTCGTCTGGGGCGTACAGATTCTTTGGGGTATCTAAATGGCTAACATTCGTACACTGACTTTTGACGCCATCATCATTGGTGGCGGTGGCGCCGGTATGCGCGCTGCATTGCAACTGGCTCAGGGCGGTCACAAGACTGCCGTGGTTACCAAGGTATTCCCGACTCGCTCGCACACTGTGTCCGCCCAGGGCGGCATTACCTGTGCGATCGCCTCTGCCGATCCGAACGACGACTGGCGCTGGCACATGTACGATACCGTCAAGGGCTCCGACTATATCGGCGACCAGGATGCTATCGAGTACATGTGTTCGGTTGGCCCGGAAGCGGTCTTCGAGCTCGAGCACATGGGTCTGCCGTTCTCGCGTACCGAGCAGGGCCGTATCTACCAGCGTCCGTTTGGTGGTCAGTCCAAAGGTCCCGACGACCCGACTCAAGCCGCGCGTACATGTGCCGCTGCAGACCGTACCGGTCACGCACTGCTGCACACGCTCTATCAGAACAACGTCAAGCACAACACGACATTCCTTAACGAATGGTACGCCGTCGATCTGGTGAAGAATCAGGACGGAGTGATTGTTGGTGTCGTGGCTATCTGCATCGAAACTGGTGAGACTGCTTACATCAAGGCCAAGGCTACTGTTCTGGCTACCGGTGGTGCAGGACGTATCTACGCATCCACTACCAACGCCCTGATCAACACTGGCGACGGTATCGGTATGGCGCTGCGTGCGGGTGTGCCGGTCCAGGATATCGAAATGTGGCAGTTCCACCCCACCGGTATTGCCGGCGCCGGTACGCTGGTGACAGAAGGCTGCCGTGGTGAAGGCGGTTATCTGATCAACAAGCACGGTGAGCGGTTCATGGAGCGCTATGCGCCCAATGCCAAGGACCTCGCCGGCCGTGACGTAGTTGCTCGCTCCATGGTCAAGGAAATCATTGCCGGTAACGGCTGTGGCCCGGATGGCGATCACGTCATGCTCAAGCTCGATCACCTTGGCGAAGAAGTGCTGCATAGCCGTCTGCCGGGTATCTGTGAGCTGTCCAAGACCTTTGCCCACGTCGATCCAGTTACTGCGCCGATCCCCGTTGTACCGACCTGTCACTACATGATGGGTGGCATAGCCACCAACATTCATGGTCAGGCGATTACCCAGGACGAAAACGGCAAGGATCGCATCATTGATGGTCTGTTTGCCGTTGGTGAAGTGGCTTGCGTATCAGTGCACGGTGCAAACCGCCTGGGTGGTAATTCCCTGCTGGATCTGGTGGTGTTTGGACGTGCTGCCGGCCTGCACCTGGAAAGCGCACTCAAGGAAGGCATTGAGCATCGCTCAGCCTCCGAATCGGACATCGAGGCATCATTGAAGCGTCTCGATGCTCTGAATGGCCGCACTACCGGCGAAGAAGTAGCGCCGCTGCGTAAAGAATTGCAAAATTGCATGCAGAACTACTTCGGTGTATTCCGCACCGGTGAGTTCATGGAAAAAGGCATCAAACAACTGGCCGATCTGCGTGAGCGGATCAATAACATCAAGATCGATGACAAGAGCCAGGCGTTTAATACTGCGCGTATCGAAGCATTGGAACTGCAAAACCTTCTGGAAGTGGCCGAGGCAACAGCTGTTGCTGCCAACTTGCGCACAGAAAGCCGGGGTGCGCATGCCCGTGAAGACTACGAGGATCGTGATGATGAAAACTGGCTGTGTCACAGCCTGTACATGCCTGCGACCAAAGAGTTGAAAAAGCGGGCGGTGAACTTCACACCGAAGACAGTTCCGACATTTGAACCTAAGATCCGGACTTATTAAGGGTGACCGATATGTTGCAAGTAAGTGTCTACCGTTATAACCCAGAGAGCGACAACGCTCCCTACATGGAAGACTTCGAGATCGACACCGGCGGCAAGGACATCATGGTTCTTGACGTGCTGGCACTGGTCAAGGAGCGGGACGTGGGCATGTCCTACCGCCGCTCCTGCCGCGAAGGCGTCTGTGGCTCTGATGGTATGAATATCAACGGCAAGAACGGCCTGGCTTGTATCACGCCGTTGTCTGATGTTGTTAAAAACAACAAGCTGGTGCTGCGTCCATTGCCTGGTTTGCCGGTCATACGTGACTTGGTCGTGGATATGAGCATCTTCTACAAGCAATACGAAAAAGTTCAGCCGTATTTGCAGAACGACACGCCGGCGCCCGCTATTGAGCGTCTGCAGTCGCCTGAAGAGCGTGAGAAGCTGGATGGTCTGTACGAGTGTATTCTCTGTGCATGCTGCTCTACTTCCTGCCCTTCATTCTGGTGGAATCCGGACAAGTTCATCGGCCCAGCGGGACTGTTGCAGGCCTATCGCTTTTTGGCCGATAGCCGCGACACCCGTACCGATGAGCGTCTGGCCACCATGGATGATCCATTCAGCGTATTTCGCTGCCGCGGTATCATGAACTGCGTGAATGTGTGCCCCAAGGGTCTCAATCCGACCCGCGCTATTGGTCACATCCGCAACATGCTGCTGCAGAGCGGTACCTGAGTCGACAGAGTCTGCATCACGTTGGGCCTAGGCCGGTCTCTGCTACAAGAGACCGGCCAGAATTTAATCGAACCGCAGCTCACAAAGCCGCGGTTTGCGTACCTAAACCAACAGGGGCAATCGGGTAACACCCGAACTATCTGTCGGGGCCGGCAATTTTCCGGTTTCGCAGGACATGGCACTTCAGGTCAACTGGCAGCGATTAAGCCACTGGGCCCTCGCATGTCTTGCACGGATGGCAGTTTTTTTGCCAGTTAATGGTCTTTGCGCCAGGTGGTATCCCCTTATAGAGGGTGACCAAGCATGCCAGACAGCGAAATGCAGCAGCTGTGGAGCACTTCCCATTTGTCGGGCGGGAATGCCTCCTATGTTGAAGAGCTTTATGAGCTCTATCTGCACGATCCGAACAGTATCGCCGACGAATGGCGCAGCTACTTTCAGAAGCTGCCGCAATCCAATGGCAATGCGGGCTCGGATGTTTCTCATTCCACAATCCGCGAACACTTCCTCCTTCTAGCCAAGCATCGGCGACGTCCTGTCGCAGCGGCTGGCGGACAAACCAGCAGCGCCCACGAAAAGAAACAGGTCGATGTTTTGCGTCTGATCCAGGCTTTTCGTATGCGTGGTCATCAGGGCTCTGATCTTGATCCGTTGGGGTTGTGGAAAAGAGATGAAATTGCTGATCTGACCCTTTCTGATTACGGCCTTACCGACGCGGATCTGGATACGATCTTCCGCACTGGTGAGCTCCAGATCGGCAAGGAAGAAGCACCCCTTAGCGAAATTCTTGATGCACTGAGTTCGACCTATTGCTCGACCTTCGGTGCAGAATACATGCACATTGTTGATTCCGATCAGCGTCGCTGGTTTCAGCAACGCTTGGAAAGTGTGCGCGGCAAGCCACAGCATTCGGTTACCACCAAGCGCCATTTGCTTGAACGTCTGACCGCGGCTGAAGGCCTCGAAAAATACCTGGGCACCAAATTTCCCGGCACCAAGCGTTTTGGGGTCGAGGGCGGTGAAAGCCTGATTCCGATGCTTGATGAAATCATTCAGCGCTCAGGCTCTTACGGAACGCAGGAAGTGGTTCTGGGCATGGCCCACCGTGGTCGCCTCAACGTGCTGGTCAATATTCTCGGCAAGAACCCCCGCGAACTGTTTGATGAGTTTGAAGGCAAGAAGAAAATTGATTTGAGCTCGGGTGACGTCAAGTATCACCAGGGTTTTTCTTCCAACGTCATGACCTCTGGTGGTGAAACGCATCTTGCCCTCGCATTCAACCCTTCACACCTGGAGATCGTATCTCCAGTGGTTGAGGGATCGGTTCGGGCACGCCAGGACCGTCGTCGGGATGATTCGGGTAATCGTGTCGTGCCGATCAGTATTCATGGTGATGCTGCCTTCGCTGGCCAGGGTGTGGTCATGGAGACATTCCAGATGTCCCAGACCCGTGCGTTCAAGACCGGTGGCACTATCCATATCGTCATCAACAACCAGGTGGGCTTCACAACCAGCCGCCAGGATGATGCGCGCTCAACCGAGTACTGTACCGACGTCGCCAAGATGATTCAGGCACCGATCTTCCACGTCAACGGTGATGATCCTGAGGCGGTTCTTTTCGTTACTCAGCTGGCTGTCGATTACCGCATGCAGTTCAAGCGTGACGTAGTGATCGACATGGTCTGTTACCGTCGACGCGGTCATAACGAAGCGGATGAGCCATCCGGCACCCAGCCGATGATGTATGACAAGATTAGTAAGCACCCGACCACCCGCGAGATCTATGCCGAGCGTCTTGTTAATGACGGTACGCTCAGTTCGGACGAAGTGCAGGGGCAGGTAGAGGAGTATCGTACTGCTCTGGATAATGGTGACCATGTGGTCAAGAGCCTGGTCAAGGAACCTGACACCAGTTCCTTCGTCGACTGGGCCCCCTATCTGGGCCACACCTGGACTGCGCGCCACGATACCCGTACTGATCTGAAAACATTGCAGGACCTGGCCAATCGCCTGAACGACTTGCCCGATGGCCTGGTCATCCAGCGTCAGGTTGGCAAGATTGTTGAGGATCGCCGCAAGATGGCGGCCGGGGCGTTGCCGCTGAACTGGGGCTTTGCCGAGACCATGGCCTATGCCACCCTGCTGCACGAAGGGCATCCTGTGCGCATTACCGGTCAGGACGTGGGCCGCGGCACCTTCTCTCACCGCCATGCGGTGCTGCACAACCAAAAGGATGGCTCGACCTACATTCCTCTTGCCAATCTGGCGGAAAATCAGCCACGGTTGGATATTTACGATTCCCTGCTGTCCGAAGAGGCCGTACTGGCCTTCGAGTACGGCTATGCGACCACTGCCCCCAATGGATTGGTGCTCTGGGAAGCCCAGTTCGGCGACTTCGCCAACGGGGCGCAGGTGGTGATCGACCAGTTCATCACCAGCGGCGAGCATAAATGGGGTCGTCTGTGCGGTCTGACCATGTTGTTGCCCCACGGTTATGAAGGCCAGGGTCCGGAACACTCTTCCGCGCGTCTTGAGCGTTTCCTGCAGCTGAGCGCCGAGCACAATATTCAGGTCTGTGTGCCATCCACGCCGGCGCAGGTCTATCACATGCTGCGCCGTCAGGTGATTCGCCCGCTGCGCAAGCCTTTGATCGCGCTTACTCCCAAATCGCTGCTGCGCCACAAGTTGGCAGTATCCAGCCTTGAAGATCTGGCAGACGGCTCATTCCAGACTGTGATCCCCGAGTACGACACGCTGGATCCCAAGAAGGTTGAGCGGGTCATCATGTGCAGTGGCAAGGTGTACTACGATCTGCTCGAGAAGCGCCGCAAGGATGGCCTGGAGAATGCTGCGATCATTCGTATCGAGCAGCTTTACCCATTCCCGGAGGACGATCTTGCCGAGGTGCTCGCACCCTACAAGGCGTTGAAGAAGGTCGTGTGGTGTCAGGAAGAGCCTATGAACCAGGGTGCCTGGTATTGCAGTCAGCATCACATGCGTCGGGTTCTCGCCCAACACAAGGTCAAAAATTTGTATCTCGACTACGCTGGACGTGACGCCTCTGCATCACCTGCTTGTGGTTACCCGTCCCTGCATGCCGAACAGCAGGAAAAACTATTGCAAGACGCGCTTACCGCTTGAGCATCTGGCAGATAACAGAGAATTAATTTAAGGATCGACAATGGCTATTGAAATCAAGGCCCCCACATTTCCCGAATCGGTTGCCGATGGCACCGTAGCAACATGGCACAAGCAACCTGGCGACGCGGTCAAGCGAGATGAGCTGATCGTTGATATTGAAACCGACAAGGTTGTCATGGAAGTTCTGGCCGAAGCCGATGGCGTGCTCGGCGATATCGTCAAGGGTGAGGGCGAAACTGTACTCAGCGGTGAGTTGTTGGGTTCATTGGAGAAGGGCGGCAGTGCTGCCCCCAAAGAGACTGCGAAGGACGAGCCCCAGGCTGCAAGTAAGCCTGCCGAGGAGGCGAAACCTGCTGCTGAAGAAGCCAAGAGCAATAGTGGTGAAGAGCCCATGTTGTCGCCGGCTGCTCGCAAGATAGCCGAAGAAAACGGTCTGGCTCCGGCCGATATTGAAGGTACTGGCAAGGGTGGTCGCGTCACCAAGGAAGATGCGATGAATGCGGTTGAGGCGAAAAAGAACGCACCCGCCAAAGCACCCGCTGAAGCTGCCAAGCCTGCCGCTAAGGCCGGCGCTGTCGACAATTCGGCACTTGCCGAAGGCGACCGCGTTGAGAAACGCGTCCCCATGACTCGACTGCGTGCCCGTATTGCCGAGCGTCTGGTTGACGCCCAATCCAGTATGGCCATGCTGACTACGTTCAACGAAGTCAATATGAAGCCGATCATGGATCTGCGCAGCAAGTACAAGGAGCTGTTCGAGAAGAAGCATAACGGCGTGCGTTTGGGCTTTATGTCGTTCTTCGTCAAGGCCGCTACCGAGGCGCTCAAGCGTTACCCGGCAGTCAATGCTTCAATCGATGGTGGCGACGTGGTTTACCACGGCTACCAGGATATTGGTGTAGCAGTGTCCAGTGACCGCGGTTTGGTCGTGCCGATTCTGCGCAATACCGAGTACATGAGTCTGGCTACTATTGAAGGCACCATTGCTGACTTTGGACGCAAGGCGAAAGACGGCAAGCTTTCAATGGAAGATATGACCGGCGGTACCTTCACCATTTCCAACGGTGGTGTATTTGGTTCCCTGCTCTCATCACCCATCGTTAATCCGCCACAAGCGGCGATTCTGGGTATGCACAAGATTCAGGAGCGCCCGATGGCCGAGAAGGGCCAAGTGGTCATTCTGCCCATGATGTATCTGGCCCTGTCCTACGATCACCGCCTGATTGACGGTAAGGAAGCTGTCAGCTTTCTGGTCGCGATCAAGGAATTGCTGGAAGATCCGGCTCGCTTGTTGCTGGATATCTGATTTTACGGCTGCACGCTACTAACGGTACGCGGCGAGCTGCCCCTGAACGCCACAAGCGTTGGGGCAGCGAAATCCCAACAGCTGCAAACAGAGGAATTGGGTTATGAGTGATAAATACGATGTAATCGTCATTGGAGCTGGCCCCGGCGGCTATGTTGCCGCTATTCGCGCCTCCCAGCTGGGTCTCAAAACGGCCTGTGTCGAGAAGTATGTAGGCAAGGACGGTAAGCAGGCACTAGGTGGTACCTGTCTGAACGTGGGTTGCATACCTTCCAAGGCGCTGCTGGACAGCTCGTGGAAATTCCACGAGGCCCAGGACGGTTTCAAGATCCATGGCATTGAAACCAAGGGTTTGAGCATCGACATCAAGACGATGCTTGAGCGCAAGGACAAGATCGTCAAGCAGTTCACCGGTGGTGTCAGCGCATTGTTCAAGGCCAACGGTGTAACCAGCATCGAAGGACACGGCAAGTTGCTGGCAGGCAAGAAGGTCGAGGTGACTGACTCTGAGGGCAACACGACCGTTTATGAAGCCGAGAATGTCATTCTGGCTTCCGGTTCACGTCCAATCGAGATCCCACCGGCACCGCTGACCGACGATATTATCGTGGACTCAACCGGTGCGCTTGAATTTACCAGCGTTCCCAAGAAGCTCGGTGTAATCGGTGCAGGCATCATCGGTATGGAGCTGGGCTCCGTATGGCGTCGCCTCGGTGCTGAAGTCGTGGTTTTCGAGGCCCTGGACAAGTTCATGGTGGCCGCCGACGATCAGATCGCCAAGGAAGCCTTCAAGACGTTCACCAAGCAGGGCCTGCAGGTTCGTTTGGGCGCACGTGTGACAGGAACTGATATCAAGCGCAGGCAGGTTACAGTGTCCTTTACCGATGCCGAAGGCGAACAGCAGCTGACCTTCGACAAATTGATCGTTGCCGTTGGTCGCCGTGCCTATACCGAGAATCTGCTCGCAGCTGATACCGGCGTGGACATGGACGAGCGCGGCGTCATTTTCGTTGATGATTACTGCACTACCAGTGTTCCGGGTGTGTATGCCGTCGGTGACGTAGTGCGCGGCTCTATGTTGGCGCACAAGGCGTCGGAAGAGGGCGTTATGGTCGCTGAGCGTATTGCCGGCCACAAGACTGCCATGAACTATGAACTGGTGCCTGCCGTTGTTTATACCCACCCGGAGATCGCATGGGTTGGCAAAAACGAGCAGCAGCTCAAGGCGGAAGGCATTGATGTCAATGTGGGCGTATTCCCCTTTGCGGCCAATGGACGCGCTGTGGCTGCCAACGAAATGGGCGGTATGGTCAAGGTCATAGCTGATGCCAAGACCGACAGAGTGCTCGGGGTTCACGTTATTGGCCCGGGTGCAGCAGAACTGGTTCAGCAGGGCGCTATCGGCATGGAGTTCGGCACCAGTGCCGAAGACCTGGGCATGATGGTGTTCTCGCATCCGACCGTCTCCGAGGCCCTGCATGAAGCAGCGCTGGCGGTGAATGGTCACGCAATTCATGTCGCCAATCGTAAGAAGCGGTAATATATGGCGCCCGTGACTGACCGGTCGTTCGCGTATCGGTCGACACGGGCAGCCTTATCACGAAGCGGCAAATCCCGCCGAGTAATCGGTGCGGTCACCCCCGAGGGTGATATAGGGTAACGGCGGTCCGGTGAGTCCGTGGTTATGAAACGCAGTTCCTACACGATCAAAACGGTAGATAAGCATGAATCTTCACGAATATCAGGGGAAGCAGCTGTTCGCTGAGTATGGCCTTCCCGTCTCGAAAGGTTTTGCAGTAGACACCCCCGAAGAAGCGGCAGAAGCCTGCGACAAGATTGGCGGTGACATGTGGGTGGTCAAGGCTCAGGTTCACGCTGGCGGCCGCGGCAAGGCTGGCGGCGTCAAGCTGATCAAGAGCAAGGAAGAGGCCAAGGCCTTCGCCGAGAAGTGGTTGGGCCAGCGTCTGGTAACTTACCAGACTGACGCCAGCGGTCAGCCCGTTGCCAAGATCCTCGTTGAAGCTTGCACCGATATCGCTCAGGAACTGTACCTGGGTGCGGTCGTTGACCGTTCCAGCCGCCGCATCGTATTCATGGCCTCTACTGAAGGTGGCGTGGAAATCGAGAAGGTAGCTGAAGAAACCCCCGAGAAGATCATCAAGGCGATCGTTGATCCGCTGGTTGGTCCACAGCCTTACCAGGGCCGTGACCTGGCATTCCAGCTGGGCCTCAAGGGCGACCAGGTCAAGCAGTTCACCCAGATTTTCGTTGGTCTTGGCAACCTGTTTGCCGACTACGATCTGGCGCTGCTGGAAATCAATCCACTGGTTATCAAGGAAGACGGCAACCTGCATTGCCTGGACGCCAAACTGGGTATCGATGGCAATGCCATGTACCGTCAGCCCAAGCTGCGTGCAATGCATGACCCGTCCCAGGACGATCCGCGTGAAGCCCACGCTGCCAAGTTCGAACTCAACTATGTTGCGCTGGAAGGCAACATCGGTTGCATGGTCAACGGTGCTGGCCTGGCCATGGGCACCATGGACATCGTCAACCACCACGGCGGCAAGCCTGCCAACTTCCTGGATGTGGGCGGCGGCGCGACCAAAGAGCGCGTTACCGAAGCCTTCAAGATCATCCTGTCCGATACCAATGTGAAGGCCGTTCTGGTCAACATCTTTGGCGGCATCGTTCGTTGCGACATGATTGCCGAAGGCATCATCGGTGCAGTGAAGGAAGTTGGCGTTAAGGTACCAGTGGTCGTACGTCTGGAAGGCAACAATGCCGAACTGGGCGCTCAGGTACTGAAGGAAAGTGGTCTGAACATCATCGCAGCAACCAGTCTGACCGACGCTGCCCAGCAAGTCGTCAAGGCCGCGGAGGGTAAATAATGAGCATCCTGATCAACAAAGACACCAAGGTTATCTGCCAGGGCTTTACTGGCGCACAGGGTACTTTCCACTCTGAGCAAGCCATTGAGTACGGCACCAAGATGGTTGGCGGCGTGACACCTGGCAAGGGTGGTACTACACACCTGGGCCTGCCCGTGTTCAACACCGTCCGCGAAGCTGTCGAGCAGACTGGCGCCACCGCCAGCGTTATCTACGTACCGGCTCCTTTCTGCAAGGACTCGATCCTGGAAGCTGCCAACGGCGGCATCAAGCTGATCGTATGTATCACCGAAGGCATCCCGACCCTGGACATGCTCGATTGCAAAGTCGTCTGTGACCAGCTGGGCGTGCGCCTGATCGGCCCCAACTGCCCGGGTGTTATCACTCCTGGCGAATGCAAGATCGGTATCATGCCCGGTCACATTCACCAGCCCGGCAAGGTAGGTATCGTTTCCCGCTCCGGCACCCTGACCTATGAAGCGGTCAAGCAAACTACTGATTCCGGTTTCGGCCAGTCTACCTGTGTAGGTATTGGTGGTGACCCGATCCCGGGTTCGAACTTCATCGATATCCTGCAGATGTTCCAGGATGATCCGAAGACCGAAGCGATCGTCATGATCGGTGAAATTGGTGGTAGCGCCGAGGAAGAAGCGGCCGCTTACATCAAGGCCAATGTGACCAAGCCAGTCGTTTCCTATATTGCTGGTGTTACAGCGCCTGCTGGCAAGCGTATGGGCCACGCTGGTGCGATCATTTCCGGTGGTAAGGGCACTGCTGACGAGAAGTTTGCTGCTCTGGAAGACGCTGGTGTTAAAACTGTGCGTTCCCTGGCAGACATCGGTTCGGCTCTGGCCGAGCTGACCGGTTGGCCGCTGAAGTAACACTTCGCTGGCTTTCAGAAAAACCCTGCTTCGGCAGGGTTTTTTTATGTCTGATGCTGGAAACCCGGATGCTGGCTATACTGATGTACGCGGTCTGCGGCTTGCTGCACCGTCCTCTATTACTGGTTCTACAAGGTGCCCGAATGCTGTCGCAACTTTCCCTGCCTGATGCCGGCTCTACATGGCTCAACCTGCTCGCTTTTGTCTGGTTTTTGCTGTGCTGGGTGGGGTACACCCACTACGCCCGCCACAGAGCTAGAGATACCGCATGTCTTGCCAGTGTGCTGCATTTATACAGACAAGACTGGATGTCGCGTTTGTTAATGCGCGAGCAACGCATTGCCGATGCCAGCGTGATCGGTAATCTCGAACGCAACACTGCTTTTTTTGCCTCCAGCACGCTGTTGATCCTTGCTGGCATTATTACCGTAATGGGTGCTACTGATAGGGCCCAGAATCTGCTGCATGACATACCCTTTGTCGCCAACGTCAGCCGGCAAATGTCGGAAATGAAACTGCTGGTTATGCTGGGGATCTTCGTTTATGCCTTTTTCACCTTTTCCTGGGGGATGCGCCAGTACAACTTCGCCTCGGTCCTGCTCGGTTCTGCGCCCCTGGTCGGTGAGAAACAGGTTTCCGAGATAGAGCGCAAGGCTTACGCGGCGAGGGCGGCCACAGTTCTTTCGATGGCAGGAAACGAGTTCAACCTTGGTCTGCGGGCCTACTATTTTGCCTTGGCCGGACTTACCTGGTTCATTAATCCACTCTTTTTCATGATTACCAGTGCGGGGGTTGTCTGGGTACTCTACAAGCGTGAATTCCACTCACGCATACTCTCGGCGATGATGTACAGCCCAACGGGTGGTCTTCTGCAACAGGATAAGGTGGATTAGATCAAGAGGGCGTTAGGTACCCAACAGGTCGGCTTTCAGAGGGGTCGGCTTTCAGAGGAGCATTGAGCGGGAAGATCGTTAGACAAGCAGCGCCCCCGAGTGGGCGCGCCGCTTACAACGTCAGTAAGATCAGTTCACTGCGTCATCGTAGGCTTCGCCCATTTCTTCGCCAGCATCTTCCATGCCGTCTTCCATTTTCTCGCCCATGGTGCGCTCGTTACCTGTGGCTTCGCGTGCTTTCAGCTCGATGGCTTCACCCGTTTCCTCAGCGGCATCGCTCATTGATTCCATAGCCGATTCCATCTTGTCTTCAGGTTCCTGCTCGCATGCTGCCAGCAAACCCAGACTCGCCAGTAACACTGCTGTTAGGCCAATTTTCTTCATTACATTCTCCTTGGTTTGAGTGCGTAATACTGAGTCACGACTCTTGTGGGTAGCACATTTGATAAAACCGGGTGTTCCTGTCTTCGCTCGGAAAGACTAAGCAGTCCTGTCATTTTCGAGTTGTCACAGTAGTTGCACTGTAACTGTTAACAAATATTCCTGATATTAGTCCTGGTTAAGGAGCAATAGTTCCGCGGCCTGTAAGTACCTTCAGAGTTTTCCTCGTGCTGGAGTCTCCGCTGCGTTATGGGTACTATGCCGCCCATTCCCTCTGCTCTGATTGAGAATCCGGATGAGTGATATCAAGAAACGTTGCGAGAACTTCCTGTCAGTCCTGCGGCACTGCCAGGTGCTGGGCATGAGCGTCGATCATGCTGATGAGAAAGGTCTCGTGCTGAGGCTGCCGTATAGTGATTCAATCATAGGCAACCCTGTCACTGGCGTAGTGCACGGGGGTGCCATCACCACCCTGATGGACACCTGCTGCGGGATTTCAACTGTCTGTTTTTTACCCGACTTCGAGATCTGCCCGACGCTTGATCTGCGTATTGATTACATGCATCCGGCGGAGCCGGGGAAGGATATTTTCGGCTTTGCCGAGTGTTATCGACTCAGCCCGACCGTTATCTTTACACGGGGGATCGCCTATCAGGATGACCGCAACGAACCTATTGCACATGTGGTCGGTACCTTTATGCGTATGGGCAAACCGGCATCAGACGGCACGCTTGCCCGTAGTATCGATGGGAGCAAGGTATGATCGAAGAACCGATCCACATTGAGCAGTTGATGCGTAACGGGCACGACTCCGGCGACTATGCGCCTTTGATCGAGGCCATTCCCTATGCGCGGATGATTGGCCTGGAGTTGAAGCACCTCGGTGAGGAAGTGATTTTCCATCTGCCAATCAGCAAGGATAATATCGGTAATCCGGTATTGCCCGCACTTCACGGTGGTGTGATTGCAGGGTTCATGGAGCAATCTGCCATGTTGCACCTGATGATTGCGATGAACAGCTCCGATTTCCCGAAGATTATTGATTTTTCAATTGATTATCTGCGTGCGGGCCTTTTCAAGGATACTTACGCCACCTGTCAGGTCTGGCGTCAGGGGCGGCGAGTGGGTAATGTGGCCATAACGGCTTGGCAAACCCGCTCAAGTGAGCCAATAGCGACTGCTAGGGCGCACTTCAAACTGGGTTGACCGGGTAGCTGGTTCTCGAATTTTTTGGTCCGGAGCATCACATATTCATGCCAGCCTTGTTGATCATCAGCGGTGTCTTTTTGATAGTGCTTGGCTGGCTTTGGTTGGCGGTCGCCGCCAGAAAGCTGCCTATCAGGCGCTTTTTGCTGGCGATATTGGCAGCCCCACTAACGCTTGTCCTGCGTGGCCTCGGATATGCCCGTTTTCCCAGACTGCTCATGGTCACTGGTCTGTTGCTTGCGCTTGCAGGTGCTGCATTGTTGCAGCGCGAGCAACCTGAGCGCTTTGTTCAGTTGCTGGCAGGTGAATGGGCGGCGCCTTCGAACAGCGGTATAGGTATTGATGGGGAACTGATGGGCCAGCCCTTCAACCCTGAGCGAATTTTCTGGCGTGGTAATGACCTTGTGATCGAGGAGGGCCCGCCGCAACGAGTTCGGCGTGCGCTGACAGTGCGCTTTGATCCCGCGAGCCTGCAGGCCGGAACGCGTACAATCGATCGCCTGCCCGGAGACTCTGGCGCCTGGCCTGAACTGTTGCTGCAGTGGCATACCGGCGCGCTGACCCAGCCCGGACTACTCCGGGTGGCCAAGGACTACACTCTGAGCCTGGATTTTGTACCTTCCTCTGGTACGACAATGTTATTGCGACTACGTCTGCATCTGCCTACCAGTCCGGCCACGCTGCTTTATGGCGAGGCCAGCATTAAGACAACACCCGATTGGCTGGCAGGAATGCCGCAGCCTGCTGTAGCTCCCGCAGCGTCACCTCCTCCTGAGTCATCGATTGCACCAGCGGTCGACAGGGCGCAGAGCCGTCCCCAGTGGCAAAATGTAAGTATCTTGGCGGTGCTGAGTGAGCCAGAGCTATTCATTGGTCAACAGCTGCGGTTTACAAACCAGGCAGGACGTCGCTACGAGGGACGATTGAAAGCGATCAGCGATGACCGCCGGATTGTGCTGGCTCAGAACAATGGCGCCAACCAGGTGGATTATCATTTCCGCCCCACCGACGTAGTTGATTTGCAGGTCAGATACAGATCTTCCCGGTAGCTGTCCCGGCCTTGAAATCCTCATCAATGTCCCCATTAAAGGCTCATCGGCGCGACCGCAATGTCGCGCGTTTTGCCTGAAACCTTGCAATCAAGGTTTCTAACCGAACTATAGGGAGACAACCAGAGATGACCGTGGAAGCCCAGAAGGAAACACTCGGATTTCAGACCGAGGTCAAGCAGCTGCTGCATCTGATGATCCATTCGATGTATTCGAACAAGGAGATCTTTCTCCGAGAGCTGATTTCCAACGCGTCCGATGCGTCGGATAAGCTGCGCTTTGAAGCCATTGCCAAGCCAGAGTTGCTCGAAGAGCAGCCGGACACGGTTATCCGGATCAGCTCCGATGAAACAGCCAACACCCTGACGATCGAGGACAACGGTATCGGCATGTCCCGGGACGAGGTGATTGAGAACCTGGGTACCATTGCCAAGTCGGGCACTGCCGCCTTCATGCAACAACTCACGGGTGACCAGAAGAAAGACGCGAGCTTGATCGGTCAGTTCGGTGTGGGCTTCTACAGCGCATTTATTGTGGCCGACAAGGTTGAGGTATTCACCCGTCGGGCAGGTGCTGACAAGGCTCAGGGCGTGCGTTGGGAATCAGCGGGCGAGGGCGAGTTCACCATTGAAACAGTGGAAAAAGCTGAGCGCGGCACACGTATCGTGCTGCACCTCAAGTCTGCTGAGTCCGAGTTTGCCGACGGTTGGCGCCTGCGCAATGTGGTTAAAAAGTACTCAGACCATATCTCCCTGCCCATTGAGTTGCCCAAGCAGAAGCAGGGTGAGGACGAGAGCCAGCCAGCCGAGTTGGAGTGGGAAACTGTCAACCGTGCGAGCGCCCTTTGGACCCGCCCACGCGCCGAGGTCAAGGACGATGAGTATCAGGAGTTCTACAAGCATGTTGCCCATGACTTCGAGAACCCGCTGAGCTGGAGCCATAACAAGGTTGAAGGCAAGCTGGAATACACGAGTCTTCTGTATGTGCCTGCCCGTGCGCCGTTCGATTTGTACCAGCGTGAAGCGCCCCGCGGTCTGAAGCTGTATGTACAACGTGTATTCATCATGGATGAGGCCGAGCAGTTTCTGCCGCTCTATCTGCGCTTCATCAAGGGCGTGGTCGATTCAAACGATCTGTCTTTGAACGTATCGCGGGAGATTCTGCAAAAGGATCCGGCGATCGACAGCATGAAGTCTGCCCTGACCAAACGTGTCCTGGACATGCTTGAGAAGCTTGCGAAGAAGGAACCCGAGCAGTACGCCACGTTCTGGAAGAACTTCGGCAGCGTGATGAAGGAAGGTCCGGCGGAGGACTATGCCAACCGCGAGAAAGTCGCCGGGCTCCTGCGTTTTGCTTCGACTCAACAGAGCGATGACTCCGAAGTCGTCAGTCTGGACGCCTACATTGAGCGGATGCAGGAAGGTCAGGACAAGATCTATTACCTGACCGGTGAGCGTTACAACCAGGTGAAGAACAGCCCGCACCTGGAGATTTTCCGCAAGAAGGGTATTGAAGTACTGCTGCTGACCGATCGTATTGATGAGTGGCTGATGAGCCATCTCAACGAATACAGCGGCAAGGAATTTGTCGATATCGCCCGTGGCGATCTGGATCTGGGCAAACTGGATGCCGAAGAGGACAAGCAGGCACAGGAAGAGGCTGCAAAGGCCAAGGCCGACCTGGTCCAGCGTATCAAGGATGTACTCAAGGATAGCGTCGATGATGTGAAAGTCTCCCATCGCCTGACCGATTCCCCTGCGGTGCTTGTAGTGACTGAAGACGGCATGGGTCTGCAGATGCGCAAGATTCTCGAGGCGACGGGCCAGAAAGCGCCGGAAAGCAAGCCGATCATGGAGATCAATCCAGCACACCCATTACTGGAGAAGCTGGACCAGGAACAGGATGAGGCGCGCTTCGGTGACCTCAGTCATATCCTGTTTGATCAGGCGGCCCTGGCTGCCGGTGAGAGCTTGCAGGATCCTGGCGCCTACGTACGCCGATTGAATGCACTGCTGGTTGAACTCAGCAAATAGTATTTGGCAGTCATAAAAACCCCGTCTGACATTCTCAGGCGGGGTTTTTTACTGTCTGAAAGACAGATAAATAGTTTTCGACATTATGTGAAAACCCCCACCAGCCCCCTCCCAAGGGCTATCCTCTGTCCATTCAAATGCACGTCCAAGGAACTGAAAGATGAAAAAGACGCTAACGACGCTGATGATCGCCTCTGCCGCAGGTATGGCAAGTCAGGCCAATGCCGATATGGTCTCAACGCCAGTTGCCTATGAAGTTGCTGGGCAGGCCTACGAGGGTGTGCTGGTGTACGACGACTCGGTCACAGACATACGTCCAGGCCTTCTGATGGTACCGAACTGGATGGGCGTGACTGAAGGAGCGGTGCAGAAGGCCCAGAATGTCGGGGGCAGTGAGTACGTAGTCTTCGTTGCTGACATGTACGGCAAGGACATCCGACCGCAGAACGCCGACGAGGCGAGCAAGGCTGCCACCACGGTGCGGGGTGATCGGGCCATGATGCGTGACCGTGTCAATGCAGCTCTTGAAGTATTCAAGGCGCAGGCTGGCGGTATTCCTCTGGATGTGAGCAATATCGGTGCAATTGGTTTCTGCTTTGGCGGCGGGACGGTATTGGAATTGGCGCGCTCCGGCACACCAGTGCAGGGCGTGGTGTCGTTTCACGGTAACCTGGATACCCCGGATCCTGATGATGCCAAGGCTATTCGCACTCCGGTACTGGTGCTGCATGGCGCCGATGATCCCTATGTGCCGGAGGAACAGGTACAGGCGTTCAAGGAAGAAATGCGCACCGCGGGAGTAGACTGGCAATTGAATAGCTACGGGGGTGCTGTGCACTCCTTTACAGATCCCACGGCCAAGATGCCTGGTCAGGCCGAGTACAATCCGGTTGTCGCCGAGCGCGCTTTCGGGGCGATGCATCGTTTTCTCGCTGAGAGCATGAGCAAATAGCTCGGGCGTAAACGAGTAACTTCAGGCAACCATTTCAAGACAGGAAATACAGGATGTTGATTCTCAGACAGGCGGTGCTGGTTCTTCTGACCAGCGTCTGGTCTCTGGTCGGATTTGCCCAGCAGCCGCCGTTACCGGTGATTGCTGTCGCGGCAGAAACCCGGCAGATCGCTAATCCCATTGAAGCACTGGGTACGCTGTACGCGAATGAGACGGCTGTGGTGAGCGCCAATATTACCGCCACCATCTCACGGATTCGTTTTGAAGATGGCCAGCGGGTCAAGGAAGACGACGTACTGGTCGAGCTGACCAACCGCGAACAGCTCGCCCAGTTGCAGGAGGCCGAGGTCAGCCTTGCTGACGCAGAGCGTCAACTGGCACGGGCCAGACAGTTGGTTGAAAGCCGCGTGCTGTCCCGACAGGAGCTGGATGATCGCAGGCGCACCGTGGATATAGCCCGGGCCCAGCTGCAAGCGGTTCAGGCACGTCTGGCGGACAGGTTGATTCGTGCACCCTTTGACAGTGTGGTCGGTTTGCGGCAGGTCAGTGTGGGGACGCTAGTGGCACCTGGCATGGCGGTAGCAACATTGCATGATGACTCTGTCATGAAGCTCGACTTCAGCGTTCCTGAGACCCTGATGGCCCAGATCGCGCCTGGTCAGCAGCTTGTCGCAACCAGTCGCGCCTACGGTGATGAATTATTCAAGGGCGAAGTAGCGAATCTGGATAACGAGGTTGATCCGGTCACCCGGTCTATTCGTGTTAGGGCCTTGATCGACAATCCAGATGGTCGGCTCAAGCCGGGCATGCTGATGACCGTTGACCTGCGCAGCGAGCCGCGCAATGCGGTCATCATTCCCGAGGAAGCTTTGTTGCCCCTGGGCCGTGATCAATTCGTGATGGTTGTCGAAACTCAGGATGATGGTTTCGTGGCGCGTCGCCAGCAAGTACAGACAGGGCTTCGGCAACCGGGTCTGGTGGAAATTACAGAGGGTCTCGATTCTGGAGAGAGGGTGGTCACGCACGGTAATTTTCGGCTGCAGCCTGGACAAGCTATCAGCATAAAAGCCGAGCTCGATCCTGGCGAATCTCCCCGGGCCGTGATTTCGGCCGCCCCCTGATCCTTCCCGGAGTCCTGCAATGATTCTTTCAGATACCTCGGTCAAAAGGCCGGTATTCGCCAGCGTTCTCGCGCTATTGCTGGTGATTTTTGGCCTCGTGGCATTCAGCATGCTGCCACTGCGTGAGTATCCCGATATCGATCCGCCGGTAGTCACCGTAGAAACCAACTACCGGGGCGCCGCAGCCAGCGTAGTGGATTCCCAGATCACCCAGATCGTGGAAGAGCGCATCGCTGGCGTGGAGGGCGTCGAATATATCGAATCCCAGAGCCAGGACGGGCGTTCACAGATCACTATCCGCTTTGCCATCAACAAGGATGTTAACGAAGCAGCGAACGATATACGTGACCGGGTATCGGGCATTCTGGATGATTTGCCCGCCGAGGCAGACCCACCCGAAGTTCAGAAGCTGGACGCCAATCAGGAAGTCATCATCTGGTGGAACCTCACCAGCGAACGCTTGACCCTACCGGAGCTGACCGATTACGCAGAGCGCTATCTGGTGGACCGGTTCTCGACGCTGGAAGGCGTTGCCCGTGTGCGTGTGGGCGGCTCCCAACGCTATGCAATGCGTGTATGGCTGGATCGACAGGCTCTGGCAGCCAGGGACCTGACTGCCTCTGATGTTGAGGCGGCATTACGTGCCGAGAACGTCGAGTTGCCCGCAGGGTCAATCGAGTCGCGCAGCAGGCAGTTCACCGCCAGGGTCGCGCGATCATTCGAGACGGCCGAGGATTTTGGCAGGCTGGTGATTGCCCGTGGGCCAGATAACTATCTGGTGCGCCTGGGAGACGTGGCGCGGGTTGAGCGCGGTACCGAAGAAGATCGCAACCTGTTTAGAGGTAATACCGTGCCGATGGTCGGCATCGGTCTGGAGCGTCAGTCCACCGCTAACACCCTTGAGGTGTCACGTGTGTCGACGGCTCTGGTCGAAGAGCTCAATGGCACTTTGCCTGAAGGCATGCAGATCCTGGCCAGTTTTGACAGTTCTGTCTTCATTGAAGGCGCTGTGAAAGAGGTCTACACAACCCTTGGCATTGCATTGGTGTTGGTGGTTTTGTCTATCTTTCTGTTTCTCGGCAGCCCGAGGGCCATTCTGATACCCGCCGTAACGGTGCCGGTGTCGATGACAGCTACATTCATCGCGCTACTTCTGTTTGGCTTTACGGTCAACCTGCTGACGTTGCTGGCTTTGGTGCTGGCTATCGGGCTGGTGGTCGACGACGCCATCATCGTATTGGAGAACGTTCGACGCCGCATCGATGAAGAGGGCGAGACACCTCTGGTAGCCGCTTACAGGGGCTCGCGGCAGGTGGCTTTTGCGGTGGTATCTACCACCCTGGTGCTGGTCGCGGTATTTGTACCTATTGCGTTCCTGCAGGGTGATATAGGCCGGCTTTTCTCCGAGTTCGCCCTGACCATGGCAGCCGCTGTGGCCTTTTCCAGTTTTGTAGCGCTGACCCTCTCGCCGATGCTCGCATCCAAAGTGCTGAAGTCGCGTGGGGACGAGAACCGGCTGAGCCGCTGGGTGGATAGCACTCTGCTGACCAGCAGGCGTATCTATGCTCGCATGCTGGTGGTGGTGTTGCGCTGGCGCTGGGTTTCGCTGCTGGGTGTGATTGCACTATTCGGCTTCAGTGGCTGGCTGTTCAGTCAGCTGCCGTCCGAATATACGCCGCGGGAGGACCGTGGAGCCTTTTTCATCATCGTCAACGGTCCTGAGGGTGCGACCTACGAATACATGACCGATTACATGGACGAAATCGAATCGCGGATGATGAAGTATGTCGACGCGGGAGAGGTCACACGTTTGCTGGTTCGCGCACCACGTTCGTTTGGAACCGTGACTACCTTCAACACGGGCATCGTCATCGTTGTGCTTGAAGACTGGGCGCAGCGACGGGGCGGCTGGGAGATAATGGGGGACGTGCAGAAGGATCTCTCGGATCTGTCCGGCGTCAGGGCGTTTCCGGTGATGCGTCAGGGCTTTGCCGGCGGCCAGACACAGGCGTTCCAGTTGGTCATAGGCGGCGCTGGAGACTATCAGCAGCTAGCAGAATGGCGCGCCACGCTTCTGGAAAAGATTGAAGAAGACAACCCCGGCCTGGTCAACATCGATTCTGATTACAAGGAAACCCAGCCCCAGCTGGAGATCGCTATCGACTATAACAGCGCCGCCGATATGGGCGTGAATATCAGCAACATCGGTCGCACCCTGGAAACCATGCTTGGTTCGCGGCGAGTAACGACCTATATCGATGATGGTGAAGAGTACGACGTGATACTCGAGGGCGAGCGCTCTGAGCAGCGTAGCGTCAGTTCCTTGAGTAATATCTATGTCCGGTCCGATACTACCGGCGAGCTGATTCCGCTTTCCAACCTGGTGAGCATTGAGGAGTACGCGGGCTCTACCACTCTTAACCGATACAACCGCAATCGGGCGATTACCATCGAAGCGTCCCTGGCCGACGGAGTAGCCTTGGGTGATGCGCTGGATCACGTGGAGGCGTTGGCCCGGGAGCACCTGCCCGAAACCCTGGTTATTGATTACAAGGGCCAGTCGCTCGATTTGCGCAAGGCTGGCGGTTCGCTTTTGTTCGTCTTTCTGCTTGGGCTGCTGGTGGTTTTCCTGGTGCTGGCAGCCCAGTTCGAGAGCTTTGTTCATCCTCTGATCATTATGCTGGGTGTGCCAGTGGCCATTGGTGGCGCGCTCTTTGGCCTTTGGATTACCGATAACAGCCTGAACCTGTATAGCCAGATTGGTCTGGTGATGCTTATCGGGCTGGCAGCCAAGAACGGTATCCTGATTGTCGAGTTTGCCAACCAGCTGCGTGATGCCGGTCGTTCCTTTGACGATGCCCTGGTGGAGGCCAGCACCCTGCGCCTGCGTCCGATCCTTATGACAGGTGCAACCACAGTGGCGGGTGCAATTCCGCTGGTGATCGCCTTTGGCGCTGGCGCGGAGACCCGTTCGGTCATCGGGATAGTGGTAGTGTCGGGGGTCAGTGTTTCCACGATCCTCACCCTGTTCGTGATTCCGCTGCTATACAGTCTGTTGGCCCGCGGGACCAGCTCACCGGATGCGGTACGTCAGCGACTTGAAGAGGAAGAGGCGCAGGCCGATGCAGCTGCCGAAAATAGCCGTTCTTGAGCCTGTCACATGTGGATATTCATACCCGTGATGATGCATGAACAGGCCATTGCAGTCCCTTGTATTATGGCCCAAGCAAATAGTCTCAAGCTGCAGCCACCATTTCGCGGGCCTTCCGCCTGAGGCTGCAGCGGCAGGTAACCGGTACTGTCGTGAAGAGATCGTTCTTAATGTAGTGACTGAAGCTATGCCCATTTTGCAGCAGTGACTGCATAATGGGCGCGATACTGATGCCGTCCAGGGTGGCGGTGAAAACAATAAAATTTCGAGCCATGGAGTCTGCAATGTCAAAACCCGAACAGCCAGGTTGGCACTGGGGTCCGTTTACCTTCCGCTTGCCGTTCTATCACACGCGTTTTTACTGGCAGGAAGCCATGCAGGGGCTCTTCGTTGCTGCTGCTACAGGCCTGGCACTCGTCCCGCTGATGATGGAGTTTTTCGGCCTTGGTTTTGAAGAAGCCGTGGCTGTCTCGATGATCCATTCCGCGATCATTGCTTCGGCAATCATTGTGTTTGGCGAACCCTATGCCCCTGGATGGATCACGCCGGCATTGCCTCTGGTGCTGGCCTATGTACTGGGTGGTTACGACGATCCGGCCTCGCGTTGGCAGGCAATGACTGCACTGTCGCTCAATTTTGCAGCGCTGTTGTTCTTCCTGGGGATAACCGGTCTGGGCAAGAAGTTCGTGTTGTGGCTACCCGATACGCTCAAAGCGGGCATTATCCTTGGCGCGGCTATCGCCGCGCTCAAGAGGGTGTTCATCGACGATGCCGAGCGTTTTCTGCTTCAGCAACCTATTGCCATTACCCTGGCCTGTGCCGTTTGCCTGATCTTCGCATTCTCACTGCCGATGCAGAGACTCAAGGTCAAATATAAGGTATTTGCGATTATAGGTGCGCTGGGTCTGCTTCCCGGCTTCATGATCGCCGCGATAGTCGGACCAATAGTCGGTGAAGTCTCCTACGATATTCAGTGGGGTATCCTGATTCCGCCGGTTGGTGATGCCTGGGCGCAAATGTCGCCTTTCGCAATAGGTTGGCCCAGTCTGGAAATGTTCCTGCAAGGCATCCCGCTGGCGATCATCACCTACGTCATTCTGTTTGGCGATATGGTGACCGGTAACGAAGTGATTCGCGACGGCATGACCGCCCGGCATGACGAGCATATTGATATCAACCCTACCCGTACGCATTTGTCCGTAGCTATCCGTAATGCGGTAATGGGTATTACTGCACCGTTCTTTCCGACTCAGGGGGCCATGTGGACCGGGGTTCAGGTGATCATCGTGCAGCGCTGGAAGCAGGGCAAGGAGAACATGAATAGTCTCCACAGCGGTCTGGCTTCCTACTATCTGATGGGTATTCCACTTCTCTTCTTCCTGTTGCCATTGCTCACGGGTCTGCAGCCATTGCTGGGTATCGCGCTATCGCTGACCCTGGTATTAACCGGCTTCGCCTGTGCCTATGTGGCAATGGCTATTCCGCAGAACAATACGTCGCGGGGCACCGTTGTACTGATTGGCGCCGCTCTGGCGTTCTTCGAGCCTTGGGTAGGACTGCTGTTCGGTGTGCTGGCCACCATTCTTCTGGTTGGCTGGGACGTTAACCGCGATCCCATTCCACACGAAGATTAATCGCTACAGAGCTTGAGGCTGGAAGTCTGAAGCTGGAAGTTTACCGTGAGTCATGATGGTCATGGGTCTAAACTCTTCCAGCTTTAAGCTTCCCACTTCAGGCCCCTAATCCAAGGTTTCCCGTGCGCCCCAATTCAGACAGTCAATATGCCGGAGGGCCGGTCAACTGGCGGATTATCACCAGTCTGGTTCCTTACCTTACCGAGTTCCGAGGCCGAGTAGCATTGGCGATGGGCTTTCTGCTCATGGCCAAACTGGCCGGCGTGGCAGTGCCCTGGGCTCTCAAACTGATTGTCGAACATTTCGAGAATGCTACCGACGCACTGGTACTGGTGCCTGTAGCACTGCTGGCTGGGTACGGGCTGTTGCGATTCGGATCAGTATTCTTCTCCGAGATGCGCGATGCGGTCTTCGCGCGGGTAGCCGAACGAGCCATGCGGCGGGTGTCGCTTCGCGTTTTCGAACACCTGCATCGCCTGGATCTCGGTTTTCACCTTTCTCGCCGTACCGGTGGGCTGGCCCGCGACATTGAGCGGGGCACCAGTGGTATCAGCTTTCTACTGCGTTTCATGGTGTTCAATATTCTGCCAACGCTTTTGGAAATCGGGCTGATTGCGGTCATTCTGTTAATCAATTTCAGCCCAATGTATGCACTGACTGTGCTGGGATCGGTATTGCTCTATGGTGCCTTCTCGATCTGGTGCACCGAATGGCGCAACCGCTTCGTTCGTGAAAGCAACAAGCTCGATAACAGTTCCAATACCCGCGCGGTAGACAGCCTGCTCAATTATGAGACAGTGAAGTATTTCGGTAACGAGCGTTTCGAGGCCCGTGAATACGACCATCATCTTGAAGGTTGGGAGGCGGCTCGAATGAAAAACCGCCTGTCACTGGCAGCGCTCAATTCCGGACAGGCCTTGATCATTGCGGGCTCTGTGACCTTGATGATGGTGTTGGCTGCCAATCAGGTGGCTGCGGGCGACATGACCCTGGGCGAGTTGGTCATGATCAATGCCTACATGCTCCAATTGTTTATTCCCCTTGGATTTCTGGGCTTTATCTACCGTGAGATTCGTGAAGCACTGACCAACATAGAGCGTCTCTTCGGGCTGCTTGAGGCGCCGGTCAAGGTTGCCGATGCCCCCGACGCTCGGGAACTTGAGGTCGCCGGCGGATCGGTGGAATTCGATAATGTTAAGCATGCCTATCACGCTGATCGGCCGATTCTGCAGGGCGTCAGTCTGCATGTGCCTGCGGGACACACCCTGGCCATTGTTGGACCTAGTGGTGCTGGCAAGTCGACCTTGGCCAGGTTGCTGTTCCGTTTCTACGATGTTTCCGAGGGCGCCATTCGTATTGATGGTCAGGATATCCGCGATGTCACTCAGGACAGCCTGCGCAGCGCGATTGGCGTAGTGCCGCAGGATACGGTGCTGTTCAACGATACTATCGGCTACAACATAGCCTATGGGCGTCCGGATGCCAGCGCTGAGGATATTTGGCAGGCACTGCGGATGGCCCAGCTTGAAGACTTTGTACGCAGGCTCCCCGATGGTCTCGATACTCAGGTAGGGGAGCGAGGTCTTAAGCTGTCAGGCGGTGAGAAGCAGCGGATTGCAATAGCTCGTGTTCTGCTCAAGGATCCACCAATACTGATTCTGGACGAGGCAACATCCTCGTTGGATACCCATGCAGAACGGCTGATACTGGATGCACTCAATCTGGTTTCACGCAAACGCACAACGCTGGCGATTGCCCATCGACTTTCTACAATCGTACATGCAGAACGTATCCTGGTTCTGGATCAGGGTTGCGTGGTGGAGCAGGGCAGCCATGCCCAATTGCTGGCAGCGCAGGGCGCCTATGCAAGACTGTGGGCTGACCAGCAACGCGAGTCGATCGGTCATGATGACACTCAAGGCAACTGAGCGCCGGCGGTGCACTTAACAAAAAGGAGAAGAGCATGGGCACAGTGATAGAACAATGGCACGAAATCGTGCGCACTCAGAATGCTGCGGGACTGGATACGCTGCTTGCTGATGATGTGGTGTTTCACTCTCCGGTGGTTCATACCCCACAGACCGGCAAGAAAATCACTCGGTTGTATCTGATGGCCGCGATGAAGGTCCTGAATGAACCAGGGCACTTTACCTACCTGCGAGAGGTGGAACAGGGCAACCATGCAGTATTGGAATTCCAGACCGAAATTGATGGGGTGACAATCAATGGGGTGGATATGATCGAGTGGAATGAGGCTGGTCAGATAATCGATTTCAAGGTCATGGTCCGTCCTCTTAAAGCGGTCAGTGCGATTCATGCCGCCATGGGGAGCATGCTCGAGGCGTTCAAGGCTGGTCGCTGATCGTGGCAGGTGCGCGGAGCAATAGTACCGTCCAGATCAAATTTCGGATGAAGGCTCTAAATCAGTGATGGCGTGATCTGATAGCATTTTGGTACATTGACGGAAACATGGCGTCATAAATAGCGCTCCATCGCGTGTTCTACCGAATACCCTGCTGTGCCAAGGCGGAGTCCAATAATGAGAACATCGTCCGCTTCTGTAATGTTTTCTCTGGGGTGGCAAACAGAGACCGCTCCTGGCTCCCTGGTCGGGAACAAACTGTGATCACCCGCATCATTCTGCTCCAGACCTACCTCTTCATGCTGGGCTGCGGTCTGGTTGTGCTGGGTCTTTTTGCGGGCGTCGACTTTTTATCCCAGTCCGATCCCACCCTGGCCAGCGTCAAGCTGCTGCCGGACAGTGCTCTTCTGGCTATGCTCATCGGTAGCATGTTCCTCGGCCGCCTGGGACGCACTGCCCGACTACATGTGTTGCCAGCGCTGGGCGTAGTCGCATTGTGCGTTTACAGCCTCCTGCATTCCTGGTTGGCCGGAGGCGATGGCGAGGGTACTTCCCTGGTTACCGGTTTTCTGCGGATGCGTGACGGACTGGCCACGGTCATGCTCCTGTCTGCGTTGGCCCTGCTTTTGCGAGGTCGACCAGGTCGCATAGTCTCCCGGTTTGTCGCCGGTATCCTGTTGCTGGTGTGTCTGCTTCAGGTCTTGATGATGCTCGGCGTGACGGCGGGAACGCTGCTGATCGGCTTCAAGTTTTCCACCAACCTGACGGCTGCTCTGATGGCGGCCCTGATTGGCCTGGGCGTTTTGGCCCACAGCTTCCTGCCCAGAGATACGTCCCTGTCCCTGTCACGAATCGGGATGGTCCTGGGTTTGGCTAGCGCGCTCACTGCGGGGGTCACCTGGTACTTGTCCTCCCAGAACAATTTCAGACATCTGCAAGTCAGCAGCGGGCTACTTCTGGATGCGGCTGAACAGCATCTGTATCGCAGTCTTGAGGCACGTACGCGTTTGTTGCAGCGAATTGGCGAGCGATGGGAGATACGTGGGGAGCTGCCTGAAGGGGACGTCTGGCTGAAAGAGTCAGCCAGTTACTTGCGAGACCATCGAGATTTACAGTTCATCGCGGTACTGGATCAGCGACTACGACCGGTTCTGGTCAGCAAGCAGACAGAGTCCAGTGCTCCAACGCTGGGACGTCTGCTTGCCAATGTGAAGCCTGGCAGGCTATGGCATCAGCACAGGGGTTCACTTGAGCACGATAGGGCTTTTCTTGGCGGTAGCGTAGATGAGCATGGACTCTTTGCCATGCCCCTGCGCCTGGCGGGCGGTCCTTTGGTATTGACTGCCGGCGTTGACTTGCGTGGGTTGCTTGATGGTGCCCTGGCAACTCAAGCGAGCCACTTTGCTTTGCGAATAGAGCGCGCCGGTCAGGAAATACTTGATTTGGCGGGGACCGACTCCTACTTGCTGATGGACGAGCGCGCGCTAGCTTTAGCCCATGGTGAGCAATGGCGGTTGCAGACCCTGATCAATCGAACATCAAGCTCCGGGGTCAGTGACGGCCTGGCCACGAGTGAGTTTGTTTTCCTGTTACTGGTCGGTATGTTGTTGATGCTCACCCAACGCATGACCAGCCTGGCCATGCACAGAACGCATCTGCTTCGACGGCTGACTGGTACTCTACGCAGCAATATGCAGCGACAGGCAGAGTTGCATGCGTTCAATGAGCAGATGATGCGTCACTCGCTGGATTTGCTCTGCGTCCTCGATGAGCATGGTCGCTTCATGCGCGTGAGTCAGTCGGCGGCCAGCATTCTGGGTTACCAGTCAGAGGAAATGCAGAGCCGGCCCGTGACGGAGTTTATCGTTTCAGAAGACGATGCCAGAACCGCCAAGATGATCAGCAGGATGGATCAGGTTGGAATACTGCACGACTCACGCAATCGCTTCTGGCATAGGGATGGTCATCAGGTAGATATGATGTGGTCCGCAGCCTGGGATGCAGAATCCAGGAGTCTTTTCTGCGTTGGACGCGACATCAGCGAGTTCGTGGTTAGAGAACGATTCGCCCAGGATCAGAAAGACGTGTTGAGCATGATCTCGGGATTGCAGCCGTTGACGCAGATTCTGGATGCCGTATGCGCGATGGTCGAGCGGCGCTTGCCTGACTGCCGGGCCTCTGTATCCATGGTCTGCCAGGATACAGCCACACTGGCAGTGTTGAGCGCGCCGAGTCTGCCCGAGGAATACAGGATCATTGTCAACGGGATCGCCGTTGCGGAGGGGTCCTGTGCCTGCGCAACTGCTGCCTGTAGAGGGGAAACCACTCGGGTGGACGACGTCGCCAAATCCGAGCTTTGGGCTGATTATCGCGAGGTTGCCCTTGATGCTGGATTGCGCTCTTGTTGGTGCATGCCAATGATGAGTCAGAATGACGCTGTGCTGGGGACACTCTCGCTATACAGCACCCAGGTTGGTCTTCCGGATCTGGATCCACAGGTCATGCTTGTCTGTACCCAGTTGGCGGCATTGGCCCTTGAACGGGAGCAGGACCGATCTCAATTGATGGCTAGCGAGCAGCGTTATCGCTCACTCTTTTCCCAGAATCCGGATACGGTTTTTTCCGTCGATCGTAATGGTGTCTTTACCAGTATGAACGAGGCAGGATTTGCTTTGATGGGTATGAACTCGGAGCAATTACTTGGTAGCCATTTCAGCGCTTTGGTCGAGCCGGGAGAGTTATCTACCGCACTAAAATATCTTGAGCGAAGTCTCGCAGGCGAGCCATTACGTTACGAGACTCGTTTGCGAAGTGATAGCGGAGTATCGCTTGAGCTGGACGTCTCCACGTTGCCCGTTGTGGTTGATGGTGAAGTAGTCGGAGTATTTGGGGTGGCCAAGGATCTGTTTGCAATCAAGGCTGCCAGGCGCGATATGGAGAGGCAGTTAGCCTTTACTCAGGCTGTCACCAATAGCCTGCAGGAAGGTCTGATCGCGATCGACGCAAAGGGAATTGTGGGTTTTATCAATCCCGCGGCCGAAGCTTTGCTAGGCATGCAGGCTGGCGGTAAGCCGGTTCTTCTGTCTGACTGGGTCCCTCTGAATCCTGTTCGCTGGCAGGGCAAACCGGATCAGGGGATAGCTGGCGAATTCGAACGGAAAGAAGAACAGATAATCCGACATATTGCTTACCGGGCGGTACCGCTGCGTGGGAAAGAGGACGGCGGCGGCTGGGTGATTACCCTGCGCGATCGCACCGCTGAACTCAAGGCCGGTCAAGCGTTGGCGGAGCGCAACCAGTTCTTCAGCCTTTCGCTGGACATGTTCTGCATGATCAGTCTCAAGGGCCTTTTCGTACAGCTTAATCCCGCCATGCTCAACGCACTCGGTTATCTGCCGGGTGAACTCGTGAATCAGCCTTACATAGATATCCTGGTTCCCGCTGACCGTTCTAAAGCGGAATCGGCCATGAATGGCCTGGCGCGGGCAGAAAGTGTAGCCAATCTGGATTTGCGGGTGCGCAAGGCTTCTGGTGCGATCATGACCCTGGAGCTGAATGCGGCCCTGGGCGATGATCGGATTGTTTATGTGGTGGCCCGAGACGTGACCGAACAGCGGGCCATGGACAAGTTGTTCGAGCAGCATCGTGCGATGTTCGAGATCGTCGGTAGCATCGCCAGAATCGGTGGTTGGATCATTGATTTGCAGACCAACAAGGCCGCATTGTCAGATGAGGTCTGCGCGATTCATAAGCTACCTGTCGGTAGTACTATCGATATGGACCGAGTAGTTGACCTCTACGCCCCTGAGTACCACAGGGTCCTGCGTGCGAGGCTCAAAAAGTGTATCAAGCAAGGCGTTCCCTACGAGCTTCGTGGTGAAGCATTAGACTCCTCGGGTGAGCGGATCTGGGTGCGTGTTATGGGTAAGGCGCTGCGTGGAAGCGATGGTCAGATTACGCATATCCAGGGTGCGCTCCAGGACATCAGCGATTCGGTTCAAGCCGAGAACGATCTGCAGCGATTGGCAACCCGGCTACGCAATACCCTCGACAGTATCACCGACGCTTTCTATTCAGTGGATGCCGACTGGCGTTTTACCTACATCAACTCACGTGCCGAAGCTGTTCTGGAGCGCAGCGCTGAGGAGCTTATTGGAGGGGAGCTGTGGATGATGTTCCCCGAAGCTCGCAGCTCGGATATCTACGCGCGGTATCACCAGGCGGTAGCCTCCGGACAAAGCCAGCATTTTGAGACTTATTACCACAGTTTGCAGCGCTGGTTTGAAATCAGTGCATACCCCTATGAAAACGGGCTATCGATATTCTTCCGTGACATCAGTGAGCGCAAGCAGGGTGAAGAGCGCCTGCGCGCTACCCTGGATGAGCTGGAACGCAGTAATCGGGAGCTCCAGGATTTCGCTTTCATTGCCTCCCATGACTTGCAGGAGCCACTGCGCAAGGTGCAAGCCTTTGGCGAGCGACTGGAGAAACGCTCTGATCAACTGGATGAAACCGGTCGCGATTATCTGCAGCGCATGCGCCAGGCATCTGGCCGTATGCAACGCCTGATCCAGGACCTGCTGAGCTATTCACGGGTGACCAGTCGGGGTGGTGAATTGAAGCCGGTTTCGCTGGACCGGATTCTGGATGGTGTTCTCTTTGATCTTGAAGCAACAATTGAGATTGCTGGTGGTCTCATCGAACGTCAACCACTGACTGATTTGTTGGGAGACGCGCGGCAGCTGGGACAGCTGCTACAAAATCTGATCAGCAATGCACTGAAGTTTCACCAAGAGGATCAATCGCCAGTTATCAGGATATACGGCGAAAGTGAAGCTGATGGACGCTGGACACTCTGTGTGGCTGATAACGGTATCGGCTTTGACGAGAAGTATCTGGACCGTATCTTCAACCCCTTTCAACGTCTGCACGAACGCCAGCAGTTCAGTGGTACCGGGATTGGATTGGCGATCGTGCGCAAGATTGCCGAGCGCCACCAGGCGGAGGTCACCGCGCGCAGCGAGCCTGGATCGGGCAGTATTTTCAGGGTCAGTTTCATGCCGAATGTCATGCGGGGTGGGAGCGACCCTGGTCCAACGGATACAGAGGTATCATGAGTTTCAATCTTCGATCTCTTCTCCCGGTCATTATCGAACCAGCTCACGATAAGGGCTACACTGAAAGATTAACGAGCTATGGGGTGAGCCAATAGCATGAGCATTGAACGCACGATACAGAAGCCACAGCACATACTTGTCGTTGATGACGATGAGGATGACTGTCTGTTGATGCGCGAGGCTTTTGCCGAAGTGCGGCCCCAGAGCCCTCTGAGCTTTGTGCACGATGGCGAACAGTTGATGGCATATCTTATGCGGAGCGCTCCCTATGAGGATGCCGAGCGCTGTCCAATGCCGGATATGATTCTGCTGGATCTTAATATGCCGCGCATGGATGGCCGTGAGGCCCTACGAGCGATCAAGCAACATGCGACTTTGCGATGCATACCAGTGATAGTGTTGACTACGTCTTCAGCCTGCGAGGACGTCAAAAGCAGTTACGATTGCGGTGCTAACTCCTTTGTTACCAAGCCGACAAGTTTCAGTGACCTCAAAAGGCTGGTCGTGACGCTAGGTGACTACTGGTTGGAGCTGGTCACCCTGCCGCCATCTCCCTGGATCAGGGAGGCTTAATGATCGGTAACGAGACTCTCAGGCTATTGTTGATCGAGGATGACGAGGACGATTTTCTCATCCTGCGAGAGCTTCTGGCCGACGTTCCCGAACAGCATTTTCAGGTGGAGTGGGTGTCGAGTTTCGACAAGGGTTTGGCCCGTGCTCTGTCATGCGATCATGATGTTTTGCTTGTGGATTACCGCCTCGGGGCGGACTCGAGCCTGGCGTTGATCAGTGAGCTGCGCGCCCGGGCGGTTCAGGCCCCGATGATATTGCTTACCGGCCTGGCCGACAGCGAGCTGGACGCCCGGGCAATCGAGCTCGGGGCGTCGGACTATCTGGTCAAGGGAGAGTTCAGCGGCCTGATGTTGGCGCGCAGTATTCGTTATGCACGCGACAGGGCGCAAATCAACAACAGGCTGGTCGACAGTGAAGCGCGCTATCGCCTGCTGTTCGAATCCAACCCTGAGCCCATGTGGGTATTTGGTCGGGATGACACCCGTTTTCTCGCGGTCAACGATGCAACCGTCAAGCTACTCGGGTATAGCCGTGACGAGCTCATCGGTATGTCGACCCTGGATATTCGACCCGAGGATGAAAAGAAGCGTTTTCTTGAGTCATACCCGCAGTTGCGCGATGGTCAGATGTCCGGTCGTATGGGCGTCTGGAGTTATCAGCGCAAGGATGGCTCGGTGCTGCATGCGGATGTCCACGCGCACCCCTTCGAGTACATGGGTCGCCCCGCCTACTTGGCACTGGCGCTGGATATTTCAGGCAAATTTCTGGCCGAAGCCGCACTGGAGCAAAAGCAGCAGGCTTTTCATCAGTTACTGGAAGACTCACGGGATGCACTGCTGGTAGTTGACGACAGTGGGAGCGTGCATTACGCCAATAAGTCAGCCGAGGTACTGTTTCACGGACGTCCCGAGCAATCACCGATTGTTTTGCCCTTTGGAGGCCCGGTCCGATATGAAACCCATCTGATGCTGGCTCCTGGCGAGCGTACGGAACTGGAAGTTCAGCGTTCGCCTACCGAGTGGGATGGACAGGCGATGGAATTGATATCGCTGCGCGATATCAGCCGTCGTAAACGTCAGGATGAGCAATTACGTCTGCTCAAGCGGGGTCTGGAGGTCAGCATAGACGGCGTCGTGATTGTGGATGCGATGCAGGCGGACATGCCCATAATTTATGCCAATGCCGCCTTCTGTGCTCTCACCGGCTACCCGAACCAGGAGGTAATCGGACGCAATTGTCGCTTCCTGCAGGGGGATGATCAGCATCAGCCAGCCCTCAACGATTTGCGAGAGGCTATCGCTGGACTGCGGGATGTGCAGGTGGTGCTGCGCAATTATCGTAAAGATGGGAGCATGTTCTGGAACGAACTCTATGTTGCACCAGTGCCGAACGAAGAGGGTGTGGTAACGCACTTTATTGGTGTGCAGAATGATCTGACCGAGCAAAAGAACTACGAGCAGGAGCTTGCCCATAGCGCGAGTCATGATCGGCTGACCGGCCTGGTCAGCCGACAGATCCTTGAGGATCGCCTGCGTCAGAGTGGCGAAATTGTTCAGCGCTATAAACGCAAGATGGCGGTGCTTTTCGTTGATCTGGACAGCTTTAAACCGATCAATGATTCCCTTGGTCATACCACTGGCGATCAGGTACTGATACAGGTAGCTCGTCGCCTTGAATCCGCCATACGTCCTGGCGATACCGTAGCAAGAATGGGTGGCGACGAATTTATCGTGTTGCTGCCCGACCTTGCCCATGCTGAAGATGTGATCATTGTTGTTGACCGGATCATGGATCAGATCGCCAGGCCTTTTGATGTCGATGGGGTGCCCCTGCAGCTTACCTGCAGCATTGGCATTACGCTTTCTGGTGAGAGTGTCATTGATGACCCCCTGCAGTTGATACAGCAGGCAGATCTGGCCATGTACAAGGCCAAGCAACAGGGCCGCAATGATTACCAGTGGTATACCGACGATCTGACCCAACGGGTGCACGAACGCCTTGTTCTGCGGGGGGATCTGCAGCAGGCGATCGAGCTGGGTCAGTTCGAGCTGCATTACCAACCGCAGGTCGCGGTAAAAGATGGCCACTTGTGCGGTGCGGAGGCGCTGCTGCGCTGGAATCATCCCGAGCGGGGCATGATTGCGCCCAGCATATTCATACCGATGGCCGAGGCGACGGGGCAAATCGTCCCGCTCAGCGAGTGGGTATTCAAACGTGCATGTCAGGACGCCGTGCTGCTGTGCAAGAAATTGGCGCCGGGCGCGGCCGTCGCCATCAACGTGTCGCCGCTGCACTTTCAGCGCAGTAGCTTTGTTGCGTTCGTTCAACGCATGCTTGATGACAGCGGACTTGATCCCCAGTGTCTGGAACTGGAGGTCACAGAGGGGCTGCTGTTGAACAACATTGAGGAGGCGATTGAAACGCTGCAGGAGCTCAAGAACAAGGGCATCATGATAGCGATTGATGATTTTGGTACTGGTTTTTCCAGCCTCAACTACCTCAAGCGCCTGCCAATAGACAAGGTGAAGATCGACAAGGCCTTTATCGATGACGTCAACGATGATGGGCGAGACGCGGCTATCGTACAGTCGATTATCAGTCTTGCGCATAACCTTCAGCTTAGCGTGATTGCCGAGGGTGTTGAGACAGATAAGCAGCTGGACTTCCTTGTCCAGCATGACTGCGATGAGATTCAGGGTTATCTATTTGCCAGGCCGATGCCATTTGCCGACCTGATGGAGTGGATCGATCAGTGGGAAAATCGGCCAGCAGGTCGACTTTAGACTTCGCCCTGCCTCAACATCAATTTGTCTTTATTCATCCGCTGACGGCACCCATGAGCATCGGTTCCAAAGCCATGACAGGTTCAACCGACTGCTGTCCAGCCAGTAGTGAGGATGATGCAACTACCTCGCCAATCACCAGTACTGCCGGGCTCTTCAGACTGAAAGCCTGAGCCTGCACGCAGAGCTTATTCAGGTTACAGACATGCTGGCGCTGGTCAGGCAGACTTGCCTGTTCGATCATCGCGACTGGAGTAGTGGCGGGCATGCCGCCGTCGAGCAAGCCCTGCTGAATCTGATGCAGTCGAGCGACGCCCATGTAGATCACCAATGTGGTCCCCCCCTGGGCGAGCCCCCGCCAGTTGAGGTCAGTGTCGTCAAGTGTATGCGCGGTGACCAGGGTAACGCCGCGACTCATTCCCCTCAGGGTCAAGGGAATACCGCACTGAGTAGCCCCGGCCAGTCCGGCGGTAATTCCGTTAACTGTTTCTGATGCTATTCCGCGGGCTGCCAGCCATTGTGCTTCTTCTCCAGCGCGGCCGAATATGCACGGGTCGCCACCTTTGAGTCGCACCAGTCGCTTGCCCTGCCGGGCATAACGCAGCATCAGTCTGTTTATGAACTCCTGGGGAGTGGAGCGGCAGCCACCACGTTTACCCACACGAATGATCCTGGCCTTACTGCAGTGCTCAAGTATGGCTGGATTGACCAGATCATCGACCATCACTACTTCAGCCTGCGAGAGTACACGCGCCGCCTTCAATGTCAGCAATTCCGGATCGCCGGGGCCGGCACCAACCAGGTGGATGAGAACGGAATCGCTTGGTTGTGGGGCGTTCATGCTGGTATCTCCTCGGAGAACAGGCTGTTTGGATAGCGTTTCCCGGCTCATGCTGGCTCGCCGATACTGATTAATAGTCGCCGGACTTCCGGAAGGCAGGAGCCGCACTGTGTTCCGCAGCCTAGCGCTGCCTTGAGACCGTCCAGGTCCATGCCGCTGTCGATTCCCGCCTGTATCTGGCTCTGACTGACGTTCATGCAATTGCAGAGTATTTTCTCGACCCTGCCAGCAGCACCTCCCGGCGGGGCGCTCAGTGGTGCAAGTAACCAGCGGCGTTGATCTTCCGGTATGTCGCCGGCTTGCCAGAGGTTGCGCAGCCAGTCTCGGGCCTTTGTCTCACCACACAGGCGCACAGCCGTGATCTTGTTACCTTCGATCCTGATACGTTTGCTTACGCCCGTGGCAGTGTCGTCGTAGCGCGACACCGTTTCTTCATCGAGTCCCAACAAATTGTCCAGTTGGTTCAGCCAACTGATGTCACGGGGCTGGTCGTGGGCTGCGCGTATGATCAGCGCTGGCCGTTCGCGGCCGGTCAGGCTGAAGCTGGCGTAGCCAAGGTCCTCGCACAGGATGCGCAGGGCATTGAAGCGGTTCTGCACATCACCTTCGACCAGAATGAACATTTCCCAAGGCAGGCAAACAGGTTCGATTTTGATGGCAGCCTGCTTCAGCTCAGGTTGTCTGGACAGGGGGTCGTAAGCAGGCTGGGTAAGCACGTTTACGCCACCGCCACGCAAAAAGCGATCACCCCAGTGCATCGGGATATAGGCTTGTCCAGGGGATAGCTGGTCGTCAGCAACCACGGGTAGAACCAATTCGCCCCTGCGACTTGTGACCCGCACCAACTGACCATTGATCAACTGGTTACGCTTCAACTCTGCTGGGGCAATACCGATTTGCGCCATTTCTACATGGCCAAACAGTTGAGCCGCGGTGCCCGTGCGGCTCATGCCATGCCATTGGTCGCGCAGACGGCCGGTGTTCAGGGTCAGCGGAAAATCAGCGTCTTGCTGCTCTCTGGTGGGCAGACAGTGCTCGGCAATAAAACGGGCTTGGCCGTCACTGGTAGGGAAGCGCCCATCGGCATACAGCCGCGTCGTGCCCTGTTGTGCATCTTTGGCGAAGGGCCACTGCTGGGGTCCCAGTTTATTGAGCAGGTCATAGCTCAGCCCGCTGTAATCCAGATCGCGACCGCGGGTCAGGCCGCGGAATTCATCGAACAGCCCCTGGGGCTCGGCGAATTCAAACAGGCTTGGCTCTCCTGGCCGTAGCTGCTTTTCCAGTCTTTTGGCCAGGTCGCAGACTATGGCCCAGTCCGCTCGGGCCTCTCCTGGCGCCGGGATGGCAGAATTCACGCGGCTGATGCGACGCTCGGAATTGGTTACGCTACCGGTTTTTTCGCCCCAGCTGGCGGCGGGTAGCAGCAGGTCGGCGAACTGGCAGGTCTCGGTGGTAGCAAAGGCCTCCTGCACGACCACAAACGGGCAGGCCGCCAGTGCCTGGCGAACCAGATTCTGATCCGGCATCGATTGCGCTGGATTTGTGCAGGCAATCCACAGTGCCTTGACCTTGCCCGTACGCACCGCTTCGAACAGCTCGATTGCACTGAGACCAGCCGCCTCCGGCAGTGCATCGACACCCCAGTAGCTTGCAACTTCTTCACGATGTTCAGCGTTTGCCGCATCGCGGTGGCCTGGCAGTAGATTGGAGAGGCTGCCGGTTTCGCGCCCGCCCATTGCATTGGGCTGACCGGTCAGTGAAAACGGGCCGCTCCCAGGCTTGCCTATTTGCCCAGTGGCCAGGTGCAGGTTGATCAGCGCACTATTCTTTGCGCTACCGGCACTGGACTGGTTCATGCCCATGCACCAGAGGGACAGAAAACTGGCCGCGTTGCCAATCATACTGGCGACCCTGTGCAGGTCGGTCTGATCGATACCGCAAACGGCGGAGACGTGTTCCGGTGTGTAATCCGTCACCAGCGTCTGCAGAACCTCAAAGCCGGAGGTATGCGCTTCAATGAAAGCCGCGTCTATACAGTCTTCCCGTAGCAGCAAGTGCAGGATGCCATGCAAGAGCGCGACGTCCGTGCCGGGTTGGAGTGCGAGATGGATATCGGCGATCTCGCAAGTGTCGGTGCGCCGCGGATCAACAACGATAATCTGTTTGTCAGGATTATCGGCCTTCGCCTGTTCCAATCGACGGAACAATACCGGGTGGGCAAAAGCCATATTGCTGCCGATGATCAGCACGCAGTCGCTCTGTTCGATATCCTCATAGGAGCAGGGCGGTGCATCGGCACCCAGACTTCGCTTGTATCCGACTACTGCGCTGGACATGCACAGGCGCGAATTGCTGTCGATGTTGTTGGTGCCAATCAATGCTCTGGCCAGCTTGTTGAAAGCGTAATAGTCCTCGGTTAGCAATTGACCGGAAATGTAGAATGCGACGCTGTCGGGGCCATGTTCGGCGATCGTCTGACCGAATATCTGGGCTGCGTGTTGCATTGCCGTTTCCCAGTCAGTGCGGTTGCGCGCCATGCCCTTGCCCAGGCGTAGTTCCGGATAGAGGGCACGGGCGGCCTGATCACCGGTCCTGTGCAGGGTGGATCCCTTGCTGCAGAGTCGCCCGAAGTTTGCAGGGTGTGCTGGATCGCCGGTGACGCCATGAATGGTCTGGTCGTCATGCTCGATCAGCACGCCGCAGCCGACGCCGCAGTAGCAGCAGGTAGAGGCCGTGGTATGCAGCATCAGGCAGCTTCCCCTACGGAGTCGGTTATCCCATTGCCGGTAGCTGAGAGAGTGGGGCAGACCCCTTGGCCGAACATCAGATAATCGCGGATAGAACTGATGTTCTGTCCATCGGCAACCAGACGGAAATACCAAGGGCCGTCACTGGTGTCGCCATACAGGCAGGCCCCTACCAGTGCGTCATCGCGGATGACCAGTTTCTTGTAGACGCCCGCCAGGGGATCAGAAAGAGTCAGGATTTCGCTGTCCTCATCACCCTTGAAATCCCCTATGGAGAAGAGGTCGATCCCGGTGACCTTGAGCTTGGTAGACGTCACCGACCCCTGGTAACGGCCGTAGCCGAGCATCGCCAGATGGTTGGCGCATACCTTGGCCTGCTCGAACAGTGGAGCGACCAGGCCATAGGCTATGCCCCGATGGTTGGCACATTCTCCAATGGCATAGATCTTTGGATCGTATGTCTGCAGTGTGTCGCTGACCAGAATGCCGCGGTCGCAGGCCAGCCCCGCGCTTTCGGCCAGCTCCGTACGGGGTCGCACACCGGCGGCCATCACCACCAGATCGGCGGGTACCTCGCTACCATCCTTGAATCGCACCGCGACGACACGGCCGTTGCCGTCATCGACCAACTCTCTGGTTTGCTGCTGCAACAGAAACCGGATGTCGCGCTGCTCCAGGCTGTTCTGCAGTAACTTCGCTGCGTGGCAATCAAGCTGGCGATCGAGTAGACCCTTGCCGATATGCACTACGGTCACGTCCATGCCGCGCATCTTCAGGCCGTTGGCTGCCTCAAGCCCGAGCAGGCCCCCACCGATGACGACCGCCTGAGCATGAGTCCTGGCGGTTTCCATCATTAACTCGGTGTCCGCAATATCACGGTAGCCGATCACACCCTCAAGATCGTTACCCGGTACCGGCAGCATGAACGGGTTGGAGCCGGTAGCCAGCAGCAGACGGTCATATTCGGCCTCGGTACCGTCGTCAGCCGTCACTCGGCAATGCCGACGATCGATCTTTACTACGCGCTTGCCGGTATGCAGCGTTACACCGTTGTCCCGGTACCAGTTCAGATCGTTGAGGATGATGTCCTCGAAGCTTTGCTCTCCGGCCAGAACCGGGGAAAGCATGATGCGATTGTAGTTGGGGTGAGGCTCGGCACCGAACACGGTTATATCGTAAAGATCTGGTGCGAGCTTGAGCAGCTCTTCCAGGGTCCTGACCCCGGCCATACCGTTGCCTACCAATACCAGCTTGAGTTTATGCATTACTTGCCCTCTTTCTGGAGCGCAAAACAAAAAAGGCATCCCACCGCTATATGCAGTAGGACGCCTTTGTCCGATCCCCGATTGGTCGGGTTGCCGCCTGCTTCAAATAAGCCGCAGCACTATGTAGTGGGTGCCGGTGCTAAACCGCGCATACAAGTTCTCATGCATGGCTCATGCCAGCTTATTATTTTAATAAAATCAATAGTTTAGTGGTGCAATGAATAAGCAGGAATGCACTTGTTTATAGCAATGCGCACTGTTGCGGTGCATGGCTCGGTCTTCGTTCGTCAGGGTAGCCTCCGCTTTTGCGGAGCGAGACCCTGGCAGAAGCGGGACGCCTTGATATCCGTTGGTAATGATGCTGCGCCTAGCGCACGACCATGACTGAGCGCTTGGACTGTTGTACGACCCGCGTTGCGTTGGTGCCCAGGATATAGTCCTCGGCCCGCTTACGCTTATGCGAGGCCATGACAATCAGATCCACCTTGAGTTGTTTGGCAACCCGTAAAATCGCTTCGTAGGTTTTGCCGTCGGTGACTATGCGCTGTACCTGGACTTCCTCAGGGACTTTTTCCACAACGAACTCTTTCAGACGCTGAGAGACGGCTTCCTCGGCCTTCTCGGTATATTCGCGTGGAAAAAATCCACCCACCAGCGGCAGACCAAAATCCGGAATCACCGTTACGATGTGCAGCGAAGCTCCGTAATCGCGACACAGTTGCAAGGCTGTGGGTAAGGCCTTCGCCCAGGAGCCATCATGATTGAGATCTATGGGTAGCAGAATTTTCTTGTACATGATTGGCCTCCTCAGGCACTGACCGGTTGATCAGGTTGCCGACGTCGCCATTGCAATCCGGCGACCAGCATGAACAGCAGCAGACCCGGGATCCACATCCATTCTTTGGCCATACGGTCGACCGGCGCAAGAATCTCGGTTATTTCCTGGTCGAAATCAAAGCCCAGATCCGCAGCGAGGCTGCCGTAGGTAACCATGTCAACTATTGTGCGGTCGCCATCCTGGATCAGCATCAGGCCCAGTTCATCAAGACGTTCCTGACCTGTCTCACCATCGGGTACTGGTACCAGCAGATAAAATTGCCGTGGACTGCCAATCTCATCCAGACCCTCTATCTGCATTCGCAAATTGCTGCCTTCATCTACCCGGTTGAGCGCCTGAGCTATCTCGGCGGGCGGTATCGACTGATACGGGTCGTGGACGATATCCATCCAGAACCCGGGACGAAAGAGTGTGAAAGCAACCAGAAGCAGAAGGATATTCTCATACCAACGATTGCGCACGATCATGAATCCCTGTGTGCCGGCGGCGAAAATAAGCATGGCCACAGTGGCGACGACAAAGACTAACAACCCTTTCCACAGACCCACGTCTATCAGCAATAGATCGGTGTTGAAAATGAACAGGAAGGGCAGGGCGGCGGTACGCAGGCTGTAATAGAACGCCTGGAACCCGGTACGAATCGGATCACCGTTGGACACGGCAGCGGCGGCAAAGGAGGCCAGACCGACCGGTGGTGTCACGTCGGCCATGATGCCGAAGTAAAACACAAACAGATGAACCGCGATCAGCGGCACTATCAGACCGTTCTGCTGGCCGAGGGTCACAATCACCGGCGCTAATAGGGCGGACACCACAATGTAGTTGGCCGTGGTGGGAAGACCCATGCCCAGAATCAGACTCAATACCGCTGTGAGCATCAACATTAGCATCAGGTTGCCCATCGACATGATCTCGACCAGGTCGGCGAGCACCAGACCCACGCCGGTCTGAGCAACGGCGCCGACAATAATACCCGCTGTCGCCGTTGCGATACCGATACCGATCATGTTGCGGGCACCCGATACCAGGCCCTGCCAGAGGTCATCAAGCCCATGCCGAAGATCATTGGCCAGCTTGCTCTCACCCCGGAACATGGCTATCAGTGGTCTCTGGGTGAGGGTGATCACGATCATCAGCACGGTGGCCCAGAATGCGGACAGGCCCGGCGACAGGCGCTCGACCATCAAGCACCAGACCAGGACGATGACTGGAAGAATAAAATGCAGGCCGGACATGACCGTTGGACGGGTCTGCGGCAGTTTGACCACCGGTGAGTTTGGGTCGTCCAGTTCCAGTTCTGGATACTGGGCGCCGACTTTCAAAAGACCAATGTAAACCGCCAGTAGCGCAGCCCCTATTACCCAGCCAGCGCTTTCACCCAGTAAGGGTTTGAGCCAGCCGAGGCCGTAATACACGGCAAATGAAAGCGCCATGAGCAGAATAAGACCGGTCAGGAACCCGATCATCTTGCGTACCAGTGGCCGTGGCGGGTTGCTGCTTTCCAGGCCCTGCATGCCGGCCTTCATTGCTTCGAGGTGAACAATATAAACCAGTGCGATATAGGAGATCAGCGCTGGCAGAAACGCATGCTTGATGACCTCAACGTAGGAAATGCCGACGTATTCGACCATCAGAAAGGCCGCAGCACCCATTACGGGCGGCATGATCTGACCGTTTACCGACGAAGCTACCTCGACGGCACCGGCTTTCTCCGAAGAAAAACCGACGCGTTTCATCATCGGGATCGTGAAGGTGCCAGTGGTAACGACGTTGGCAATCGATGAGCCGGAAATCAGACCGGTCATGGCCGAGGCGACCACAGCTGCCTTGGCAGGCCCACCCCTGTAGTGACCAAGGAGAGAGAAGGCCACCTTGATGAAATAATTACCTGCTCCAGCCTTGTCGAGCAATGCGCCGAAGAGTACGAAAAGAAATACAAAGCTTGTCGAGACGCCAAGGGCTATGCCGAACACACCCTGGGTGGTCAGCCATTGGTGGTTTGCCAGTGCATCAATACTCACCCCGCGGTGGGCGAGTATGCCGGGCATGTGTGGGCCGCCGACGGAGTAGACAATGAATATCAGGGCCACAATCATGAGTGGTGGGCCCAGGGCGCGGCGGGTTGCTTCTAGCAGAAGAACCAGGCCGACCAATGCGATGACCACGTCAACCGTGGTTGGGTTGCCGGGTCTGGTAGAAAGCTGGGTATAGAAAATATAGATATAGGCCGCACAGAAAGAGGCAGCAAAGGCCAGAATCCAGTCCGGTACAGGTACGCGATCACGGGGTGAGCGTTTTAGCGCGGGAAATGACAAAAAACCGAGGAACACTGCAAACGCCAGGTGGATGGAGCGGGCCTCTGTACTGTTGAATACGCCAAAACCGACCATGAATGGCAACGGTGAGGCAATCCAGAGCTGAAAAAGAGACCAGGCCGCTGCTACAGAAACAATGAGTTTTCCGGGAAAACCCTGGGGTTTACGGGCGCCGGTGTCACTCGTTGCGACCAGTTCTTCGAGCTCGCTGCTGAGATTGTCGCGCTTCGTTGATTGTTCGCTCATGATCGTCCTTGCTGTTCGTTTTACTTCTTCCAAGGGGAACAGGCATGGCCACCGGATTCGTCTCCGGCGGCCATTACATCATTACATCCAGCCGCGTTCCTTGTAGTAACGCACGGCGCCGTCATGCAGGGGAATAGACAGGCCTTCGCTGATCATTTCCTCTTCCTTAAGCGTGGCGAAAGCGGGGTGCAGACGCTTGAAGCGATCAAAGTTCTCGAATACGGCCTTGACTGTCTCATAGACCATTTCGTCGGATACCTGGTTCGAGGTTACCAGGGTGGCGCGCACACCGAAGGTCTGGACGTCCTCTTCGTTGCCGCGGTAGATGCCGCCGGGGATGGTGGCCTTGGCATAGTAGGGACGCTCTTCGATCAGCTCGTCGATTTCGTCACCTGTTACCGACACGATGACCGAGTCGACCGTGGTGGTTGCTTCCTGGATAGAGCCATTGGGGTGACCGGCAACATAGACCATCGCATCGATGTTGTTATCGCCCAGCGCTGCAGCTTGCTCAGCAGCGTCCAGCTCGGAAACCAGAGCGAAATCGTCGCGTGTCCAGTCGAGAGCTTCCATCACGACTTCCATCGTATCGCGCTGTCCGGAGCCGGGGTTACCCAGGTTGACTCGCTTGCCCTTGAGATCCTTGACGTTCTGGATGCTCGCATCTTTTCGAGCTACAACCGTCAGCGGCTCGCCATGCAGCGCGAACATGGCGCGCATGTCTTCGTACGGGCCGGCGTCTGCAAAGTTCTGCACGCCCGCATAGGCCTTGTACTGAACGTCGGACTGGACTACGCCCATTTAAATGTCGTCGTTACGAATAGCATTGACGTTGGCGACTGAACCGCCGCTGGAGGGCGCGTTGCAGCGGATGCCATGTTCATTGGCGTTGCGGTTGATCAGACGACATACGGACTGCCCGACAACGTAGTAAACGCCTGTCTGGCCACCTGTTCCGATGGTCAGGAATTTTTCCTGGGCAATCGCAGGGGTTGAGGTGACTGCAGCGAGGCCCAGGGCCGCTGAGAACAATAAGGTGAGTGATTGACGCTTCATGAGAGGGTGGCTCCTTCTTTTGGTTTTTTGACCGCCGGTCGCCGTATATACGGTACCGATATCACATAACTGCCAGACCCTGTGTCAGTCTGACAGCGTGAATGGAAACGATTATTGAAGTGTAGCGGACTGTTGCGCATCTATCTGAAAATAGCCCTGGCAGAGACCCTGAGCAAGTTATTGGTCCTGCCAGATGTAATCAGTTGTGAATCAGTCGAGCGGCCAGCCGCCCATTTCGCGCCAGCGATTAACGACGCTACAGAACAGTTCGGCAGTTTTTTCAGTGTCATAACGGGCTGAATGGGCTTCACGCCCATCGAACTCGATATCGGCTGCTGAACAGGCCTTTGCCAGTACTGTCTGGCCGAACGCCAGCCCGCCAAGGGTGGCGGTATCGAAGCAGGAGAAGGGGTGGAAGGGGTTGCGTTTGATCTGCGTACGCTCCACCGCAGCGTTGAGAAACCCGAGATCAAAGAACGCATTGTGTCCCACCAGCACCGCACGATTACAACCGGCAGATTTGACCGCCTTGCGTACATGTTTGAATATTTCTACCAGCGCATGCTCCTCGGTTACCGCCATGCGCAGGGGATGGTCCAGTTTGATGCCGGTAAATTCCAGGGCAGCTGCTTCGACGTTAGCTCCGACGAAGGGCTCCACGCGAAAGAAATGCGTGTCGCCAGGGTAAATCATGCCTTCCTCATCCATCTCGATCACTGTCGCCGCAATTTCCAGCAAGGCATCGGTGGCGCTGTTGAAGCCACCGGTTTCCACGTCTACCACTACTGGCAGAAATCCGCGAAAGCGATAGGCCATGGGTGTCTTGTGGCTTTTACTGGCGGGTTGCTGGTCTTCGGTGTCGAACTCAAACTCGCTCACAAGCGATCCTTAATATTGTTGGCAGTCACACGACGCGCCATTGCAGGGTCTCGCCAGCACGCAGCGGAACGATAACCTGGTCACCCAGGGGCAGGGTTTCAGGTGCAGTCCAGGACTCACGCACCAGGGTGATTTGATCGGTATTGCGAGGCATACCGTAGAAATCAGGGCCATGAAAGCTGGCAAAGCCCTCGAGCTTGTCGAGAATGCCCAGTTGATCAAAGGTTTCGGTATACATCTCGATGGCCGCAAAAGCGGTATAGCAGCCCGCGCAGCCACACGCAGCCTCTTTGGCATGTCGGGCATGGGGTGCAGAATCAGTGCCCAGGAAAAACTTGCTCGAGCCAGAGGCCACTGCATCACACAACGCCTGCTGATGGCGTTGGCGCTTGAGAATAGGCAGACAGAAAAAGTGCGGACGAATACCACCGACCAGCATGTGGTTGCGGTTGTACTGCAGGTGATGTGCAGTGATGGTGGCTGCGACGTGACCCGGAGCACTGCGCACAAAGTCGACCGCGTCGGCGGTGGTTATGTGCTCGAAGACCACTTTAAGCGTCGGGAAGCGCTCGACCACGCCCACCAGTTGTTGATCGATGAACACTTTTTCTCGATCAAAAATGTCAACGTCGGCATGGGTTACCTCGCCATGCACCAGCAGGGGCATTCCTACTTCTGCCATAGCCTCAAGGGCGGGATAAATAGTATTCAGGGACGTAACGCCTGACTGGGAATTTGTCGTCGCCCCCGCTGGGTAAAGCTTGGCAGCCACAGCCTGGCCTGCCGTCCAGGCTTCGCGGATAGTCTGCGGGCTGGTCTGGTCAGTGAGATAAAGCACCATGAGCGGTGTGAAGTCAGAGCCCGCGGGGCGGGCAGACAGGATACGTGCCTTGTAGGCGTCGGCCTGCTGACCATCGCGTACCGGCGGTACCAGGTTGGGCATCACTATTGCCCTGGCGAATACGCGTGAAGCGTCGGCTACGGTGTCGGGCAATACGTCGTTATCGCGCAGATGTATGTGCCAGTCGTCCGGCCTGATCAGGGTGATGCGGTCGGTCATCAGCGGGTATTCCACAGAGTTTAATTGGCTCAATGCTACCGGAAGCGCCCTGGATTTTACACACTGACGGGGTAAAGTTTTCCGCCTCCGCGCCGATGTAACCCATTGAGAAGAGTTCATCTTTCGGAGAAACCTGTGGCTCGAGCCTGTATTGCATTGCTGCTCACTGTGGCCCTGCCTGTCCATGCGCTGACATTCCAGACGCGTATGGAGGAGGTGGAATGGTCTGTCGAAGGTGACAAATTCGAATGTCGCCTAACTCAGCCCGTCAGCGGGTATGGTGACGCGGTGTTCGTAAGGCGCGCAGGTGAGCGGCCGACCTTTGAACTCAAGGCCTGGAATAACCTCATGCGTCCCGGTCAGGCACAACTCTATAACGATGCTCCCATGTGGCAACCCCAGGCCCGGGCACGTCTGCTGGGCTACACCGCCGTATCCGATGACCAGATCGCTATACGAGTACCGCAGCAACAGGCTGGGCAGATGCTGGCCGGCCTGGCAGACGGTTTGCACCCGACCATTCAGCGCGCCGCCTGGGCCAACGCCGTCGAGCCTGTGAGGGTGGTTGTATCCAGTATTGGTTATCAGCAGGCCTGGACTGACTTTCAGAAGTGTAGCGCTGGATTGCTACCCATGAACTTCGATCAGATTTCCAACAGTGTCGTCAGCTTCGCCAGTGGTGGAACTCACCTTTCAGCCAGCGCCAAACAGCTACTCGATACAGCCCTGGAATACCTCCAGGCGGACCCGGAAATTAACGGTATCGTGCTTGAAGGTCATTCCGATAACGTAGGCAACCGGCTCGACAATCGCGAGCTCGCCCGGCAGCGTGCCCTGGCTGTGCGCGACTATCTTGTTGAACGGGGTGTAGAAGAAGAGTTGTTCAGCATGCGTTTTCATGGTGACCGCTACCCGGTTGCCAGTAACCGGAGTGCCGAGGGGCGGGCCAAGAACCGGCGTGTGACCTTCAAACTCGAAAAGAGCTGATCTATCTCCCCTGTGATTCCTCCCGGCTGAGCGCTAGAATAGCGTTTTGCCCGTCGCCCCGTGCGTGGCGTTGATCAATTTTCAAGGGAGCGCGTAATGTCTGATGTGAAAAAAGTCGTCCTGGCCTATTCAGGTGGTCTGGATACCTCGGTCATTCTCAAGTGGCTGCAAGATACCCATGACTGTGAAGTTGTGACCTTCACCGCTGATCTGGGGCAGGGCGAAGAGGTCGAGCCAGCACGTGCCAAGGCCAAGGCCATGGGCGTGAAGGAGATCTACATCGACGATTTGCGCGAAGAGTTCGTGCGCGATTTCGTTTTTCCGATGTTCCGCGCCAATACCGTCTATGAGGGCGAGTACCTGCTGGGCACCTCGATTGCACGTCCGCTGATCGCCAAGCGACTGATCGAGATTGCCAATGAGACCGGCGCTGACGCCATCTCCCACGGTGCGACCGGCAAGGGTAACGACCAGGTCCGTTTTGAGCTGGGCGCCTATGCACTCAAGCCCGGTGTCAAGGTGATTGCTCCCTGGCGCGAATGGGATCTGCTGTCACGCGAGAAGCTGATGGACTACGCGGAAAAGCACGGTATTCCGATCGAGCGTCATGGCAAGAAGAAGTCTCCCTACTCCATGGACGCCAACCTGCTGCACATCTCCTATGAGGGCGGCGTACTGGAAGATACCTGGACCGAACACGAAGAAGACATGTGGCGCTGGACCAAGTCTCCAGAGACCGCTCCTGACACTCCGACTTATATCGAGCTGACCTATCGCAATGGCGATATCAGCGCAATTGATGGCAAGGAAATGTCTCCGGCTACGGTGCTAGCCGAGCTGAACCGCATCGGCGGCGAGAACGGTATTGGCCGTCTGGATATCGTCGAAAATCGCTTCGTCGGCATGAAGTCCCGTGGTTGCTACGAAACTCCTGGTGGCACCATCATGCTCAAGGGTCACCGTGCCATCGAGTCCATAACCCTGGACCGTGAGGTCGCGCACCTGAAAGACAGCTTGATGCCCAAGTACGCCGAGCTGATTTATAACGGTTTCTGGTGGAGCCCCGAGCGGGCGATGATGCAGCAGATGATTGATGCATCGCAGGCCAATGTGAACGGAGTTGTGCGTCTGAAGTTGTACAAGGGCAACGTGATTGTGACTGGCCGCAAGTCGGACGACTCACTGTTCGACGCCGCCATCGCGACCTTTGAAGACGACGCCGGTGCCTATGATCAGGCCGACGCCGCAGGCTTCATCAAACTCAATGCATTGCGTATGCGTATTGCGGCGAGCAAAGGGCGCAAGCTGCTTTAAACTAGCTAGAAGCTTGCAGCTAGCAGTTGAAGCCTGGCGGCACTAAAGCCAGTCAGGCTTCAGCTTTATGCTGCAAGTCTCAAGCTTCAAGCGCTTTGCTTTTGGTTGTGACCTCAGGAGGTTTGCATGCGCATTCTCCATACGATGCTTCGCGTCGGCAATCTTGACGCTTCCATCGCCTTCTACACTGAAGTGCTCGGCATGACGCTTCTGCGCCGCAAGGATAACGAGCAGGGGCGATTCACGCTTGCCTTTGTAGGCTACGGCAATGAAGCGGACAATGCCGTGCTAGAGCTTACCTATAACTGGGATACCGACCACTACGATCTGGGCGAGGGCTACGGCCATATCGCTATCGAAGTGCTGGATGTCTACAAGGCCTGTGAGCAAATCAAGGCTGCCGGTGGCAACGTAGTACGCGAAGCCGGTCCCATGAAACATGGCACACGCATACTGGCTTTTGTCGAAGACCCGGATGGTTATCGGATAGAACTGTTATCGGGCCGCTCTGAGGTTTAAGGCCCGGCGGGAGGCGCAATGGTCTGGTCGCTGCTCACAGGAATTGGGGTGTTGGTCGGACTGCTCTTTGCTCGTGCTCGGCACAAGCGGCGAGCCAGAAGATTGCAGCTTGAAGCCCGAATTCGGGCTCTCGGTCAGTTGCGTTTGCTGCGCGAATTACTGGAGCAGACGCAACGTCACCGAGGCCTTTGTTTTGGTGTCATGTCTGGCGCCCACGCCCTTGAAAGTGACCGCTGGACAGTGCATGCCCATGTCACGAGGCTTCTTGAGCGTACCGCGACTCATCGCGCGAACCTTGTCTGGCACGATGCCTGGCGGGAGGTTTTCCCCCTGTGGAACCAGATCGAACGCGAACGCCAAGGCGAAAGCCCCCTCAAGGTTCTGCAACTACACCATGATCTTACAGAACTGATTCTCGCGACTATCGAAGAGTTGGGCGACAGGCATGATCTGATTTGTCTTGGCGGCCTGGCACCACAGCCCGAAGGGCTCTGGCTCGACCTGTTGAAGAATGCCGAACTGCTAGGCAGGGCCAGGGCCGTGGGGACCGGCATCGCAGCGCGCCGTCAGAACAGTGCATCTCAGCAGCTTGAGCTGGAGCGTCTTGGTCAGCTTATCCGCGAGCAACTGTACCTGGCCCCGGCACAGCTGAGTGTGGAACCTATGCTGAGGGAGTCTTTGGCGAAACCGGTCCGTGAGGCGGAAGATCGGGTCGATGCGCTGTTACTTGCGATTGAAGCACTACTGCGTGATTCCGCGAATCCAGCTTTGGGCTCCATGGCATTTTTCAAGCTAGCCACTCAGGCTGTCAGCGCTTACTACATGCTTGCTGATCTGTTGCTTGAGCGTCTGCGCCTGAGCACCGAGTCAGCCCTCAAGCAGGGCTGACCCCCCGAATACGTGCTGCCATATCGGCAGCATACAGATCGGTCATGCCAGCAATAAAATCAATAACACGCAGGTAGCTGCGATACAGATCCCAATCTGGTCCCGGTACATTATTGCCCATCAGGTCCAGGATGCGCTGGTGTTTGAAGCTCAGATGCTGGCCAGCGTGCTGCTCGTTGACTGCCCCGCAAAACGCATCAAGCAGAGTCTCCAGCGTGCTGTAAGCCCCGATCTCATGCAGGGTCTTTCGCTTGTCCTGGAAGATCCGTTCCCGCGCCATGTTCTTGGCTTCCAGTACGCAACGACGGGCATTAGGATGCATATGCTCCACCAGGTCACCTTTCAACGTGCCGGCCAACAGAGCCGCTTGTTGATTGATGAAGGCCTCTGCTGCTGCGTTGACCAGATGTTCTATGGCCTTGCCACGCAGGATGGCCAGGCGCCGCCGGGTCGAGTCCTGAGCGCCAAGTTGGCGATAGGTTTCCGGCAGATCATCACCAACCAGCTGCAACAACAGATGCTCGACTTCGGAATAATCGAGGAGCTCCATTTCCATGCCGTCTTCGAGATCAATCAGCCCGTAACAGATATCGTCTGCGGCCTCGACCAGATATACCAGTGGATGGCGAGCCCAGCATTGGTCAGCCTGCATTGGCAGACCCAGTTTGCCGGCAATCTGTTCAAGCAGCGGGAACTCCGCCTGATAGCAGCCAAACTTGTGTTTCTTGTAACCCTGACTGTCAGCATGGCGGGCCGTCCAGGGGTATTTCAGGTAGGCGCCAAGCGTTGCATAGGTCAAGCGCATGCCGCCTTCGAACTGGTGATATTCCAGCTCGGTCAGTACCCGAAATCCCTGGGAGTTGCCCTCGAAACTGAGAAAATCCAGACGTTGGGCCTCCGTCAGCGGGTCCAGCCAGCCCTTGCGGTGAGCCTGATGAAACCAGTGCCGGATAGCATCCTCACCGGAGTGACCAAAGGGGGGGTTGCCTATGTCATGGGCCAGGCAAGCCGCCTGGACGATCACCCCTATATCGGCCGGTTCACACCAGGCGGGTAGCTCATCTCTGAGCATTTCCGCAACGCGCATGCCCAGTGAGCGGCCGACGCAGCCTACTTCCAGACTGTGGGTCAGGCGAGTATGAATATGATCATTGCTCGATACGGGATGCACCTGGGTCTTTTTACCCAGCCGGCGAAACGCACCGGAAAAAATCACTCTATCGTGATCCTTGTGAAAGGGCGTACGCCCCAGCTCTTCGTTACTTGCAACCGGTTTGCCAAGTCGCTCGCGGCACAGCAGTGTTTCCCAATCCATTCTTGTCTCCCTGCAGGGCCTTGAGTATGTTGCATGGCGCCGGGGCTGCCAAGCGTCGGGTGGACTGTCTGCTTATGTTCTGTAGGGCGCTCCCGGGTTACCATAGCCTCTTCCATAACAGTTCCCGTCCATTCGTTCATCCTGATTTGATCACCCATGAAACCTGTTCCTGATCTGACTCTATACGGCACCACCGCCTGCCATCTGTGCGAGGCAGCAACCATTGAGCTGGCGCCCTTGCAGGGCAATGGCCTGCACCCCCGCGAGCAGGATATTACCGAGAGTGACGCCCTGATGGAGCAATACCAGTTAAGGATTCCGGTGCTGCGCCGTGAGGATACCGGCGCGGAGCTGGATTGGCCCTTTGATCTGGGCACCGCAATGGGGTTTCTTGCCGACGTGCTGGGTGAGGAGAGCTGATTATGGCGCAAAGAGTAGAGCCATTCTGGCAACGCAAAACACTTGAGCAAATGGACCAGACAGAGTGGGAGTCCCTTTGTGATGGCTGTGGTCTGTGCTGTCTGCAAAAGCTGGAAGACGAGGACGATGCGGATGCGATCTACTACACCCGCGTCGCCTGCAAGTTGCTCGATCGCAATACCTGCCAGTGCAGCAATTATGCAGACCGTGTGCGTTACGTTCCCGACTGCATCCAGCTCACCCCGGGAGCTGCCGCCCAGTTCAGCTGGTTACCTCCCACCTGCGGGTATCGGCGCATTGCGGAGGGCAAGGAACTACCACCCTGGCATCACCTGATCTGTGGCGACCCCGACGCAGTGCATGCCGCAGGCATATCCCAGGCCGGACGCATGGTTGCCGAAGAGTCAGTCCCCGAAGATGATTGGGAAGAACACATCATTTTCAGGGTGGGGTAGAAGACTCACTGGCTAATCTGCAGCTCCCGCAACTTGGTATACAAGTACCGTATCTGGTCGTACTCGAAAGGGCTGTGCAGGGCACCATAGCGGAAATCGTTCTGATACCGGAGATCAACAGCCTGCAAGGCCCACAGCGAAGGGTTGTTATTCTTCACCTCGCGATTATTCAGAAATTCCACATAATCCTCGACGGTCCAGTCGACAACCTGGCCGCTGGCGTCGCGCAGTGAAGAGGGCCCCAGAAAAGGGAGCACCAGATACGGCCCTGGCGGAACCTTGTAGAATCCCAGCGTCTGACCAAAGTCTTCGCGCTGCTGTGGAAGTCCCATCTTTTCTGCTACATCAAACAGGCCCAGAACACCCAGAGTGGTATTGAAAAGTAGCCGAGCAGTGGTGCGCATGCTCTTCTGCACCTTACCCTGCAAAAGGCTGTTACCCAGATTGGGAATATCACCCAGGTTGTTGAAAACGTTGGAAACACCTGTTCGGACGAACTTGGGTGTGGCCCATTCATAGGTGTTGACCACGGGCAGATAAACGAGGTCGTCAAAGCGTGCGTTAAACCGGTAGATACGCCGGTTGAATCCTTCGATTGGATCCTGAACATTCAAGGCACGAAGGCTGGAACGCTCAAACTGATAACCCTCACCCTGCTTGATCGCAATACCCTCAAGCGGATCGGTGTACTCGGGGATATCCTGTTGCGCCTGCAGGCTGCTTGCCAGACACATGGAAACAAGGGCGACTGCGATCCGGCTCATGGTTTGGCTCCTTCGAGAAAACTCAGCATGCGTGCGGTAACCTGCTGGTGTTGCAAGTTGCCACCATGGCCGCCCCTAGGAAATAGAAAGGCACGCTCTGCGAAGGTATCGGCGAGATAGCGATAATCATCGCGAGTCAGTATGAAATCATCGGCGTTGGTAATCACGGCCATGCGTGGATTGTTGGCAATATGCTCTTCGATGCTCTGCAGACTTGTTTCGAAGGCCATATCTTCGATGGTTTTCTCTGCATTACGGCTTTGCCAGTCCGGCCAGAGCTGATTACGCAGATAACAACTGAAGTCACAGAACAGAGCCCGACGCAGGTAAGGTGTCAGCGACGTGCTGACGGTTATACGCTGGTCTGTGGGGGCATATCTGCCTTTGTCGTTGATCAGGTCTGACATGAAGTTCAGGTCCGCTGCAGCAAAACGGAATACCGCACCTACCAGCATGGCCATTTCCGCATCTGACAGCGCCTCCTCAGAGGTCTGAATACCCTCGAACACCGTACTTTCAATATCACTGTCACCGCGCAGGGCAAAATATCGTGAAAGCTTGTCGAAAATATGTTCATAGAAGCTTTCGGTGCTATCTACCCCAGGCACTCTGGTATGGGATAGTGCATCCAGACGCCTGATTGAATCGTACAGATTTACCGGCGGATTAAGCATCAGGACCCGAGTAAAATCAAATTGCCCCAGATGTTCGTCCAACGCGCTAACAAAAGCAGCGTTCATTGCTCCCAGGCTGAACCCCACCATCCTGAACTCTGTTGCCTCCAGGCCCGTCTCATTGCGGGCATGCTCCAGGGCTAGAGACATTGCCGTGTGCAGATCGCGTGCGTCCCTTTGACCAAGTCCGGGCAGTCCGCTGGTGGAAGCGGACGCTATAAAGTCATAGTTGGTCGGCGAAGACATGACGATCACATGCATGCCGGCCTGCCAATACAGCGCCTTCAGGTAATCCAGACGTGCACTGTTGTAACCCGACCCGCTACCGGCGATAAGAAAAACCAGGGGCGCAGGCTCGTCATGCCAAGCAACTCGAAAGCCCATTTTGCTGTAAAAATCGAAAGCAGGGGGGAGCTTGCGGTCCGGGAGAACCGTCACTCGCAGATCTTCCTGTTGGATATCTGGTTCGCTGGGCACAGGGGTACGCAGGGGTTCTGGCGTACCTCCGATGGTAGATAGAAAAGCGTTGATGTCCGGGTAATTGAAATCGTCAGCGCTTACCGAGGGTGCATTGAGCACAGCGGTAACGAAAAAGAGGGAGAGAAAGAGTCTGGGCATCGAGCTATTCCGTGGCGAGTTCACAAGTAGTACCCAAAATAGGGTATTTAGTTCCTCAACGCCCTTAAAATTGAATATTTAAGCTTGTTTCAGACGCGGATGAACGAATGGAAGCGTCCGGCGATAGTAACGCCTCCGCGCTGCTCAATACGTTTCCAGATCTTCTCATGAAAATAAAAGGCGACGGTGTTCACCGCCGGCTCCACGAGCGCCACTGCGCCACCTATCAACAGGCTACCGGTCATTGCGTATACGACTGCGAAGGCAATCGAGAAATGCATAATCGCGAAAGTGGTTGTCTTGATCATGGTGCACCCCAAAGTCTGTTAATGGGAATCATTCCCTAATGACTGAAGAATATAGGACCCTGGGTGGATGGCAAAACAGATTTAAGTGATGGGCGTTATTAGTCTGATCTATCGGATTCGGAGGCGTGATAAATTTTCCGTTTAAACACGTCCCCGATGATAGATCCGGTTGACTAGGCAGTCCGCAGGATTATTCCTCGAAATCAAAATCCAGTAACTGCTTTTGCAGGCGACGTTCCTCAAGATAATTATCGATGAGGCGGCGCTTGGTCAGGTTGGTTTTGGAGTTATTCCCCGAATCGGTATCGGGAGTATCGTCCTCCTCAACGAAATCATCGTCGTCCAGCTCTATCTCGGTTTTTGCTTTGGCCATGACTCAACTCCACAGTGATGATGCCATTTGCGCACCTTATAACGGCAGATTGAGTTAAGCGGAAATAGATTTTTTCAATCATGGGAACAAATGCGAGCGAAGGTTCTGTTGTCAGGAGGTTTTGAGCTTGTATTCACACAGGTCTTCTATGCGGCAACTCCCGCACTGTGGCGTGCGGGCCTTGCAAACGTAGCGTCCATGGAGGATCAGCCAATGGTGAGCATCTACCAGAAAATCCTTGGGAACATGCTTCATCAGTCCGTCTTCTACCTCGCGAACATTCTTGCCCTTGGCGATCCCAGTGCGATTACTGACGCGGAAAATGTGCGTATCCACGGCCATGGCAGAATGACCAAAGGCCGTATTGAGGACGACGTTCGCGGTCTTGCGGCCGACACCGGGGAGAGCTTCAAGGGCCTCACGGTTATCGGGTACCTGGCTGTCATGCTTCTCCATCAGCAAGCGACAGGTTTCGATTACATTGCGCGCCTTGCTATTGAACAGCCCGATGGTCTTGATGTATTCAGATAGACCCGCCACACCGAGACTGAAGATCGCCTCGGGAGTATTGGCTACCGGATAGAGCCTGGCGGTAGCCTTATTGACGCCAACGTCGGTGGCCTGCGCAGACAAAATGACTGCAATCAGTAGCTCGAAAGGCGTGCTGTAGGCGAGTTCGGTTGTCGGGGTCGGATTGTCCTCGCGCAGCCTCTGGAAAATTTCCAGGCGTTTTTGCTTGTTCATGTCCTGTTCAATTCACTGTACCCGTGACGCGAACCCGCTTGCCGCCAGCGGCAGGCTTGGCTGCACGTGCGGCGGCGCGTTCCTTCAGGATGCCGTCGATAACGTTCTTCAGCGCGATCAACAGCCCCATGAACAGGAATGCGCCGGGCGGCAGAATTACAAAAAGCACATCCTTGTAATTCGGGAACACGACAATACGCCAGTCCGCGGCGATAGGGCCAAGCAGCAAATCCATGCCCGCAAACAGTGTGCCGTAGCCCACCAGTTCGCGCAGCATGCCCAGCACCACCAGGACCAGGGCAAATCCCAGACCCATCATGAAACCGTCTACCACTGACGGTAGGACAGGGTGCTTGGAGGCATATGCATCAGCGCGTCCGAGGATCGCGCAGTTGGTAACAATTAGCGGGATAAATATACCCAGAATCAGGAACAACTCGTAGGTATACGCCTGCATCAGCAACTCGATACAGGTTGTCAGCGCCGCAATGATCATCACGAAGGCAGGTAGCCGGACCGCGTCAGTGACGGCGCTACGAATGATCGACACTGCCAGATTGGAGCCGACCAGAACAAGAATGGTGGCGATACCCAGCCCAAGACCATTCACGGTAGTGCTGCTCACGCCCAGCAGTGGACACAGCCCGAGGAGCTGCACAAGGCCCGGGTTGTTATGCCAGAGCCCCTGAGCGGTAATCTCGGAGAGTTTGGTGCTAGCCATTGGTGGGCTCCTTTTCAGGTAATTCCAGCAGCATGGCGCGGTTTTCTTCGAAGTATTGCAAGGCTCGATAGACCGCCTGTACTACTGCCCTGGGTGTGATGGTTGCCCCGACGAACTGATCGAATGCACCTCCGTCCTTGCGCACTCCCCAGTTTTCCGGCGCTGGCATGGTCAGACTTTTACCATTGAATTCCAGTATCCAGGTGCTTTTGGCCAGCTCGACCTTATCGCCAAGGCCCGGTGTTTCGCGGTGACTGGTGACACGCACACCAGCTATTTCGCCATTGGCGCGAATACCCACCAGCAGGTCGATACGGCCGCTGTACCCATCAGGGGCAACGACCGGCAGAATCACTGCAGCGACATCGCCGTTCTCACGGCCGCGATAGGCCTCGGCAGGGGCGGGCAGCTTCAGCAGTTCGGTGTTGCCAACCATGAAGGTATCGTCCAGCAGATCGTTCTCATGTTGATCCTCGGGCAGAATCTGCGTTAGCGCATTCATCTGTACGCGGCGTTTTGCGTCGTCGATGCGCTCGGCTGTGCCCTGCTGGGTAATGGCGATCAGGCCTACAGTGAACATCGCGAATACGCCCAGGATGATACTGTTGCGAAATACCGAGCTGCCGGTGGTAAGCGGGTTCTGCATAGTCAGTCCACCTTGCCCATACCGCGCTCGGCCTTGCGGTGGCCATAGGTGCGCGGAGTGGTGTAATAGTCGATGGTGGGCGCGGCCAGATTCATCAGCAGCACGGCAAATGCAACGGCATCGGGGTAGCCGCCCCAGGCCCGGATGGTATAAACCAGTATGCCCACACCCATACCGAATACCAGGCGGCCCAGTTTACTGGTGGCGCCGGAGACCGGATCGGTAACGATGAAAAACGCGCCCAGCATGGCAGCACCGCTGAATAGATGAAACAGGGGCGAGCCATTGGAGCCCGAGCCTGAACCACCCCAGAACAGCAGGCTCATGACGAACAGCGCGCCAAGCATACCCACGGGTGCATGCCAGGTGAAAATCTTCTTGTAGATCAGGAACACGCCACCGGCGAGGAATGCCAGGTTGATCCACTCCCATACGTTGCCGCCAAAGGCGCCAAATACGGGCCGTTGGGCTGCCAGCTCGACCATGGTCAGGCTGTCGTTATTCTTGACGATGTCCAGTGGCGTGGCAGCGGTCCAGCCGTCAACCGCCTGGACGCCGATCACGAACACCCGCTGCAGCGATTCGAGCAGGCCCAATGTGGCCTGTACGTCGGGCAGAGCCTCGCTGACGCCGCGCCAGGCAGGCCAGGTGGTCATCTCGACAGGAAAGGAGATAAGCACCACCGCATAGCCCAGCATGGCCGGGTTGAAGGGGTTCTGCCCGAGGCCGCCGTACAACTGTTTGCCGAACACAATGGCAAAACTGCTGGCGATCAGTACCAGCCACCAGGGCGACAGTGGTGGCAGCGCCAAAGCCAGTAGCCAGGCGGTCACCAGCGCGCTGCCATCGCTGAGGAAGAAATTGATCGGCCGCTTGCGCAGCCAGAGGATCAGCGCCTCGGTGGCCAACGCAAATCCGGTCGCCAGTACAATGTTGATCAACGTGCCCCAACCGAAGAACCAGGTCATCGCCAGCACGCCGGGCAGGGTGGCGGCCAGGACCCAGAGCATGATGGTCTGAGTGCGGTTGTTCCCCTTGGCGTGGGGTGAGGTCATGCGCACCAGAGCCATCAGTCGGTCTCCTTACTGGCCATGTGATCGGCAAAAGCCTTGGCGGCACTATCGAGTGCCTGTTTTGCGTCGGCCAGATCGGTTTCCAGCTGAGTATTGCCGGGATCGTCCTGCAGAGCCCGTTCGGCCTTCTTGAAGGCGGCCTTGGCCATCGCCATGTCCGTCTTGAGTTGGCGCGAGTTCTCATCCACAGGCTTCTTTTCAGCCTGCTTCCTGGGCGCTTCATCCTGGGGCAGGCGTGCTTCTGCAGCCGCAACCTGTTCGCGCAGGGTGTAGATTTCCTTTTCCTGCTCTTCGCTGGGTGCGTCACCCGCGGCGCGCTCCGCTTTCCTGAGTGCTGCGCGGAGCATGGCGGCTTCGATCTTCAGGCGCTTGGTTTCATCGTCGGCCCCGGCGGCTGGGGGCGGAGCAGCCTTGACTGAGGTCTCGCCCAGCGCCGCGTCATATGCCCGCTGAGTATCTTCGCAGGCCTGCTCCAGTTCAGGGATCTGGGCCTTGATCTCTTCGCTATCGGGATTACTGGTCAGCTGCTTGCGGGCTTTTTTCAGGGCCATCTGGGCAGTAGCTGCGGCGATCTTCAGTTGCTTCTGCTCCGCCGTCAGACTGGCCGGTTTATGCGCTTCTACCCGGGCTACATCGGGCTGCTCGTCGCCGGAGACGCTCGCTGCGCTGACCGCCTGTTGTTCCTTGGCAGCTTTCATGCGGGCGGTCTTTTCGGCGCGGGCCTGACGTTCCAGTTCTTTTTGCTCTGCTTCACGTTCCAGCCGCTGAAGGCGATGCTCGAAGCGTTGTTTGGAATGGTCTGCCTTGTGCTGCTGCAGATCCAGCGCGCGGATTTCTGCCTTGGACGCTCGGTAATACTGCACCAGCGGAATACTGCTGGGACAGACATAGGAGCAGGCGCCGCATTCGATGCAATCGAACAGATTGAGCCGCTTGAGCTGATCGTAATCCTTGCCCATTGCAAACCAGTGCAGTTGCTGGGGCAGCAGAACGGCGGGGCAGACTTCCGAACATAGCCCGCAGCGAATGCAGGGCTGTGCCGCGGGTGGGGGCGGCAATTCTTCGTTGGTGCCAGCGAGGAGACAGTTGCTGGTCTTGATGACCGGGGCGTCGAGACTTTGCAGGGTAAACCCCATCATCGGCCCGCCCATGACCAGGCGATAGAGATTGTCTGGTTGCACGCCCGCAAATTCGAGCAGGTCACGAATGGGCGTGCCGATCAGCGCCATCACGTTGGTTGGACGGGTCAGTGCAGCACCAGTCAGGGTAGTTACCCGGCTGATCAGCGGTTGACCCAGAATAACCGCATCGTGGATCGCGATCATGGTGCCGATGTTCTGGCACACCATGCCTATATCAGCCGGCAGGCCCCCGCTCGGAACCTCCTTGCCGGTGAGTATCTGGATCAGCTGCTTCTCACCGCCAGAGGGGTATTTGGTCGGAAACGAGATCACCTGCATGGGTTTGTCGGCTGCTGCGTTGCGCATGGCCTCCAGCGCCTCGGGCTTGTTGTCCTCAATGCCGATCAGGACCTGATCCGGTTTGAGAATGTGCATCAGAATCTCGATACCGGCGACCACTTCAGGTGCCCTGTAACGCATAGCGGTATCGTCTGCGGTGATGTACGGCTCACACTCGGTGCCGTTGATGATCAGTGTATGGATCTTCTGCTCGGGCCGCGCCTTGAGCTTGACCGCGGTTGGAAAGCCCGCACCGCCCAGGCCGCTGATGCCGGCCATGCGGATGATCTCGAGCAGCGGTGTTGCCTCCAGTTGGCGGTAGTCGACAATTGGCTCCAGGGTGGTCCACTGGTCCTGACCGTCGCTCTCAAGGGTAATGGCCCATTCCTCGAGCCCTGAGGCGTGTGGAAAGGGTGCCGGGCCGATGGCGGTTATAGTGCCTGAGGTGGGAGCGTGCAGCGGGCAGCTCATCATTCCACTGGCCTCCGCGATCATCTGACCCTTGAGTACGGTGTCGCCAACGGCCACCAGTGGCTCGGACCGCGCACCAATGTGCTGCAGCAATGGCAGGATCAGACGCTTGGGTAAAGGTGGCGTCTCCAGACCATGCTGTACCGACTGGTGCTTGTTTTCTTCTGGATGAATACCACCGTGAATATCCCAGATGCGAATCGGTGCTTCCATTACAGGGCTCCCCGGTCAGTAGCAATCACGCCTTGCGGCGGCAGGGGGTAGTCCCATTTCCAGTTCTGTGGCGTGGTGGGCAGCGGCACCATGTCGATACAGTCGACCGGGCAGGGCTCCACACACAGATCGCAGCCAGTGCACTCATCAACAATCACCGTATGCATCTGCTTGGCTGCGCCAAGGATCGCATCCACCGGGCAAGCCTGAATGCACTTGGTGCAGCCGATGCATTCGGCCTCGCGAATGTAGGCCACAGTGCGCGGCTTCTCTTCGCCATGTTCGGCGTCCAACGGTAATACTTCTACATCCAGCAGGTCTGCCAGGGCCTGGATTGTGGATTCGCCGCCGGGCGGGCATTTGTTGATCGGCTCGCCGCCATTGGCGATGCCCTCGGCATAGGGCTTGCAGCCAGGATGGCCGCACTGGCCGCACTGGGTCTGGGGTAGCAGAGCGTTGATCTGATCGACGATAGGGTCGCCCTCGACCCTGAAGCGGATCGCGGCATAACCGAGGATGGCGCCGAAGATCAGCGCCAGAATCAGGAGGACAATGATTGCAGTAATGACGACTGACATGCCTACAACCTTATCAAGCCAGTGAAGCCCATGAACGCCAGGGACATCAGCCCGGCCGTGATCATGCCAATGGCCGCACCGCGAAACGGGGCAGGGACGTCGGCGATGGCGATACGCTCACGCAAACCGGCAAACAGTATCAGAATCAAGGAGAAACCCAGTGCAGCGCCCAGACCATAGACCGCCGACTTCATGAAGGTCTGCTCGGCCCGGTTGGTGTTCAGCAGAGCCACACCCAGTACTGCGCAGTTGGTGGTGATCAGTGGCAGGAAGATACCCAGCACGCGGTACAGCAGCGGGCTGGTCTTGTGCACGACCATTTCGGTGAACTGCACCACCACCGCGATTACCAGAATAAACGAGATGGTGCGTAGAAACTCCAGCTCGAATGGCACCAGGATGTACTGAAAGGTCAGGTAGCTGAGAATCGATGCCAGCGTCAGAACAAAGGTCGTTGCCATCGACATGCCGATGGCCGTCTCGAGCTTGCTCGACACGCCCATGAAAGGGCACAACCCGAGAAACTGCACGAGTACGAAATTGTTGACCAGTATGGTACTGACCAGGATGAGGGCAAATTCCGTCATTTTACCTAACCATAATGTGATCGCTGGAAAACGCTGGTTTTACTTTACCCGCTGACCGGGCTTGGCGCCTGCGTCGGGGCTTAGCAGGTAGATCTCTTCGCCACCGGGTCCGGCGGCCAGCACCATGCCTTCGGAAACGCCGAACTTCATCTTGCGCGCAGCCAGATTGGCCACGTACAGCGTTAGCTTGCCTTCAAGCTTGCTCGGGTCAGGATAAGCGCTCTTGATGCCGGAGAACACATTACGCTTGGCATCACCAATATCCAGGGTCAAGCGCAGCAGCTTGTCCGCACCCTCGACGAACTCGGCTTTCTCGATCAGCGCTACCCGTAAATCCACGGCGGCAAAGGAATTGAAATCGATCTCGTCGGCGATCGGGTCCTTTGTCAGCTCACCATTGCCAGTGGCTGCAGCAGGGTCGCTTTCGGTCGCAGCAGCTTCCAGATCTTCCTTGGAGGCTTCGACCATGGCCTGGATCTTCGCTGGCTCGATACGGGTCAGCAGGGGCGTGAATGCGTTGAGTTGATGATTGGCCAGGAGAGTCTCATGGCTGTTCCAGGTCAGCTCGGGCACGTTCAGGAATGCCTCGGCATCGGCGGCCAGTTTCGGCAGCACCGGCTTGAGGAAAATCACCAGTTGGCGGAACAGGTTGATGCCCAGCGAGCAGATGGCCTGTACCTCGTCCTGCTTGCCTTCCACCTTGTTCAGGGACCAGGGCGCCTTGTCGGCGATCCAGGCGTTGGCACGGTCGGCCAGACCCATGATTTCGCGCATTGCCCGGGAGAAGTCGCGCTTTTCGTAGGCGTCGGCAATGCCGGGTGCGGCGGCGGCGAATGCCTGCGTCAGCTCTGGTGCCGGATTGGCCGCGACCATGACGCCGTCGTTACCTTTGTGAATGAAGCCGGCACAACGGCTGGCAATATTGACTACCTTGCCGACCAGGTCCGAGTTCACCTTCTGCACAAAGTCGTCCAGGCTCAGATCCATGTCTTCCACGCCGCGGCTCAGCTTGGCCGCGTAGTAGTAGCGCAGGTACTCAGGCGACAGGTGGTCGAGATAGGTGCGCGCCTTGATGAAGGTACCGCGGGACTTGGACATCTTCTGCCCGTTCACGGTCAGGTAACCATGCACATTCACTGCTGTCGGCTTGCGGAAACCCGCACCTTCAAGCATGGCCGGCCAGAACAGGGTGTGGAAGTTGATAATGTCCTTGCCGATGAAGTGATACAGCTCAGCCTCTGAATCGGCGGCCCAGAACGCATCAAAGCTCAGCTCAGGGTGCCGCTCGCACAGGTTCTTGAAGCTGGCCATGTAACCAATTGGCGCATCCAGCCACACATAGAAATACTTGCCCGGCTCACCGGGAATTTCAAAGCCGAAGTAAGGCGCATCGCGGCTGATGTCCCACTCGTGCAGGCCGGAGTCCAACCATTCGGCAATCTTGTTTGCCACTGCGTCCTGAAGCGTTCCGCTGCGGGTCCACTCCTTGAGCATGTCGCTGAAGTCCTGCAGGCGGAAGAAGAAGTGCTTGGAATCCTTCAATACCGGCGTAGCGCCAGAGATTGCCGAACGTGGATTCTTGAGTTCGGTAGGCTCGTAAGTTGCCCCGCATTTCTCGCAGTTATCGCCGTACTGATCCTCTGCCGCACACTTGGGGCAGGTGCCCTTGATAAAGCGGTCAGCAAGAAACATTTCCTTCTCGGGATCAAAATACTGCGTCACCGACCGCGTGCTGATGTGCCCAGCTTCTTTCAGCCGCGCATAGATCAGCTCGGAGAAATATTTGTTCTCCTCCGAATGCGTCGAGTGATAGTTGTCAAAGTTGACCAGAAAATCGGCGAAATCCGCGGTATGTTCGGTTTTGACGTTGTCGATCAACTGCTCAGAAGTGATGCCTTCCTTCTCCGCCCGCAACATGATGGCCGAGCCATGGGCATCGTCTGCACACACATAGATGCACCGGTTACCGCGCAGCTTCTGAAAGCGCACCCAAATGTCAGTCTGTATGTACTCGAGCATGTGCCCCAGATGGATCGAGCCATTGGCATAGGGCAGGGCACTGGTGACGAGGATCTGGCGTGGTGTCGTGGGGCTTGGCATGGACAGTCGGCTTCTGTTGATGACGGGTGAAAAGGGGAGGAATGATAGCAGAGTAGGGCGGGAGGGGGTATGGCGGGGGCGTGTGATAGGCCCCTGTATACTTTGGCTACTCGGTCTCCGCGGTAGGAAGCTGCTTCGGCGCCTTGACTAGTGCTGTTTGCAGGCGTAAATTTCGGTAAAATCCGAAATGTACGGTAAAGATACGCTAATGACGCTGCCCCCCGAGATCAATCGCTTTCTGCAAGCACTGTCAAACCAGAATCGCCAACGTATCGTGATGCTGTTTGCAAGCAATAACACCATGACTGTCGGGGATGTCAGCAGGCAGACCGGACTGGGGATGTCGACTGTGTCCGAGCACCTGAAACAATTGCGTGAAGCCGGATTACTGTGTTGTGAAAAACAAGGCAAGGAAGTCGAGTATCGCGTCAACGTTGCGCAGATACAGACAACGCTGGACCAGCTAGGGCAGTATCTGAAGCAATGTTGCTGATGTTTTTTTGTCAATAATTCGTTTTTTCCCGAAACAAGGAATTGTTATGTTTGACGTTATTGTCATAGGTGCGGGGCAGGCCGGTCTGGCCGCCGCTCATGCCTTGCAGCAAACCAGACTGAAGTTTCATGTGCTCGAAGCCTCGGATCGGGCCGCCGGTTCCTGGCCGTACTATTACGATAGTCTCAGACTGTTTTCTCCAGCTCGCTACAGTGGTCTGCCTGGGCTTGCCTTTCCAGGCAATCCCGGGCGCTATCCAGTGCGCGACGAGGTCATCCATTATCTGGAAAGCTACGCCAGGCACTTCGCCTTTCCGATTGCCTTTCGGACGCGGGTAGCTCGGGTCCAGCGTGAAGCCGAGCATTTTTCCGTGACCACAGATAACGGCGACAGTTGGTTAGCGCGTACCGTCATTTCCGCAAGCGGACCCTTCAACCAGCCATATATTCCATCCTTTCCCGGCCTTGAGCATTTTACCGGTCAAATCCTTCATTCAGCGGACTACCGCAAGCCGGCGGATATTGTCGGCTCCCGGGTCGCCGTGGTTGGTGGAGGCAACTCTGCGATCCAGATTGCATGGGAGCTGGCATCCTCACACGAGGTAACCATTTCCTCCCGGCATCCTCTTCGCTTCCTGGCTCAGCGCCCTTTGGGGAGGGATCTGCACCACTGGCTCACATTGAGCGGGCTGGACACTCTGCCGCTTGGGCGCTGGTGCGGCTGGTCACCGGCAACTCCGGTACTCGATCCCGGTGTCTACCGGCGAGCCCTTGCAGAAGGTGTAATCAACCAAAGTCGACTCTTCGACCAGATCACGCCCAACGGTTTGCTCTGGGGCAAGGAGGAGCAGACAGTCGACACCCTGTTGATGGCAACGGGCTTTCGTCCGTGTCCAGATTATCTTGAAGGGCTTGATGGCTGTAGTGCGGCAAATGCCGCACAGCAACGGGGTGGGGTCTCGAGTACTGTGCCGGGGCTGTTTTTCGTCGGCATGGCCTGGCAGCAATCCAATGCCTCGGCAACCTTGCGAGGCGTCGGTCATGACGCTCGACGGGTAGTGAAACGCATCACCCGGTTGCTGGAAAAACCAGTGTCCTGGCGCAGCCGGCTTACTCTCCTTGAGACGGGGTGCTGCTGTCGATGAATCATCTGTTCGATTACTGGGCTGCACTCAATACCGTGCTGATCATGCTGGGACTTGGGCTCGCTTTTGATGGCCGGCGCCTGGATCTTCACTATGCAGTCCTGGCGAGGGCTATTCTGGCGTACAACGTCATCATTCCGCTATCGGGCTGGCTTGTCATCGGCTTCGCCACCACTTGGTTCAGTGATGATGTCTTATTGGCAATGTTGCTCTGTATTCTGTGCGCTGGAGGAACCTCGGCAGGGGCGTTTGTAAGCCGTGTCAGTGGCTCAGCCCCCCTCGCAGGGACCCTGATCGTGGTTCTGGTTGCATTGAGCCTGCTGTCATTGACGGCGCTTTCCGTCGCAGGGCTGCAGTTTTTGGGGCTGTCTGCATTTGACAGGCTACCAGTGACGCAACTGGCCGGGTATTTGCTCCTGATCACCCTTGTTCCTTTTCTCTTGGGTATCGCGGTGACGCACAGGTATTCAGGCTGGAGTCATCGCTGGCTTCCCCGCGTGGACCGCGCGGGCAGCGTGTTGACTCTGTTGTTGGTGATCGCGTTGACCCTTCGCTATACCGCTGAGATCCTCAGCGGCCCGGCCGAACCTCTATACGCGGCAGCATTGCTGGTCATGTTGTTCATGCTCGCTCCGCTCGCGATGGAGCGTGACAGGATCCAGCGGCGCACGGTGATATTGATTACCCTGATACGAAATCTGACGCTGGTCCTGTCGTTGATGGCCATTCTACCTGACGCGGAGACACTGTTGCCCACTGTCCTGGCGTTCGGCCTGGGTATGTATCTGGTAGCGGGAGGACTTGTGCTCGCCTGGCGAAAATAAGCGCAGCATCAATAATGCAGTTTCGTGGAAAAATAGAGCAGTATTGGTCTTCGCACAGTGTCCGCTGGAAGCTGCCCCAGGCTGTCCACTCGCCATACGGTGTCGGAGCAGGTCCGAGCCATTCAACTGGAAGATGTTGCAGGTAGTGCGCTCGCACGCTTTCACTGTCATGGCGATGTGAGGTCCAGGCAGTCTTGCGCGTTTATTGGTAGTTCTTAAGCAGATCAATCCGAGAGGTTCAACGCTCTTATCTCCTGGAGCCCCGTCGCGTTATCCACTTCCATGAACGTGCTTGAGCTCAGCGGTATCAGCCCCCCCGCGCCGCTTGGAATAAAACTCGCTGAAGCGGTGTAACGCACAAAGTAAGTCTGATTCGCGACGGCCTCAAACTCAACCAGAGGCTCAGGCGCCCCCCAGCTCTGGAACCCCCTGGCGAGAACTTGCACTCGCTGCGCTCCGGGTGACGTGCGTAAGCGCACAAACCCGCAATTCTTCAACGAGCGTAATTCGTCGCTGTTGAATTGGATCAACAGGGTGGCAGCACTCCCGACCCAGTTGCAGGGTCGGTACACGAATATCAACGGGTGACCATCATCAGGCAAGGATGACTCTGAGAAGGCAGGCCCTTTTGCGGCGCAGCCCGACACGAAAACGATGAGGAAAACTAATAAAAGCTTCATAGTTTCTATTCTGAGTGAGGGAAGTCCACGGCCTGCTGCTCATATTAGTTAGGCAGATTTTGACTCAACCATAGCCTTGAGATTATTGAGCCCCGCACGTGCTTGAGCAATGATGCTTTTCCTCAATAATATAGGCTCGACTATCGTTAGCCATGACTTCGTTACATACCTGAATTCTCGTTTGAATGATGTGCCATTCGCTAATGGCGTAAGCGTATAACTAGTTGTTGAGTCAACGAGATCCGAAGTGGCATTAATTTCCCAGGATCTGGCATGTTCCGATTTGGAAACCGTGTAAGTCAGCGTCTTTTTGATCGTAAAGGGAATTAACTTGATTGGTTTTTGCACAGTGACTATTTCGAATTTTTGTCCGACTTCGCTAGCCCTCTGCTCTTTATCGGAGGGCTGTGACGATGGATACCATTCATGCCATCTATCAGGATTGGTGACGTACTCGAATACTGATTCTGGATCACAATTTATCTGTACCTCGTTTACGAAATGTTGGGTAGACATCGGTTTAGTCCTCCTATGTTTAAGGTTGAAATAAGCAGCGGCTCGCAGTAACGTCTGGCGGACGGCGCCCGGACCATAACCGGTTACGAAAGCCTGCATAGGTCAATTTCACGCCTAAATCCTGAGACCGTTCAGCATATCCTGCACCATCTCGTCCAAGTCTTGATAAGTCTGATCAATGTTCGGCAGACTACTTAGATTCATTGCAGCATTGACCAGCAAGCCATAAATCATATTGACCACCAACTCCCGCGAGTAAAGCTTCATACGTCCACTGTCCTGTAAACGCGCCACTATCCGTTCGATATGCCCCAGGGTGTAATGAGAGTCGATTGCGCGCCAAGCTTCCCACCCAAGTACGGTAATCGCCTGCTGCAGGGAAATGGTGTACTTGCCGTGGGCGACTATAAAATCCAGAAAGGCTCGACACTGAGCAAATGCATAAGCCCAAACGTCATCCTGTTGAGGGACAGCGGCCATAACCCCGGACACTTGTTTCGCCTGACGCTCCAAACAAGCGCTGAAAACAGCTCGCTTGTCTTTGAAATGGTGGTACACAGCGCCCTTGGTTACTCTCGACTGCTCCGCTATTGCCTCAAGGGTGGTGCCACTGAAGAGCAGTCGGCTAAAAAGTCGATGACTCGTTTCCAGAATAGCCTCCCGGGTTTCTTCTGCGTACGCCTGGCGCCTGCTTTGTTTTTCCATGGTTGATCTTCCACAAATTATGCGTCTAATATTACTTCACATACCAAGGGTATGCCAAGTACCATTGGTATGTCATATTTGAAACGCCGTTGCAAAACTAAAGATCTCTTCAGGTAAAGACCGTAGCGATCGTCTGCATATTATTGGTTCGGAAAAATAGAGGCACCTATGGACAAGCAAATCGCGGATGAACCTGTTAGGCAACAACTACTGTGCGAGGATGGATATCCAATCGCGGCGACTCTCTATCGAGCGCGTGTGCCTGTCAATGGCCATTAATTTTGACCCACTTTTGGCCAATAAAATTGA